>Ga0182745_1003437_pt1 | contig 13650 bp, 12 predicted proteins | sample eDN3rd30CKraftBY_FD_128523 | JGI IMG/M metagenome (GOLD analysis project Ga0182745, IMG submission 128523) | Enriched backyard soil microbial communities from Emeryville, California, USA - eDNA 3rd pass 30_C Kraft BY (version 2) (version 2) | ecosystem: Environmental > Terrestrial > Soil >...
ACGCTGGACCAGGCCACCGCCGTCATGCTGGCTTCGCTGGCGATGCTGGGCCTGGGTATTTTCGGGCCGGGCATTGCCGCGGGCCTGGTTTCAGGCGCGCCGCAACTGGGCGGGGGTGCGGTGGCCGGCACGGCGCTGGGCGTGGCGGGAGTGGCCGCCGTCGGCACGGCTGCCGGCGCCGCCGCCGTGGGTGGCGTTGCTCGTGCGGCCGGCGGTGGCGTGCGCGCAGCCACGTCGATGGCCTCCAGCGCCCGCAAGGCCTATGTGGAGGGCGCCAGCTTTTCCGGCGAATCCGGCTGGAAGGCCGCTGCTGCCGGGCTCAAAGACGTGGCCCGAACTGGGGCGTCCGCCGCCGGCCGGCGCATGAAGGCGGGCCTGGGCGGTGCGCCCAGCGCGAGCGGCGGGACGGGTGCGGCGGCAAGTTCAGCCTCGGCACCGTCCGCGCCGCCGGCTTGGGCCAGGCGTGCGCAAGCACGCCAGCGCGCCACTCACGGCGCAACCCTGGCCGCCCATGCGGTGCGCTCGGGCGATGCCGGCGGCGGCGGACTGATTCCCAGCTTGCGCGACGATTCCTGAAGGAGAGCACGATGCGTTTTCGACGACCTTCCGTGAAATATGCGGCTACGCCTGAACCCGTGACGCCATACCAGAAGGCCGGACAGGTCTGGGATGAGCGGCTGGGGAGCGCCCGCGTGCAGGCACGCAATTGGCGGTTGATGGCCTTTGGTTGCCTGCTGCTGGCCGCTGTGTCCACTGGCGACAGCGTGTGGCGGCGCGCTGAAGGCACAGCCGCCATCCCGTATCTCGTTGACCTCGCCGACGGCGAAGTGCAATCGGTGCGCAAGGCATTGCCGCTGGGCGAGCCCGCCGACCAGGACATTGCCAATCAACTGGCGCGCTTCATCGAGAACGTGCGCTCGCTGTCCATCGACCCGGTGGTGGTGCGCAAACACTGGCTGGGAGTCTATGACTACACGACCGACCGAGGCGCGGCGTTTCTCAACGAATACGCGCGCGAGCATGAGCCGCTCAAGAACATCGGCAAGCGGTCAGTCATGGTCGATATTGTCAGCGTCGTGCGTGCCAGCGAGCACTCGTTCCAAGTCCAGTGGGACGAGCATGCCTTTTTCAACGGCGCCTCGGCCGGCACCGAGCGGTGGACGGCCATTCTGACCATCGTGAAGCAGCGCTCGCGCAAGGAAGAAAAGCTGCGCGTCAACCCCTGGGGCATCTATGTCGATGGCATCAGTTGGAGCCGCCAGTTTTCCGCAAACGCTACGCCTGGAGGTGCATCGCGATGACGCATACCCTGTCTGTTCCCACGCTTGGGACCAATGCAACACCGCTGACTGACGCGGCTGGCCAGCGCGCCCGCATGCCTTGGCGGCACCGCAGCCTGCAGGATGGCCGCCGGTGCCGTGGCCGTCCTGCGCACCGGCGCTTGCCCGGACATTCCCGGCCCACGCGGACAGGCGCCTATCGGCCTCGTCCTTGCGCCCTGGCCCTGGCGGTGCTGGTCACGGCCTTGGCTGGCTGCGCCACGCGCGGCACGCCGCCGCCGGAAATTAGCCTGAATGACCCGAGTGTGGCGGTGAGCCAGCCTGTCGAGGTGCCCGAGCCGCTCAAGCCGGTCGAAATCGTGCCGATGCCGCAGCCCTTGCCGTTGCCCGGACAATTGAAATCCATCACGGACAAGCCGGCGCCCGAGCCGGCCGCGCCCGAAGCGCGGGTCAATCGCGCCAACCGCGAGGCGCGCATGGCGCCCACGCGCGACGGCTTCATCAACGCCATTCAGATTTGGCCGTACACGGAAGGCGCCTTGTACCAGATCTATGCCAGTCCTGGCCGCGTGACGCTGGTGCAGCTTCAAATCGGCGAAAAGCTGATCGACGTCTCCGCCGGCGACACGGTGCGCTGGATTGTGGGGGACTCGTCCAGCGGCAGCGGCGCGACGGCCCGGCCGAACCTGCAAATTAAGCCGGTGCGCGCGGGCCTAAAAACCAATCTCGTCGTGACCACCGACCGGCGCATCTATCTGCTGGAGCTGGCGTCCACCGAAGCGGCCTGGATGGCCTCCGTGTCGTGGGACTATCCCCAAGACCGCCTGGCCGAGCTGAAGCAGCGCAACGAAGCTGCTGCGCAGGCCACGCCGCTGGCCACGGGTGTCTCGGTGGACCAGTTGCGTTTCCGGTACGAGATCACCGGCGACACGCCACCGTGGCGGCCGCTGCGGGCGTTCGACGATGGCCAGAAGGTCTTCATCCAGTTCCCGGCCGGTATTGCGCAGGGCGAATTGCCGCCCTTATTCCTGATCGGGCCGCAGGGCGACCTGCAACTGGTGAACTATCAGTACCGCGCCCCGTACTACGTGGTGGACAGGCTCTTTGGTGCGGTGGAGCTGCGCCTGGGCGGGGACGATGCCAAGATCGTCCGCATCCAGCGCAATGATGGCAAGACGGCGCGAGGTGGGTCATGAGCGAAGCCGCAGAAGCTACAGCGTCGGCAGTCCCGCCAAAGCTGCCGCCCGAGTCCGTCGAACTGCGCGCCGCGCCCCAGCGGGTCACGCGCCTGAACCGCCGCACCTTGGCCGTCGGCATCGGCACGGTGTCGCTGGCGGTGCTGGGCGCCACGCTCTGGTCCTTGCAGCCACGCACGCGCGGCATGCAAGAGAACCAGGAGCTATACAACGTTGATCGCATTACCCGCGCCGAAGGGTTGGAGTCCTTGCCCCGCGATTACAGCCAGGTGCCGAAGCCCGAGCCCCCGCCGCCAGTGCTGGGCGAACCGCTGCCGGGCGACCTGGGCCGGCCGGTGCTGCGCGCCGAGCGCGAAGCCGGCCTGCATCCGCACGGCGGGCCGGATGCAGCCGAAGTGGAACGACTGGCCAGGCTCAAGGAGGCCGAGGAAGCCGCCCGGTCGGCGATCTTCTACAAATCCGGCAGCCGAGGGGCGTCGGGGGCCGGCGCGACGCCCGCGCCTGGCGCCATGCCCGATGGAGCGTTAGCCGATGCGTCCGCTGCCGCAGGCGGTCCGGTGGACCCGATGCAGGCGCAGAACATGCAGGACAATAAGGTCGCCTTTGCAAGCCAGGGCCGCACGGCCACGCGAAGCGCGCACCGCATGGAAGCGCCGCGTGGCCCCGACACAATCATGGCCGGGACCGTCATCTCGGCCGCGCTGGTCACCGGCATCAAATCCGACATGCCGGGCGACATCATCGCGACCGTGACCGAGCCCGTCTACGACAGCGCCACCCATACCAACATCCTGATTCCGCAGGGCGCGCGCCTGATGGGCCGCCACAACAGCCAGGTGGCCTACGGACAAAGCCGGGCGCAAGCCGTCTGGGACCGCATCGTCATGCCTGATACCTCGTCCATCGTGCTCGACAACCTGGCCGCCGCCGACCCCGCCGGCTACGCGGGCCTGGAAGATGACGTGGACTGGCATTGGGACCGGATACTGGCCGGCGCCGCCTTGACGACGCTGCTGGGCGTGGGCGCCGAGCTGGCCGCGCCGCAGAACCAGGGCGGCGGCAATGGCGTGGTCATTGCCGCGCGCGACGGCGTGCAGGACACCGTGAATCAGGTAGGCCAGGAGATCACGCGCCGCAACCTCCAGATCCAGCCCACGATCACTATCCGGCCCGGCATGCCGGTGCGGATAGTGGTGAACCGCGACATCACGCTTCGGCCTTACCGGCCGCTTTTTATCAACAGGTGAGGCGATGGCAACAAAACTGCGCTTAGGCCCACTCCCGAAGCAACAGGCCGTCAAGATGACGGTCAGCCTGCCGGCAACGCTGAAAGCCGACTTGGAGCGGTACGCCGCCATGCACAGCCAAGCCTATGGCGAACAGGTGGATGCGGCGGCGCTTGTGCCGCACATGCTGGCGTGGTTTCTCAGGAATGATCGTGGATTTAGAAAAGACGCGAAATAATCATGCTGGGATGTCAGGGCTGACTTCCATTCAGGAGAAGTCTGACGCACCCACTGATGCGGATGATTTGTCGCATTTCAGGTGTGGATATACCACACCAATCTTCAAGCGATAGCGGTCGTCATTTTAGATCAAAGTCTTTAAAATGCTTCTTGTTCTCTACTACGTCTAACATATTTGGAGCCCAAAGGAGGGCGTTGGCATGAGTCTGACCCATGACATGGCGGCTGGAGAGGCAGCACTCATTGCCTTAGTGGACTCTATGCCGGCAGATGCTGTGGCCTGGAACGAAGCAGATACTAGGCACCGTTTCATCGATGTTTTGATTCATGATGTTCTCGGCTGGGACAGGGCTACAACCCGCCTTGAGAGGCACGAAGGCGGTGAGTACAGTGACTATGAGCTTGGAAGCCCTCCAGAAGTTGTGATTGAAGCAAAGCGTGCTGGACTTAGCTTTGAGATTCCTCATGAAGGAAGCACGAGCGTTGTAAGATCGATAAAAAGCCTCACTTCCATGTCCCGGGAATTTAAGGCTGCGTTCGAGCAAGCAGCGTCATATTGTGCTAGACGGGGGATTCAGATTGGCGTGGTTTCTACCTCATTCCAAGCTATTATTTTCCTTGGTGTGCGGGTTGATGGAATCCCAGTGGCTGAAGGGAAGTGTTTAGTATTTGGCGATCATGATGCATTTAAAGAGCACTTTCACCGGCTTTGGCAGGCTATATCCCCGGCTGCTGTGAAGCAGCGGGAACTGCTAAGAGAGCTGACCTCTAGCGCCCCGAGCGGAGTGCCTGCAAAATTGTCTAGTCAGATTGCAGGCTACCCTAGCTTCCGCTATTCCAGTGAGTCACAGCAGAGCTTACGAATGCTGAGCGATTTGCTAATTGAAGATGCTCCCAATACACCAGAATACCGGAAACGTTTCCTTGAGGAGTGCTACTGCGAAAGCGGTGCTTTAGCACGTGATGCACTGCTTGGAAAGAACATTTTGGCGGCCCGATATGCTGCGATGTTTGCTCCGGCTGAACACAGCCCTTCACTTAAAACCGTTAAGAAGGACGCGAGCGATAAGTACGGAATTCCTCAGGAAGTGGTGGCTGAAGCATTGGGTCGCCGCCCCATCGTCATAATTGGAGACGTAGGGGTTGGAAAGACATCATTCATTCGTAATCTCATCTATGTGCGTGCCGAAGAGGAGATGCGGAATGCAATATTTATCTACATTGACTTGGGAAATCAGGCAAATCTAGGGCAAGATATCCAAGAGTTCCTAGTGGAGGATATCGAGAGGCAACTTTTGGAGGTGCATAATGTCGACCTCTTTGAGGATGCTTTTGTCAGAGGTGTGTATCACGGAGAATTGGTTCGGTTTGAGAAGGGGATCTACGGGCGACTTAAAGAATCAGCCCCTGAAAAATTCCTAGAGAAGCAAATTGAACTTTTGGCTAATCTAACAGAGAACCGAGTACAGCATCTGCAGAAGTGTATTCAGCATTTCTCAAAAGGACGGCAGAAGCAAGTCGTAATCTGCATAGACAACGCTGATCAACGGGATTTGCGAGATCAGCAACTGGCTTTTCTTGCAGCGCAAGAGTTTGCCAGCATTTGGCATGCACTAGTATTGGTTTCTATTAGACCTCGAACCTACTTCGCCTCAAAGAGCTCGGGATCGATTTCTGCCTACCCTCAGCGTATCCTGACAATCTCCCCACCTCGTGTTGACTTGGTTTTGGAGAGAAGGCTCAAATTTTCGCTTGATCTAGCCGAAGGCCGCTTGCCCCTTGAAAGGTTGGACGGGATTACTATCCGCCTAGACTCTATCGCGCTTTTTCTTAGGGCGTTAATTCACTCGCTCAAAAGGAGTCGGGAGTTGAGCGAGTTTTTAAGCAATATTACGGGGGGCAATATTCGAGAAGCACTTGAGCTTACAAAAGGCTTCATCGGCAGCCCTAATGTGGATTCGGATAAGATAATCGCAATTATGGAGAGTGATAGCGATTACGTTATTCCCCTGCACGAATTCAGTAAAGCATCCCTCCTCGGTCAGTACGCACACTACGACTCAAAATCTTCGTTGGCGCTGAATCTCTTTGACGTGCGTTATCCCGACAAACGCGAGCATTTCTTGTCGCTGATGCTCATTTCGTATCTACTTAGTGACGCACCTGGGAAGTCAGCGGAAGGATTTGTGCCAACGGGCGATGTTTGCACAGAGCTGGGCCGCTTCGGTTTCGTCGTCGACCAAGTCGAGCACGCTCTCCGTAAGCTAACTAATAAGAAACTTATTGAGACGACAGAGCGGGTCACCTTTGATGAAGGGCTACAGGGACTAGTTGGAGACATGCCAGTGGCGTTTCGAGCTACTACCATCGGCTCTTATCATTGTAATCGCTGGGCTCCCACATTTGCATATATGGATGCAATGCTCGTAGATACTCCAATTTTAGAGCCAAGCGTGAGACAAGATATAGCTCGCAACATAGACTCGTTTGATATTTCCAAGCGCTTACATCGCACCCTTTTGTTCGATGAGTATCTAATGCGCTGTTGGTTATCATTCGAAGATCGTCCCGTTTATTTCGACTGGCCGACCGTGCGTGTAAGCGGAGACAAGACTTTTCAATCAGTGCAGCGGGTGGTAGAAAAACAGGAGAGTAAATGAGCTTTGCGCCAGTGGGCGATTGGTCGGTGCCACCCTGCAGACAATGCGATGTTGGTATTTTTGTTGGTATCTATCCTTCGATGCTCTGAGAAATAGCGCCAATAAAGTGTTTCCGGGATAGTTCGAATCCCCCTCTGCCGCCAAAGATTACGCATGTAAAAACCCCGCAGATGTATGTCTGCGGGGTTTTTTGTCGTTGGGCTCTACCCCATTATCGGGGGATGGGCATTCATCAGACCCGGTTAATCACACCGTTCCAACCGCACTGGCCGACGATTGCGGCCCGCCGGTGGACACACGTTCTCCCTCGCGTTTTACGGTTCGTGGGTGCTTGCGAGGGTCATTAGGGTGCCGATGGGGCGCGTCGCAATACGACGCTCAAGTTGTTGGCGGGCATTGCCACCACGCGTTCGAGTAGAAAACCTCGCGCTTGGGCCAGAGAGACGACTGTTTCCAGGTCTGGTACTGCAAATGAGGGATCGCGTGTCTTGAGCCAGGCATCGAATTGTTCGTTGCTTGGCGCCGTATGACGGCCATCACGACGGTAGGGGCCATACAAATATAGGACACCGTCCACGGGCAGAATGCGTGCTGCGCCATCGAGTAAGGCTGTCGTGGTGTGGGCAGGGGAGTAATGAATGACATTGATCGCCACGATTGCGCAGGCGGCGCTGATGGGCCAAGGGTCGATGTTGACGTCAAGCGTCAGCGGCGGCAAGACGTTGGGCAGATCTGCATGCCGAGTCCAGGCTCGAATGGATTGTTGAGCACGGGCGCTGGTTTCACTAGGCTGCCACGTCAGGTGAGGAAACTGCTGGGCAAAGTAAACGGCATGCTCGCCTGAACCGCTGCCAATCTCCAGCACGGGAGCGGACGGGGGGCATAGTGCATCCTCGACCGGCAAGACATCGTGCAATACCGCCGTGATGGCATGGCGATTGCGCTCGGCGGAAGGCGCAAAAAGGCGTTCATCTATATCCATCGTGATATCCCCTAGTCCGGTGATTCTGCAGTGTAGAGCACAGGCGAGGGCCATTCTTGGCGTGATGACACAGTTGTTCTAACAGGAGGACGAAGCCACGTCAGTGTGGGCGCCGAGCGTTCGACCCATTCGGACAGCAGTCGCTCAAATTTAGCCGCCGCGCAGATCTCCGGCAACGTCTACCCGATGGCGACCATTGCCAGACTGTTTTATTTTTCTTGTTCAGCCCGATGTACCAGAACCGCCGTGGTGGCGAGCGGCAATACCTTGGCGGTGACGCTGCCGAGGAGCAAACGCGAAATGCCGCTGCGTCCGTGGCTGCCGATGAAAATCAAATCGCAGTCCAGTGCGTCGGCCGTTTCGACGATGCCTTCGGCCACGTTGTGGTGCGAGACCACGCCGCTGTGGGAATCTACCTTTGCGCCGCTGGCGATTGCGTGATCGATAATCGGTTTGACGGCTTTTTCGGCTTCCTCCTGCATGGCCTTGTTCACGTCGTCTATTGTGAACGAGTAGCCTGACGCCAGCGAGTCATAGGCAAATGTCTCGGAAAAGGGCGGGAGAACGTTGACGATGACAACGCTGGCATCGATTGATTTCGCAAAATCGATTCCTGCCTGAGCGGCCTGTTTTGCCAACGGGGAGCCGTCGATGGGGATCAGGATTTTCTTGAACATGAGTGCATTACTCCGAAAAGCCGGGGATTGATTTCATCCCCGGATCATCATGATGAAAATGTTGTCGGCGCAATTCGCAACGCAAGGGCCGCAAGGCGCACGGTCAGTGCGAATTGCGCCGACATGACTGCTTTAATACCCCAGCGCGGCGCCATCTCCACGCGGGTCGGCGCCGCCCTCGAAGGTACGTGTCACCGGATCGATCCGAATCGCCTGGGCGTGGCCCAGTGTGCCATCCCAGTTTGGCACGACTTTGACCGGATGACCGCGGAACCGTAGTTCTCGTACGGTCTCATCGGCAATACGCGCCTCGAGCCACAGGTCACGCGAGCTCATGCCCCACGTCCGCCCCATCAACCAGCGAGGTGCTTCGATCGCCTGCTGCACGTCATAGCCGAAGTCGACGATGCGCGTCAGCAATGCGGCCTGGGTCTGCGGCTGGCCTTCGCCGCCCATCGTGCCATAGGCGAGGACGGGTTGTCCGTCTTTCATGAGCATGGCGGGAACCAGCGTGTGGAACGTGCGCTTGCCGGGCTGCAAGCAGTTCGGGTGGTTGGCGTCCAAGGAGAAAAACGATCCTCGGTTCTGCATGATGACGCCCGTGTCGCCGCCGACCACCGCGGCGCCAAAGTCGTGATAAATCGATTGAATCGTCGAGACCACCAATCCGTCGGCGTCCGCCACGCAGAAGTACACCGTGTCGCCGTCGGGGATCTTGCGGTTGGCGGCGCCGTCGAATTTGATGCCGGGCTCGATCTGGTCCTGCACCAGGGCCGAGTCGCCGCGGATCATGCCGTGCCGGCGGTTGCAATAATCGTCCGAGAGCAGGGTGTCGAGCGGAATGTCAACGTGGGCGGGATCGGTCAGCCATTCATCGCGATCGGCAAAGGCAACCTTGATGGCCTCCACGACATGGTGATAGTAGTCGGCCGTATCGGCGCCCCAGCTCGCGACATCGTATTGGTCGAGCAACTTCAGGATCTGCAGAGCGGCAAAGCCTTGCGTCGGCGGCGGCATATGAAAGACGTCGTAGCCGCGATAGCTGCCCGACAGGGGCGTGACCCACTTGGCGCGATAGTCTGCGAAATCAGACGCGCGCAATGGTCCGCCGGCGGCCTCCAATGCACGGCAGATTTCGCGCGCCACGTCGCCCTCGTAGAACCCTTTGCGCGGTCCGAGTTTTGCCAGCGTCTCCAGCGTTCGCGCCAGGTCGGCTTGAACCAGATAGGCGCCTTCGCGTTGCGGCTTTCCTTCTGGCAAGTAGATCTTGGCCATGTTCGCGTCGGCCTGCAGGATGGTGGCATCGGTCAGCAGCCAGTCCGCCAGCGATCGGCTGATCGCCATGCCGTGCCGGGCGTATTCGATGGCATCGGCAAAGAGTGCTTCCCACGGCAGCTTGCCGTAGCGCTCATGTGCCAGGCGCCAGCCGTCGACTGCCCCGGGTACCGTCAACGCGGCCAGCGCGCCGCGTGCGGGGATCTCGCTGGTATGGCCTTTTTTGCGGTAGAAATCCGTATCGGCCAAGGCGCCTGCAGGGCCGCAGGCATCCAGCGCCTGAACACCTTCGGCAGCGCCGCCCGCGATCAGCCAGAATGCGTCGCCGCCCAATCCGGCCATGTGCGGATACACCACGCACAGGACGGCGTTGGTGGCAATGGCGGCATCGATCGCGCTGCCGCCACGTCGCAGAATATCGAGCCCCGTACCGCTGGCCAGATAGTGCGGGGAGCTGACCATGCCTCGATGACCGGTGGCGCAAGGGCGCCCCGTACGCGGACCGTTGGCAGAAATCATAGAAATACTCCTTTATTGCAAGTCAAAAGCCGCATTGATCCGCTCAAGATTTCTTGGGCGGATACAGCATCCTTTGCACCGGGGGAATGGCAGCCGCGATTCCCATTGAGATAAAGCCGAGCCAGAACAGACCCGGCCGCTGGCCGGCGGCGCCGAAACTGATCAATGGCAGCGCCGCCACGAACAGCAGGAATGACAGGCTCAGATATGACATCCGGTTCTGTAGAAGTCGTTTGATCATTTTTTTCTCCTGTTATTGCATAAGGAGTGCGAGCAGCACGGTGGCCACACCCGTCAGGATGAAAACGACGATGGTCCAGGGCAGCGTCTTGCGGAGAATCTCGCCTTCTTGGCCGGCGATTCCGGCCGTGCTTGCCCCCATCACCACGTTGGCAGGTGCAATCGCGTTACCGATCGCGCCGCCCGCATTCTGGGCCGCCAGAATGGTCGAAACCGGCAAGCCCTTGGCCTTTGCCAATTGCACCTGCACATCGGAAAAAATGACTTGCGACGAAGTGCTGCTCGAGGTCATGAATGCGCCCAGGATGCCGATGGCGTTGGCCAGGAACGCGAATACATAGGTGGGTGCGACCGCGGCGATGCCCATCGCGAGCGTCAGGTTCTGGCCGGAGTGCTTCATGATCGACGCCATCACCAGAAAGGCGATGATGGGGATCGAGGCGGGCACGGCGCCTTGCACCAGGGCGGACACGATGCGAACCGGTTCTTCGCCTGTTTGTTGCGCCCACTTTTTGAAGTAGCCGCGCCGCTTGAAGAACACGAATGTCAGGACGGCCGTCAGGAGGATGTAGGCGCCGGGATGGCTAAAGATGCGCAATGGCGAATACATCGCGGTCGCGGCTGTCGTCATTCCCAGGCCGGTCGTCACCTCCGGAAACGCCAAGCCAAATGCTGCGGCGTCCAAGAGGCCGTGCAGCGGATCAATCAGCGAAACGCACAGCGCCAGCACGGTCAGCAATCCGTAGGGCGCAAGCGCGGTCCACAGGCCCATCGGCGGCACGGCTTCTGAGTTTGGCCGCGAGGCGGCGTGGAGCATGGCGGGACGGTCCTTGATGGAGGCGTCGGCCTCCCGGTAGCGCGACCAGCGTGAAAGCGGATACAGCGCCACCAGCGCGGCCGTCGCCGGCAGGAATGCCGCCAGCACCGGGTCGACAAAGATCGCCAGCAACTGCCCTATGCCTTGAATTGCGGCGATGATCAGGACCAGCGGCCATCCGGATCGCACGGCCGCCCAGCGGCCATACATCCAGACCAGTGTCAGTCCACCGAGGAGCGCTTGAATACACATCAGGACAGACGACTGCAGGGCCATCGACAGCGTCGTGGCGGCGTCAATATCCACCACCTGCAGGGTCGCGAGCCAGCCCACGCCAAGCGTGCCGTAAAACTTGGCCCAGATGTGGGCGATGATCGGTATGGCAACGGCATAGACGGGGCGCATTCCGAACGCGACGAGCAATGGCGCAACCACCGCGATCGGCGTGCCGAATCCGTCGATACCCTGGAGGAACGAGGTGAATACCCAGCCAAGGGCCACGATGATGAACAGTTCGTTGCGTGACAGCAGTTGGATACCGCGACGCAGCGCATCATAGCCACCGGAATGGCTCATCACGTGATAGAGCAGCAAGGCGGGCCAGATCACATACAGGATGAAGATCGCGTCCCAGACTCCCTTTGCGGAGGCGACGGCCAATGTATCGGTCGGCGTCGAAAATGCAAAGAGCGCGACGGCTGATGCGATGAATATGCCCGTCGTACCGGCTTGTTGGGCCGTCCAGCGCATCGAAACCATCAAAATGATGAGGGCCACGATCGGGATCACCGCGAGTATCCATTGAATCAAACTAGGGGTGAAATCCATGGACGAGTGTGCTCCTAGAGGTACGCTTTGTGAAAGAAAACAGCAAGTCAGCTCGAGGTCGTCGAGCCAGTATTTTGATAAGGGAAAGGGCGATTGATATGAATCGCGCTGCGTGCACTGCCTCGCCTTGGAGGTGTATGTGCCGGGTGGCTGATCTAGCCCTGTTGGTGCGAAGGCAGATAGAAGCGCTATTGAAAAATAGCGTAGTGCTGTGCATTAAAAGCTTGAAGAAAATCAATACACAAGCATGTTAGCAATCAAAGATTCAAATGGTCTTTGATAAGAATCAATGTGCGGCGAGATTGTTCGATACGCTGATCGCTGACGCTAGGCTGGCAGCGATGAGAGTCGCGACGTTCCTTCGTCGAGGTCACGCAGGATCCGCGTTGCGCAGTCCCGCAGAATCTCCACGACGCGCCTCGTTTCTATCAACGAAAAGTATCGGGGCGTCATGATCAGGCCCAGCGCGGCGGCGATATCCAGATTGGCGTTCTTCATGGGCACGGCAATGCCGACGAACGCTTTTTCTAGTTCCCCTTTTGAAATTGCGTACTGGCGCGCACGAGTTTTCTTGACGTCCTCGAGCAATTCGTCCCATTGGATGATGACCGAGCCGTCGTCGCTTTGCTGGTTTGCATCGTAAAACTTGTCCAGCTCTTTGCGGGAAATCGAGGAGAGGACGGCCTTTGACAAGGCGCCTTTGAAGGGGGGCAGTTTCCTGCCTCGTCCGTAACCTGGTTGGACCCCTTCTCCGACAAACTCGTGGTGAATCGTCAGCACGTCGTTGTTGTAGAGCATGCCGAGCACCACATCGCAATTCACTTCATGGGCGAGCGCGTTCATGATCGGTTGCGCGGCCTTAAGCAAGGGGTCCGCCGTTCTTATCTGGTAATCCAGCTCGATGATGCGGGCGCCGAGCATGAACTTCGCACCAGGCTTGCTCAGCAGTAAACCGGCTGAACAGAGTTCTTTCACATAGCGATACGTGGTGGGGACGGAATACTGTAGTTTTGCGGCGATCCCTTCGACGTTCCAAGCCGGTGTGTCGGGTGTGAAGAGATCCAAGATCGCAAGCATTTTTGTCAGACTGGCCATAGTTTTCCTGGCTGCTCCATGTCAGTTCCGGCTGAACCCGTGAGCATAGCCAAAAAACATATAGTCTTCGCGCTGCGGCCCACGACCGTTACAAAGCGCAGACCGCGCAGGCGGCGTCATGAAGGCGTCTGTGACGTTGACGTCTTCCGTGCCTAGTCGTCCGATGCAGAGCGAGACGCTTTCCATGAATAAGAATAATTTTATCAAATTTATCTTATGACGATAATTTCATAAATTTTTGACTATAAAATCGTTATTGACTTCAGTTTTTCTCACAATATAATAAAAAACGAACAAAAACTGAGGTAAGCGAGATAATGCAACTGGCTTTCAATCACATCGGATTTTTCGTCGAAGATCTGTCGCAGATGACGCGGTTCTATACGGACGTGCTGCAGTTCACGCTGACCGACGCCGGCGGGTTGGGCGCGTCTCATCTTTCTTTTTTGAGCCGCAATCCCGACGATCATCATCAAATCGTGCTGGTCTCGGGCAAGCCGGCCGGGCGGCCGTTCAATTCGATCAACCAGATCTCCTTCAAGGTGCCGGATCTGGCGTCGTTGCGCCAGGTGTATCTACGCCTGAAGCAGGCGTGCGTGCAGGATTTGGTATCTG
>Ga0182745_1003440_pt1 | contig 13642 bp, 10 predicted proteins | sample eDN3rd30CKraftBY_FD_128523 | JGI IMG/M metagenome (GOLD analysis project Ga0182745, IMG submission 128523) | Enriched backyard soil microbial communities from Emeryville, California, USA - eDNA 3rd pass 30_C Kraft BY (version 2) (version 2) | ecosystem: Environmental > Terrestrial > Soil >...
ATATCCGAAACGCTCATATCATCCCCCACCGATAACCCGCTGGTATGTCTCGTTGGCGTACGCTGCGTCAGACGCGCATGTCCAGGACGCTGCCGCCCATTTTCTGTTCTGGTTCGACCGTGGTGGGAGCGTCGCTCAGGATATACGAGCGCCACACGCGCGTCAGATTGGAGAAATTGACCATGACGATGCTCAGATCGGACAAGGACAGTTGATCGGCGTAGAGCTCGAACAAGAGCGTCATTTCCTCGTCCGGGCTGCGCCGGCCCGCCTTGACGCCGCCGGTTTCGCGCCACAACAGGTTGTAGGACAACAGGGTCTCGCAGACCGATTGCTGCATTGCGGAATTTGGCTTGCCGAGCTGCGCGGACAACACGATGCGTTCCGGATCCGCGGCGGCCTCGGCCAATACTTCGACCTCGGGGCCGAAGTGCACGATCCAGGCGGCGTTCCCGTGCGCGTCTATGGCGGTGATCTCGGAGGTGGTGCCAGCCAGTTCCTGCATCAGCAAGCGGATGTGTTCGTGGTTGGGTCTCATGGTTTCCTCGCAGCATGGGCTGGCAACAGGGGCATCGGGCGCTGATTCCGGACTGTCGCCCCAAGGTTTTGATTCCAGCAATTAAGTAACGCTGCCCCGTGCCCCGGTTCCATTATTCATTCTGCAACCATACCCCCAGCGTCGATATCAGCGCCGCGCTATCCACCACGCCATCCCCCGCGCCACCCCCGGATTTGGCAATGCAATCCGATGCGCCCGCGGCCAGCGCCGCCTCGACTTCACAGGCCAGGTCGCCCGCGCTCATGCCGATGATGGGCAAGTCGCGCGCGCTCTCCCGCAAGGCACGCAGCGCTTGCAAACCTTCGGATTGAACTGCCGTGATGTCGAGCAAGACCACCTTGATATCCGCTTCCTGCTCGCACTGCAGCAAGCCGTCGCGGCTGTTTTCGGCGAACCGGACCTGCATTTGCTGGCGCGCCAGGGCGGCACTCTGCATGAAGATGCTGCGCAGGTCGGTATCGATGATCAAGACCTTGACTCCCGCCAGCTTGACCGCGCTCGCCAGCAACCGTTCCAGGGTTTCGCGGTGGGCCGCGGGCAAACTGGCATGCGCCAGATGCAGGGCCTGCACCACTTGATCGAGCAAGCTGGCCTCGCTGCCGGCTTGCCTGATGTGGTGTTGCTGGATCAGGCGGCGGATGGCGGGCGATTCCAGGCGCGGCATGTTCTGGGCGCGATACCAGATCAGCGCGGTTTGCCGCAGGTCGAGATCGCGGCACAGCGTTGCCAGCAGGTCCGCGTGCGCGGCGGCATGCGGGCCGCCCAGAATCATGCCGGCAAACGATTGCGACGCCAAAATGGCCAGGCAGCGCTCCGGGACAGCCAGGGTGAGGCGTAGGCCCATACCTTCCAGAACCCGGCGCACCTGCTCTTGCCAGCCGCTGTCGTCGCTGATCAGCAGCACGTCCCGGGCGTGCAGCCTGCGCGCCGGTTCGAGCGCCTGCAGGGCCTGGCGCATGGCCGCCAGGGCGGCTTCCAGTTGCGCAGGCGCTTCCCCCGCCTGCGCCTGTCCACGGGATACGTGCAGCGGGATATGGCGCGTTGCGATATCAAGACCGAGACGGCGCAAGCATTGCGCCGTCTCGCCAGCGTCCCCCTTGTTACCCACCAGGATGCAGGCAGGCTGATGCGCACGCGCCAGCGGCAACAGGACAGCCGCCGCGTCCACCACGATGGCCTTGGTCCCCATATCGCGCGCCGCCTGAACCAGGGCTTGCGTTGTCTGCTCGCCATGATTGGCCAGCAGCACCACGGGTTCCTGGGGTGGCGCCCGGTCGGGAACAGCGGCCTGGCCGGGCTGCGGCGCCGGCGAAGCGATCGCTGCCGCCGCGGCTGGCTCGAAGGATGCTGTGGCCGCAGCCGCAGGACCCGGGTCCTGGTCCGGGTGTGGCGCTTGCGCCTCGGCGCCGCCCGGCTGTGGCGGCTGTTCCAGCGGCAGGTAGAGCGTGAACCTGCTGCCCTGGCCCTGCGTGCTCTGGACCTGGATTTCTCCCTGCAGCAATTGCGCCAGATCGCGGCTGATGGAAAGCCCAAGTCCGGTGCCGCCGTATTTCCTGGCGGTGCCGCCATCGGCTTGCTGGAAGGCTTCAAAGATCCGTCCGAGTTTGTCCTGGGGAATGCCGATGCCGGTGTCGATGACTTCGAAGGCGAGCACGGGGCCCGCTTGCGCCAGCGCCGCATGCACCGGCGTCCAGCCGGAATCGGCCTTGGCGATGCGCAGCGTGACCTGGCCTTGGGGGGTGAATTTGAACGCGTTGGACAACAGGTTCTTGAGAATTTGCTGCAAGCGCAAGGCATCGGTATGCAGGACGCTGGGGAGATCCTCGGCCAGCTCGATCACAAAGTCGATCTGCTTTTCATGCGCCATGTGGCGAAACGTGCGTTCCACGAAATTGCGCAACTGGGCGAATTCATAGGCGCGGTATTCCACCGTGACCGTGCCCGATTCGATCTTGGAAAAATCCAGGATCTCATTGATGAGTTCGAGCAGGTCGCTGCCCGAGCGATGGATGATGCGCGCGTATTCGACCTGTTGTGGGGTGAGGTTGTTTTCCGGGTTGTCGCCCAGCTCCTGGGCCAGCATCAGCATGCTGTTCAGGGGCGTGCGCAGCTCGTGCGACATGTTCGCCAGGAATTCCGATTTGTAGCGCGAGGACAGCGCCAATTGCCTGGCCTTTTCCTCCAGTTCGTGGCGGGCGCTTTCGACTTCGTGGTTCTTGTGCTCGACCGCGCGATTCTGGTTCGAGAGCAGTCGCGCCTTTTGCGCCAGCTCCTGATTGATCTGCTGCAATTCCTGGGCCAGCGATTGCGATTGCTCGAGCAGGCTTTCGGTACGCCCGTTGGCTTCGATGGTAGTGATCGTCACTCCGATCAAGCCCAGCAGCTGGTCGAGAAACCCCAGCTGGGTTTCGTTGAAGCTTTCGAAGGTCGCGATTTCCAGCACGGCCTTGACGCGCTGGTCGAACAGCACCGGCAGGATCGCCACCATGGCGGGCGCCGCCGAACCCAGCGCCGAGCCTACCCTGATGTATTCCGAGGGCGCCGGGTCGAGCAGGATCGGTCGCGCATCGAGCGCGCATTGCCCGACCAGCCCTTCGCCTGGCCGGAAGCTGCGCGCCAGCGTGTCATCGGCGCGGCAGCCATAGCCGGCGACCATGCGCAAGCGCTCATCGGGCCCGCGGTCGTCCATGATGTAGAACACTCCATGCTGGACCGACAGCAGCGTGGCCAGTTCCGCAAAGACCAGGGACGTGACCTCCTCCAGATTGCGCTGCCCGTGCAGCAGCCGTGCGATCCGCGCCAGGTGGCTGTTGAGCCAGGTCTGGCGCGCGGCGTTCTGATCGGCCTGGCGCAGGTAGTCGATCATGGCGTTGATGTTGCGCTTGAGCTCGAGCATTTCTCCGCGCACATCGGCGCCGATGCTGCGCGACAGATCGCCTTGCGTGACCGCGCCGATCACTTGCGACATTTCGGCGATCGGTTCCATCAAGCCGTCGAGCAAGGCGCTAATGGCCCGATGGATGCGGCTCCAGCCGTCGATGTCGCGGCCGGGTAACAAGGCTTCCATATCCAAGCCGGCACGACGGCCGATCTGGCGGACTTCCTCGGTCATGGCGCCGCCATGGCGGAACAGGTCGTTGATCACGGCGGCGATCTGCCCGGCGCGCCCGCGCCATTCCGGCAGACGCACGTCGAAATTCCCCTGCTGGTACGCGATCAGCGCTTCCAGCAGCAGCTTCTGGTCCAGCCTGCTCCCTACTCCTTCGCGCATTGGTTTCACCCTGCTTTCATGCCTTGCAACGCTGCGGCGGCGCCAGCAATCCCGACTCCAGCAGTTCGGACAATTCGGACGCCGCCACCGGGCGGCTGTGGTAGAAGCCCTGGTACTGGTCGCAACCGAGCGACTGCAGGATGACGAGCTGGCCCTGGTTTTCCACGCCTTCGGCCACCACCCGCAACGTCAAGGCCTTGGCCATGTCGATGATGGCCGTGACGATGGCGGCATTATCCTTGCCCTGTTCCAGATCCTGGATGAAGGACCGGTCGATCTTCAGGACATCGATGGGCAGCGCCTTGAGTGCGGACAGCGATGAATAGCCGGTGCCGAAATCGTCGATGGCGATGCGGATGCCATTGGTGCTCAATTCCTGCAACACCGTCCTGACCATCTCGACATCGCGGATCAGCAATGATTCCGTGATTTCGAGTTCCAGTCGCGCCGGCGCAATCCCATGCTCGCCCAGCAGCTTGCGCATGACCGTGGGAAAGCCGGCATGAATCTGCGGAGCAGCGACGTTGATCGCGATCGGCAACTGTCCAAGGATGCCGCCCTGATCCTGCCAGATGCGCGCCTGGCGGCAGGCGCTGTCGATCACCCAATCGCCCAGGGCCAGCAACTGGCTATTGTCGGCGATCGTATCGAGCACGTCGCCCATGCCGATCAGGCCCAGGCGCGGATGGACCCAGCGCAACAGCGCTTCCACACCGACCAGGCGGCCGCTGGCGATTTCTATCTTGGGCTGGTAGTACAGCAGGAATTCCTGATTTTCCAGGGCCTGCTGAATTTCCCGTTCCAGCCTGACCTTTTCGCTCAAGCGCCGGTTGAGTTCCTCATGAAAGAACTGGATGGTGCCGGGGCGTTGCTGCTTGGCGTGGTACATGGCCAGATCCGCGTGCTTGATCAACATCTGCACGGTTTCTCCATCCTGGGGATAGAGGCTGATGCCGATGCTGATCGATGCCTTGATCTGATGCGCGCCGATCACGCAGGGGGTGCTGTTGGCCTGGATGATCTTCCTGGCCACCGCGGCCGCGTCCGGATACTCGGGCAAGCCTTCCATCAGCACCACGAATTCGTCGCCGCCCAGGCGCGCCACCAGGTCGGTGACGCGAACCGCGCTGCTGATGCGCGCGGCCACTTGCTGCAGCAAGACGTCGCCGACATCGTGTCCGAGGCTGTCGTTGATCGACTTGAAGCGGTCCATGTCCAGAAACAGCACCGCCAATCCCTTGCGCTGCCGGTGCGAACGCGCCACCGCTTGCTCCAGGTGCTGGATCAGCGAGCGCCGGTTCAACAAACCGGTCAATGGGTCGCGCGTCGCCAGCTCGTGGGCGCGCGCCTCGGCCTGGCGTCTTTCCTCGACCTCGGCCTCGAGCGCGGCGTTGATGCGCTGGAGGTCGTGCATCTGGCGCAGTTGCAGGTCGCGGTTAAAGGATTCCAGCTCGCGGGTCTGGTATTGCAGTTGCAGATTCTTTCGCGCCAGCTCGACGAATACCGCCACCTTGTTCTGCAGGATTTGCGGGATCACCGGGGTAAACAAATAATCGACCGCGCCGCTTTGATAACCCTTCAGGCGATGCATCTCCTCGCCATAGTGCGCGGTCACGAAAATGATCGGCAGGTTGGCCGAATGCGGATGCGAATGGATGATCTGGGCGACCTCGAAGCCATCCATGCCCGGCATGCTGATGTCGAGCAGGATCACGGCCAGCTGCTGCTGCAGCACATGGCGCAGCGCTTGCTCGCCCGATTGCGCGGTGATGACTTCGAAATCCAGTTCCTGGGCTTTGCGCTCCAGCATGGTTTCCAAGGCCAACAAGCTGGGCGGGTGATCGTTGACCAGCAGAACTTTGGGCTTATACACTGGGAAAATCCGTGAATCATGTTCAATAAATATCATGCATGACTGGGTTTTTGCCTGCGTTGATCCAACGTAATAAGCACATCGATCTGGCGCAACAATGCCGCTGTTCTTGCTATGCCTTACATGCTTTATGTGTGGAAATTATGTGTGGAAATTCCGCTGTCTGAAACGGCCGCGGCGAGGCCGCTAAATATGCTCAGAAGGACGAGCCGGGCTGTTTCATGAATTGGATTTCTTCCGCGCTGGCGGCCCTGCCGAGAATGGGGTTGCGGTGAGGAAAGCGGCCAAAGCGCTCGATGATGTCGCGGTGCCGGATGGCGTAATCCAGGAAGCCGTCGAACACCGGGGACCAATGCGCCGGCACCTGCCGGCACAGCCGGGTGAACAAGGCCACCGATCGTTCCTGCAGGTCGAGCGACTCGGCGTGTTCCAGAGGCAAGTAGAAAAACACCCGCTCGATGGGGCGCAGCAATCCATCGAAACCCTTGTCGAGCCCGTCCAGGCAAGTCTTGAGCGCGATCGCGTCGTATTGAAACGCTTGCGCCGTGTCGCGGTAGATATTGCGTGGAAACTGATCGGTGAGCAGGATCAGCGCCAGGGTCGATACCGGAGAACTGTTCCAGCCGTCCAGCCTGCCCTGTCCCGCCAGTTCCACCAGATCGGCAAAACGATCGCGGATCTGATGGTCGATACAGGTTTTCTTCGACCACCATAGGCTGGTCTGCATTTGCGCCACGAGCGCGTCGTCCGGATGTGTGCCGAACCAGAATTCATGAACCGAATCGAAAGCCGCCACCGGGTCCTCACCAATCGCCCAAGATCATTCGACATTCTATGCCATCCGTTCGTGCTGCACATTCGAACCCTCTGATTTAACAGAAAATTCCCCCAGACCGGGCCTCGGGCCCGGTCTTGCGCGCTCCAGGAATGGCTTCAGGAATTGGCGGTCGGGTACGCAGGCACCAGCGCCGCGGCGTCGGCGCTCGACACGAAGGCGCTCCAGTTGCGCGCCTGATCGGCGAAATCAAGCACCAGCTTGCGCAATTGCACATCGTAGATTTGATCGGCGCTTGACTCCTGCAGCAACATGGCGTCGCCTTCCGGCCCGCCCAGGGCGCCGCGGGCGCCGCCGATTTCACGCCAGCGCATACCGTGCTCCAGGAGTTGCTGGTAGACCAGCATGCGCCTGTCCTCGGCGGGGCGCCCGAGCGCCGCGGAGAACATCAGGCGCGGCGGATCTTCCGCCCAATCCAGGCCGATCACGGTCTCGTCGGAAAACTGGATCGCCCAACTGACGTCATCGGACTGCAGTATCGCGTCGATATCCGGGACGTTCGGTCCCAGCTCCTGCAACATGGTCTGGATGGATTCGGCATTGTTGGGCATGGCCACTCCGCAAGGAAAGGGTTCAGGAAGGACGATGAAAGCCGTTGAAATTTGAGTAACCTTGTCTGGCGACAAAGTTCCTTGCGCACCCAGCCAAACCCGCGGCATTGCCGCACGGCAGCAGTCATGGAGTCGTGGTGATCGGCGAGGGCGGGTTTGAAACCCGCCCCTACGAACCCCAAGAAGCTGTCATTCCGCGCTCCTGATATGGGAGATTGCCTCGGACGACTACGACTTCAGCAGTTGGCAGCGGATCACGGCGGGATCGCTTTGCAGGCTTTGCATCAGCGCTTCGGTGATGTCGGAATCGATGTCGGTAATCGCATAGCCGAGATTGCCGCGCGTTTGCAATTGCTGGGCCACGATGTTCAAGCCATGCTCGGCGAAGATCGCGTTCATGCGCGCGATCACCCCTGGGGCGTTGTTATGCACGTTGAGCACGCGGCTGCGGCCGGATTTCTCCTGGTGCGCGATTTCCGGGAAGTTCACCGAGGACCGGGTGGTGCCGGCATTCAGGAAACGCACCAGCTTGTCCGCGACTTCGCGCCCGATATTGTCCTGCGCTTCCTCGGTGCTGCCGCCGATATGCGGAGTCAGGATGACATTGTCCAGACCGCGCAGGGGCGTGATGAACTCTTCCTTTTCGCTTTTCGGTTCTTTCGGATAAACGTCGAGCGCAGCTCCTGCCAGCTTGCCGCCACGCAAGGCCAGATTCAGGGCCTCGATGTCGACCACGCCGCCGCGCGATGCATTGATCAGGACCGCGGTGGATTTCATCAGCGCCAGCCGTTCGGCGTTGATCAGATTCACGGTGCTCGCGCCGCCGGGAACGTGCAGGGTCACCACATCGGCCTTGGCCAGCAGATCGGAGAGCGGCAGCGGATGCGCATTGCCCAGCGGCAGCTTGCTTTCCGGATCGTAGTAGACCACGCGCATACCCACGCTTTCGGCCAGGATGCCGACCTGGGCGCCAATGTTGCCGTAGCCGATGATACCCAGCACCTTGTTGCGCACTTCATAAGCGCCGGCGGCGCTCTTGTCCCAATGGCCGCGATGGGCACGGGCATTCTTTTCTGGAATCCGGCGCAACAGCAGGATGGCCTGCGCGATCACCAGTTCCGCCACCGAGCGCGTATTCGAAAACGGCGCATTGAATACCGGGATGCCGGCTGTCGCCGCCGCGTTCAGATCGACCTGGTTGGTGCCGATGCAAAAACAGCCGATGGCCTTGAGTTGCTTGAGCGCGCCGATGACTTCGGCGGTCATGTGCGTGGTCGAGCGTATGCCCACGGCGTCGGCGTCGGACAGGGTCTCGATCAGTTCGGCGCCCGACAGAGCGCGTGGGACCTGGACGATATCGGTAAAACCTTCGTTTTCGAAATGCGCGACGGCGCTGGGATGGATTTTTTCAAGCAGGACGATCTTGCTCATGGCTACGTGTCTTTGCAGAATTCAGAAGCAGCCATTCTATGGCAAAATGTTTGAGCCGGTACGGCATTGGCTTTAATCACTTATTCTGTTTAGGGTTAATCGATGGATAGCACGGTGGGAAACGATAAGGACGAAAACGACAGGATTGACGACAAGGCGACCCTCGAGACCGTAACCCAGGTGACGCGCTGGACCGAGAACCTGCTTTCCTTCCGCACCACCAAACCCAAGGATTACACCTACCAGCCCGGAGAATACTCGCGCCTCGGTTTGCAGATCGGCGAGTACATGACATGGCGTGCGTTTTCCCTGGTGAGCGCTCCGCACGAGGACTTTCTCGAATATTACGGCGTGGTCGTCCCCGGCGGCCTGTTCACCACGCAAATCCAGGACATCGCTCCCGGATTTCGCGTCTGGATCGACAAGAAATCATTTGGCTTCATGACGCCCGGGCGTTTCGTCGATGGCGAGCACCTGTGGATGCTGGCGACCGGTACCGGGCTTGGGCCTTTCGTCTCGATACTGCGCGACCCCGAGGTCTGGACCCGTTTCCAGCGTTTGCTGCTGGTGCACGGCGTGCGCCACAACCATGAGTTCGCCTACCAGGACGAATTGCGCGCCATGCGCGACGCCGCGGCCCTCGACCCCAACCGCACGCAATTGACCCTGATCCAGGCCAGCACGCGCGAGCCGGAGAACGCGCCGGCGGGCGACGTCCTGCGCGGACGCATCACGACGCTATTCGAAAGCGGCGCGCTGGAACAGCACGCCGGCTTGCCGATCACGGTCGAATCCTCGCGCATCATGTTGTGCGGCAATCCGGACATGATCGAGGAAATGCGCGCCCTGCTGCACAAGCGCGGCATGCGCCCGTGCCGGCGCACCCTGCCGGGGCAATTCGTGACCGAGAATTATTGGTAAGGACAAGACCGGGGCAAGTCATGGGGTGGCGGTGATCGACGAGGGCGGGTTTGAAACCCGCCCCTACGCGGCATGCCAAGGATGTGATGGTTTTTCGTAGGGGCGGGTTTCAAACCCGCCCTCCCCGCACCTCAATTGAAAGTCTTGCCCTCTTGCGACAGTTGCCTGAGCAAGGGTGCAACCTGCCAGGTCTGGCCTTGCCATCCGCGTGCGAAGCCCTCGATCGACGCCACGATTTTTTCCAGCCCAACCGTATCGGCGTGAAACATCGGCCCGCCCCGATGCAAGGGGAAGCCATAACCGGCCAGATACACCATGTCGATGTCCGACGCACGCTGGGCGATGCCCTCTTCCAGGATATTGGCGCCCTCGTTGACCAGGGCGTAGACCAGGCGCTCGACGATTTCCTCGTCACTGATGGCGCGCTGCGCCACGCCCAGTTGCGCTACATGCCCGGCAATCATTTGCGCCACCGCATCGGAAGGATGGGCGCTGCGGTCGCCCGGCTGATAGTCGTACCAGCCGGCTCCGGTCTTCTGCCCGAAACGCCCGGCCTCGCACACCAGGTCGGCGATCCGCGAGAACACCAGGTCCGGATGCTCGGCCACGCGGCGCTTGCGGATGGCCCAGGAAATGTCGTTGCCCGCCATGTCGCTCATGCGGAACGGTCCCATGGCAAAGCCGAATTCCTCGACCGCGCGATCGACCTGCTGCGGCGTGCAGCCTTCCTCGAGCAGGAAGTAGGCTTGCTGGAAATAGGGCTCGAGCATGCGGTTGCCGATGAAGCCGTCGCACACGCCCGACACCACCCCGACCTTCTTCAGGCGTTTCGCCAGCGCCATGGCTGTCGCCAGCACATCCGTCGCGGTGGCCGCGCCGCGCACGACTTCGAGCAGGCGCATGATGTGGGCCGGGCTGAAGAAATGCAGGCCCACCACATCCTGGGGGCGGCTGGTGAAGGCGGCGATGCGGTTGACGTCGAGCGTCGAGGTGTTGGTGGCCAGGATTGCGCCAGGCTTCATCACCTGGTCCAACTTGGCAAACACCCGCTCCTTGACCGCCATCTCTTCGAACACGGCTTCGACCACGATATCGGTGGACGCGATGTCGAGATACTCCAAGGTGGGCTGGATCAGGTTGATGCGCTGGGTCATCAGCTCCGGCGTCAATTTGCCTTTCCTGGCGCTGTTTTCATAATTCTTGCGGATGTTGGCCAGGCCCAGGTCCAGGGACTCCTGGCTGGTATCGAGCAGGCGCACCGGAATGCCGGCGTTGGCGAACGCCATGGCGATGCCGCTGCCCATGGTGCCGGCACCGACCACCGCGGCGACGTGGATCTCGCGTACCGGCGTTCCCGGCGCCACGTCGGCGATCTTGGCGGCGGCGCGCTCGGCGAAGAAGGCATGGCGCAGGGACTGCGATTCCGGCCCTTGCACGAGTTCGACGAACAGCGCGCGCTCGGCTTTCAGGCCTTGCTCCAGGGGTAGGTTGACCGCGGCGCTGATCGCATCCACGCACTTCGCCGGCGCCGGCAAGAACCTGAACTCGGTCCTGGCCAGGTCGCGCCAGCGCTGCAGCAAGGCCTCATGCCCGGGATGCTCGATGACGATGTCACGCACCTTGGGCAAGGGCCGCAAGTCGGCGATCTGGCGCGCAAAGGCGATGGCGCCGGGCAACAGTTCGTCTTCGATGATACGGTCGAACAGGCGTGTTCCGGCCAGTTTTTCGGAGCGTACCGGATTGCCGCGGACGATCATTTCCAGCCCGGTCTCCAGCCCCACCACGCGCGGCAGGCGCTGGGTACCGCCGGCGCCGGGAAGCAGGCCGAGCTTGACTTCCGGCAGCGCGATCTGCGCGCCGGGGCTGGCAACGCGGTAATTGCAGCCCAGCGCCAGTTCCAGCCCGCCGCCCATGGCGACGCTGTGCAATGCGGCCACCACCGGCTTGGTCGAATTTTCCAGGGTCGCGATCAACTGGTGCAGGGTCGGCTCGGCCAGGACCTTGGGGGTATTGAATTCACGGATGTCGGCGCCGCCGGAAAAGGCCTTGCCTGCGCCGGTGATGACGATCGCCTTGATCGCGGCGTCGGCCAATGCCTTTTGCATCCCGTCGACCACGGCGCTGCGGGTCGCGTGCCCAAGACCGTTCACCGGCGGATTATTCAACGTGATGACGGCGACATCGCCATCGACCTTGTATTCGGCTGTCATGGTGTTCCTCGCGTTGGATTGCCTGCTGGCCGGAATGGCGAGCAAAAAATGATTGTATATCAGACCCGCTTTCAGACTTGCAGCCACTCCCTGCGGATCAGGGAATTGGCGCGTAAATCCGCCGGCGTGCCTTCGAAAACGATGCTGCCGTGGCCCATCACGTACAGGCGCTGCGAGATCTCCAGCGCGATCGCCAGCTTTTGCTCCACCAGCAGGATCGAAATGCCGTTGCGCGTGAGCGTATCCAGGAAGGCCGCGACCTGATCGACCACCTTCGGCGCCAGGCCCTCGGTCGGCTCGTCGACCATGATCAGTTCGGGATCGCCCATCAGGGTGCGCGCCAGGGCCAGCATCTGTTGCTCGCCGCCCGACAGAACCCCGGCCTGGGTGCGCTGGCGCTGCTGCAGCGGCGGAAACAGGTCGTACATGTCGGCGCTGCTCCAGCGCCCGCGCCGATTGGATTTCTGGCCCAGCAACAGGTTTTGCTCGACCGTCAGCGCCGGGAACACATCACGGCTTTCGGGTACGTAGCCGATGCCCTTGTGCGCGATCTCGAACGGTTTCAGGCCGAGGACCTGCTCGCCCTTGAAACGTACCGAGCCGGTCGCATCGACCTGCCCCATCACCGCCTTGATCGTGGTCGAGCGGCCCACGCCGTTGCGCCCCAGCAGGCTGACGATCTCGCCCTTGCCGACTTTCAGGTCGACGCCGTGCAACACATGGCTTTTGCCGTACCAGGCGTGCAAGCCGCTGATGTCGAGGAACTCGCTCATGCGGGCACCTGCTTCCCTGCCGCTCCCCTGTCTGCACCCAGATAGGCCTCCTGCACCAGCGGGTTGGCGCGGATCGCGTCGGGCGTGTCGAAGGCGATCACCTCGCCGTACACCAATACCGCGATGCGCTCGGCCAGGCCAAACACCACGCTCATGTCGTGCTCGACCATCAGCAGGGTCTTGCCGGCGCTGATCTTGCGGATCAGTTCGACCACGGTTTCGGTTTCAGACCGGCTCATCCCGGCGGTCGGCTCGTCCAGCAGGATCACGTCAGCGCCGCCGGCAATGGTGATGCCGATCTCCAGGGCGCGCTGTTCGGCATAGGTCAGCATGCCGGCGCGCACGTCGCGGCGGCGCTGCAGGCCGATCTGTTCCAGCACCAGCTCGGCCCGGGTGCGCACGTCGCGCAAGCCGTTCAGGCGCTGCCAGAACGAGTAGCGATAGCCGAGCGGCCAGAGCACGGCGCAGCACAGATTCTCGTAGACCGAGAGCCGATGAAAGATGTTGGTGACCTGGAAGCTGCGCGACAGGCCGCGCCGGTTGATTTCGAAGGGACGGCAGCCGCGCACGCTGCGGCCATTCAGCAGGATCTCGCCCCGGGTCGGAGCGAAGCGCCCCGAGATCAGGTTGAACAGGGTCGACTTGCCCGCGCCGTTGGGGCCGATGATGGCGCAGCGCTGGCCGCGCTCGACCTTGAGCGATGCGCCGCGAATGATGGCGGTCTGGCCGAATTGCTTGTGCACATCGACCAGTTCGATGGCTGGGGTGCTCATGTCTGCGCCCGTCTGATCATGTCTTCGACTTCCTCGTTGGCCGTATCCCAGGCGCGCCGGAACACGGCGCGCGCGCGCGCAAACCACCAGCCGCCGCCGCCCAGGAGCAGGGCCGCGGCAAGCCAGGGCTGCACCGAACTGACCTGCAAGGGTATCCCCGCCAGTTTGGTATGCATGCCCTGCACCGCGTCCAGCGACAGGTGGTAGAACATCTCGATCACCAGCGCGCAGCCGGCAAAGGCCAGCAAGGCGCTCGCGCACAGCGCCAGCAGCGGTTTCCAGACCTGGGCGTAGCGCCCGAACTTGAGCAGACGCAGGTTCATCATGATGATGCTGGCGACCCCGCCCGGCGCATACATCACGATCAGGATGAAGAAAATCCCCAGGTACAACAGCCAGGCCTTGGTGTACTCGGACAGCAGCACGGTCAGGAATACTCCGATGA
>Ga0182745_1003441_pt1 | contig 13641 bp, 11 predicted proteins | sample eDN3rd30CKraftBY_FD_128523 | JGI IMG/M metagenome (GOLD analysis project Ga0182745, IMG submission 128523) | Enriched backyard soil microbial communities from Emeryville, California, USA - eDNA 3rd pass 30_C Kraft BY (version 2) (version 2) | ecosystem: Environmental > Terrestrial > Soil >...
GAGAAGGTGTACAGACTAATCATGTCGTCTTCTCGGACAAAGGACCAACTGGATTGTTATTTAAAGAGCAAATCACCACAGATATGATGAATGTCTATTACTATCGAAAAAGTTCTGCAGCAAGTCATATGACAAAAGAGATCGTAAACAATGTTTCTTTTGAAAATCTAAAATTTCTCCATGTAACAGGTATTACACCTGCATTAAGTGATAGTTGTTATGAGCTGACAATGCATTCGATTCAATTAGCAAAACAACAGGGTGCAAAAATTATCTTCGATCCAAATATTCGATTTAAATTATGGTCAAAAGAAAAAGCATATAAGGTGCTTCATGAAATTAGCGCTTTGTCTGACTATATCTTGGTTGGTGGAGAAGAAGCTTCTTTTCTAACAAACTTGCAAGAGCCGCTAGAGATGTGTGAGAAGCTCAAGACCAAATATGATCAAGTAATCGTTTTAAAATGTGGAGAAACTGGATGCTACGTATATGATGGTGAACTGTATCATGTTCCAGGCTTTCCGGTAAAGGCAGTTGTAGATACTGTTGGCGCTGGTGATGCTTTTGCTGCAGGATTTACACACGGCTTACTCCAAGGTAGAAATATGAAAGAATGTGCGAAAATAGGCAATGCAATGGGTGCATTTGTTATTCAACAATTTGGAGATATTGAAGGATTACCAACGAAAGAAGTATTATATGCATTTTTAGAAAATGGCAAAGAAACATCTGATGTGATTCGATAGGGGGGATTTTATGCGTAAATGGGATAAATTAAAGTTTATTGAACAAAACGGCATTGTAGCGGTTGTTCGAAAAATTGACCCGGCAATTTTAGACGATGTCATCAGTGCGCTGGTAGCCGGTGGAATTAAAGTTCTCGAAATAACAGTGGATAGTAAGAATTGCTATCAATCTATTTATAAATTGAAAGAAAAATATGGAAACGAATTACTTGTTGGAGCCGGTACAGTGTTAGATGCACCTACGGCCAAAACCGCTATTGATGCAGATGCAGATTTTATTTTTTCACCAATATTTAACGAAGAAACCGTCCGAATAACGAATCAATACGGTCGAATATCGATTCCTGGTGTTTTAACTCCAACTGAAATCATCCATGCCTATGGAGCAGGTGCAGATATTTTAAAAGTATTTCCAGGATCAGCATTAGGTGCAAATTTTTTTAAGGATATTTTAGGGCCTTTACCACATATTCCTTTGATGCCAACAGGTGGTGTGAATTTAACAAATTTGAAAACATTTTTAAACAATGGTGCAATGGCAGTTGGAATTGGCGGTTCATTATTAGATCAAAAGCTAATCGCAAATCGAGACTACGATGCATTAAAAGCTTTGGCAAATCAATATATAACGTTGTTTAAAGAGGTGAAAGAGATTGAAAATTAACAGAATAGAAACGTTTATTGTTCCGCCACGATGGTTATTTTTAAAAATTACTACAGATGATGGTCTCGTTGGTTGGGGAGAGCCCATTGTTGAAGGGAGAGCGTCAACTGTTGAAGCAGCTGTACATGAACTAAGCGACTACATTATAGGCAAAAATCCGATGCGTATTGAAGATATTTGGCAAATGTTATATCGAACTGGATTTTACCGAGGCGGACCAATTCATATGAGTGCGATTGCAGGAATAGATCAAGCACTATGGGATATTAAAGGGAAGTACTATGACGCGCCTGTATATGATTTGATGGGTGGAGCATGTCGAGACAAAGTTCGCGTATATTCATGGATTGGTGGCGACCGTCCAAGTGATATTTTAGAACAAGCGAAGTTAGCGAAAGAAAATGGGTTTACTGCAATTAAGATGAATGCAACAGAAGAGCTTCAAATGATTGACGCACATTCTAAAGTTGATGCGGTTTTAGAACGAGTGGCAGTGATTCGAGAGAATTTAGGGGAGGATTTTGGAATTGGTGTTGACTTTCATGGCAGAGTTCATAAACCAATGGCTAAAATTTTAGCTAAAGAATTAGAGCAGTATCATCCAATGTTTATTGAAGAGCCGGTTCTTCCAGAAAACAATGAAGCCTTGAGAGAAGTAGCATTACACTGTAATATCCCTATTGCAACGGGAGAACGGATGTTTTCGCGATGGGATTTCAAAAAAGTTTTACAAGATGGCTATGTTGATATTATTCAACCAGACTTATCGCATGCTGGAGGAATAACGGAATGCAAAAAAATTATCGCGATGGCGGAGGCTTATGATGTAGCTGTTGCTCCTCATTGCCCATTAGGACCTATTGCTTTGGCTTCTTGTCTTCAAGTAGATGCTTCATCATATAATGTGTTTATTCAAGAACAGAGTCTTGGAATTCACTACAATCAAGGAAGTGACTTATTAGACTACTTAACGGATAAAACCGTTTTCGATTATCAAAATGGCTACGTATTGAATCCTACAAAACCTGGTTTAGGCATTGAAATTAATGAAGAGTTTGTGCGTGATCAACAAAAGATAGGTCATAAATGGAAAAATCCCGTGTGGCGCCATGAGGATGGGACGGTTGCTGAATGGTAAGTTTTTTTGATAAATCAAAAAATCTGGACGAAAAGAAAAAGATTGCTGAATTAGGTGCAGCAATAGTGGAAGATGGAATGACGGTTGGATTAGGCTCAGGCTCAACAATGGCTTATTTTGCAGAAGCAATTTCTAAAAGGATAAAAAATGAAAAATTAACAGTTCAATTTGTTCCAGCATCTAAATTGATCGAAAAAAAAGCGCTTGAATTTCAGCTGAAACTGGTATCAATTGATCATGTAGAAAAAATTGACTATGCATTTGATGGGGCAGATTGGATTATAGGGAATGAAATTTTAATTAAAGGAGGAGGGGGGTCATTATTTCGGGAAAAGAAAATTTTATTAAACGCTAATAATATTTGCATTTTAGCAGATAAAAGTAAATTTGTTGAGTCGTTAAGTGAATGTATCATTCCAATTGAGGTAGTACCTTTTGGCGTTACGAAGACTGTACATGCAATTGGAGAAATAGGTGGTACATGTTTCGTTAGGAAAAATGAGGATGAAGAAAACTTCGTAACTGATAACTTTAATTATATTGTGGATACAAAATTTTCAAGTATCAAAAACTGGGAAACAATTCACGAACAATTAAAAAGCACACAAGGTATTGTAGATACGGGAATTTTTTATGGGATGGATTTTAATTTTATAAACTAGAATAGTATTTTAAAATAATAGCCTACAATAATTATAATTTTTAAAATTTTCATACAATTTTAGATTGACTCCTACAATATTCAGCCAATATAATACAATTAGAATATTTTTCAAGCGCTTACATTTTTTTAATTTAAAAAATGAAAACGTCGTTTTATATTATAAAACAAAGGGGGATTTAAATGTTAAAGAAAAATTTGTTATTCGCAGTTTTACTTTTTACAGTAATAACAATTTTAGCAGCATGCGGGGGAAATTCATCAGAGGATTCAAAAGCAGTTAGTGGACCGGCAGCGAGCGATGGGGAAGCTCGTACTTTACGTATTAGTTTAGGTTTAAACGATCAACATCCACTTTATAAAAGCTCTGAAAAGTTTAAAGAAATTGTTGAAAGTCAAACAGATTCATTAAAAGTAGAAATCTATCATTCAGGGCAAATTGCAGATGATCGTTCAGCGATTGAAATGCTGCAATTTGGAACTTTAGATATTACAATTCCATCTTCTGCACCATTTGTTCCATTCGTACCAGAATACGGTGTATTTGATTTACCATTTACACTTACGGATACAGAAATGGTTGATGCAGTATTACAAGGAGAATTCGGTGATATGTTAGCATCGAAAGCAGAGTCTCAAGGGGTTGTACAGTTAGCATGGTGGGAAAACGGTTTTAGACAATTAACAAACAACTCAAAACCTATTAGTAAATTAGAAGACTTAGATGGGTTGAAAATTCGAGTAATGGAAAATGAAACGCATATTGCTTCATGGAAAGCGCTTGGAGCCAATCCAACACCAATGGCATTTACAGAGTTATTCACAGCTATGCAGCAAAAAACGGTTGATGGTCAGGAAAATCCGTATCCATCCATTCTGTTAGAAAAGTATCCAGAAGTTCAAAAATATCTAACAGAAACGAATCATGTCTATTCACCATTCTTGTTCTTATTCTCTAAAAAGATTTGGGAGGAGCTTACACCAGAACATCAAGAAATCATTCGTAATGCAGCGGTTGAAGCAGGTGAATATAACAGAGACTTAACGCGTCAAACTTCTGAAGAAGCGTTAGAGGAATTGAAGACACAAATGGAATTTACAGAAATCAGCGATGAGGAACTAGGAAAGTTCAAAGAAGCAGTTAAACCAGTTATTGATAAATACAAGAGTCAAATCGGTACAGAAGTTGTTGATCAATATTTAGCGGAAATTGAAAAGCATTCTAAAGAGTAAATGATTAGTAGTGGAAAGGCTGTACAATTCAGCCTTTCCACTTCAAATGAAGGGGATGAATGCATGAAAATAATCAAATGGCTAGATAACAATATTGAGAGAGTAATTTTATTAATATTGTTAGCCGCAATGACAGTCGTCACGGTTCTTCAAGTATTTATGCGATATGTAATGGAAAGTTCATTAACATGGTCCGAAGAATTAGCAAGATTCTGTTTCATCTGGCTAGTCTATATAGGGATAAGCTACGGAGTAAAACGTGCCAAGCATGTTCGTGTAGAAGCCATTCTCTCAATTGTTAAAAGAAGAGGGAAATTTGTCATTAACTTAATTGCAAATGTTTTGTTCTTATATTTCGCTATTTATGCAACTTACTATGGTTTTACAATAATGAATACCATTCAAATGAGCGGCCAAATGGCACCTTCATTGGGAATTCCGATGTCGATTATGTATTTAGGTATGCCCATCGGAATGGTATTAACAGTAATTCGTCTAATACAACGAATTATTTATGAGACAAAGATCTATAGACAAGGAAAAGAAATTGAAATTGATGGTCCACTTGAAGGGGCACATGTTGTAAAGCAAGAGCCAGAAGTGGAAGTGGAAAAAGAAGTCAGCATTTATTAAGTCAATGTAGGGGAGGTTACTAAATGGGAATTACATTATTTGCATCTTTCGGAGTGTTAATTGTAGCTGCAGTTCCTATTGGAATAGCGCTTGGTCTATCTGCCATGATTGCACTTTTGCTTGATGGAGGTATGCCTTTAGAATTTTTAATGAAGGAGTTAACTACCTCTGTTAACTCTTTTCCACTTTTAGCGATACCATTTTTCATCCTAGCAGGTGAAATTATGGGCCGTGGTGGAATTTCCAAACGACTAATTAATGTAGCAGAATCTATAGTAGGATCTGTTATTGGCGGGACAGCTTTAACATCAATTGTGACGTGTATGTTTTTTGCCGCAATTTCAGGTTCAGGACCAGCTACTGTAGCAGCAGTTGGAGGAATAATGATTCCGGCAATGGTCAGTAAAGGGTATGATCGAAAGTTTGCTACGGCTGTAGTTGCTTCAGCTGGCTCAATTGGGGTAATTATACCACCTTCCATTCCGATGGTTATGTACGGCGTATCAGGAAGTGTTTCGATTGGAGATATGTTTATTGCTGGTATTATTCCAGGAATTTTAGTGGGCATTGGTTTAATGATTTATACTTATTACTACTCCAAAAAGAACAATTATTTAGGCAATGGCAAGAAGATTTCCATTAAGAACATAGGAAAAGAAGTATGGAACGCAAAATGGTCATTATTAATACCGGTTATTATTTTAGGCGGCATTTATGGTGGGATATTCACACCAACTGAGGCTGCAGCAGCAGCAGTATTTTTTGGTTTTATAATTGGTGTATTTGTTTATCGTGAACTTAAGTTAAATGTACTTGCAGATGTGTTTATCGAATCTGCTTTAATGACTGCCACAATTTTAGTTATTGTAGGTACGGCCACTGCTTTCGGTAAGTTACTAGCAATGGAACAAATTCCAAATCAAATTGCAAATAGTATGTTATCACTATCATCGAATCCAACAATTATTATGTTATCTATAATTGTATTACTTCTAATTGTAGGATGCTTCATGGATACGATCGCAGCCATTATTATATTAACGCCAATTTTACTTCCGGTTGCCACATTAGTCGGTTATGATCCCATTCATTTCGGTATTATTATGATTGTTGCACTTGCAATTGGATTTATTACGCCACCTGTTGGGGTGAACTTATTTGTTGGTGCCGGTATTTCGGGGATTTCCTTGGAAGCGTTATCAAAAGCAATTTTACCGTTTATTATTGTAATGATTATTATTCTATTAATTATTATGTTTATTCCAGCTCTATCTTTACTTTTACTATAAACAGCAAATTGGAGGAGAGTAAATGCTATTTCCAAAAATTGAAAAGGGTGTGAATCCCTACTCTGAAAATGTACAAGGAAAAGCAAATGAGCCAATAACAGTTGCAGGCTTATTAGACCGTGCAAAACAAATACTAGGACCATTATATGAAGGTGGAGTACCTGATTGGACGCTAGAGGAGATTTATAATCGATTAGAAAATAACTCGCCGCGTATTGCGATCATTGGCGGTTCACCAGATCACCCTGCACACATAATGGATTATTTAACTTCTTCCAGAGCTGCGATTCGTATTTGGCAAAACGGCGGGGTTCCATTCTATTTTTCGACACCGGTTATGTGTGATGGCACAGCACAAAGTAATCAAGGAATGAGCTATTCGTTACAAAGTCGAAATGCGGTTGCACAAATGATAGTGAACCAATTAGAGGCTCATAGTTATCACGGGGCTTTTGTTATTCAAGGGTGCGACAAGCAACCTCTAGGCGTAGTAAGTGGTCTTGCCCATTTAGATCGATTACGTCAGTCACGGGGGGATGCACCATTTTTCGCAACATTTGCACCGGCTCATGTATTGCAAGGTGGAACTATACCGGAAGATGTCGTTGTTCAATTGAATAAAGTGTATGACAAAGCGATTGAAATGGGACATAAAGATGTTGCAAATGATTTAAAAGATACTATGAGTTATATTTTGCAATGCTCTTCCAATACATCCTTCCAAGGCGTGTTCGAGCGTGCATTAGAAAGAGAAATTATTACAAAAGAGGAACATAAATATTTTGAAATGCGATTAGCGGTTGCCACTTGTGATAATCAAGGCGGTGTTTGCGCATTTAACGGTACAGGAAATAGTTCGCGTCATGTTGTTGCAGGTTTAGGTCTAGTTCATCCTGCTGTTGAGCTATTAACACAGCCCCCAAACCAACAGCAAATCAATCAAACGATTGATGCGCTTGCTACAATGATCAATAAACCTGAATTCGGGGTGGCGGAAATTGTTCATGCCAACATTAAAAATGCTATTCGTATTCATAGTGCATCAGGTGGCTCAACAAACTTAATGATGCATATGGTAGCGGCGATGATTTACGCAGGTTATAAATTCACATTATGGGATGTTGAAAAAATTCATAAAGAACATCCGATTCCCGATTTATTTGATTATAGCCTGACGGAAGGACGCGACATATTTGCTTTAGCAATGCAATGCTGCAGTGGGAATAGTCGAGGAATGGAAACATTATTTTATGAGTTATTGAACAATGGTGTACCGATGGATGAAGGCGCAGCCACAGTGACAGGTGCCACTTGGCGTACTAGATTGCAATACTCGGATGCATTGCCATCAAGCAGTATAAAAGAAAATCCAGTAATCCTAAACAAACCTCGCCGTTCCTTTAGTGGTGTCGATGTGTTACGCGGGAATTTCTTTGAAAGTGCAGTGGTGAAAATTAGTGGGATGCCAACTCCTCAATTGAATCAGTTTGATGATAAGTTAGCGTTTGTACTATATTTTGAAAATGAAGACCAAGCAAACGAGAGTTTACTAGATTCACAATTAATAGAAAGAATTAAGAACAACCGACAATTTGAGGAAAAGGTATTAATTCAAACGCTAAAGTATAATGCACCTGAAAGATTTGAAGAATTGAAAAATGCTTCTTATGAGGAATTGTTTGATGTAATGGCCAAAGAAGGTATTTTAAAAATTGCTGTTATTATTGCTGGTCAAGGTCCTATCGCTTTCGGAATGCCTGAAATGTTTACACCGATGCAACATATAAATGCAAATAGAATTTTAAAAAGAGTTTGTACTATAATAAGTGATGGACGGTATTCAGGTGTAACTTACGGTGCAGCGATTGGTCATATGACACCAGAATCAATTCAAGGTGGAGGAATCGGTTATTTGAAAACTGGTGATGTATTGCATTTGCAATTACGCAATAAACAAATTGACTTAGTCGATTGCGATACTTTAGTCAAAAAAAATATCTTAAACTATGTAGAAGATTTAAAGCTAGAACAAAATCGCCAACTATTATACCAAAAACGTCTAACAAATATTAAACAAAGACAAAAATTGGTTGCAGCGGTAAATCGAATGGTTGGACATACGGACGCTTCTTGTGGTGTAGTACCTATTCAAGTTTTTGAAGAAGTAGAACTGGCATACGACGAACATTATTCTAAACTGCTGCTTCCTTGAGGAGCTAGAATGAGATGCCTATTATTCAATCAGTAGCTAGGGCGCTTTCGATCTTGGAATTATTTGATGATATCAATCGAGAGCTATCCATTAAAGAAATTAGTGTGAAACTAGATTTAAATAAAAGTACCGTACATTCCTTGTTAAAAACTTTAAAAGAGTATGGCTATATTTCTCAGAATAATGAAACAACTAACTATTCATTAGGATGGAAATTATATGAAAGAGGCCATTTAATGGTAAGCCAAATGGATATTCGAAATGTTGCGCGGATCCATTTGGAGAAACTAAATGAACAGACAAATCAAACGGTCCACCTTGTTACTTTACAAGGAAAAGAAGCAATCTATATTGATAAAATCGATGGACATTCCTCATTGGTTATTTACTCAAGAATAGGAAAACGAGTACCTTTACACTCAAGTGGAGTAGGAAAAGTATTAGCTGCATTTCTTGATGAGAATCAGTTGAAATCACTTTTGGAAGGCTATATTTACGAGAAAAGGACAGAGAATTCTATTGATTCTTATGCAAGATTTATTGAGGCGTTAGAAGAAGTACGAGAAGTAGGTTATGCAAAAGACTATGAAGAAAATGAACCAGGCATCATTTGTTTTGCCATGCCAGTCCATGATTTTTCTGGGGAAGTAATAGCTGCTGTAAGTGTGTCAACCCCGAAATCGCACTTTAATGATGAAATAGCCGAAAGGAATTATCAATATTTAAAAGAATGTGTAGAAGCGATTTCTAGCAATTTAGGCTATAAAAATAGTCTGGTGAAGGGGTAAGGTTAGATTCGCAATATGGATTAAGACAGCAATCTTTTACCTTAAAACGGTATTTTGAAAGCTGAAAAAGGGGGCTGGGAATTTGTTTAAAGGAATTATTCCACCACTAGTAATCTTTTTCGACCAAAATGGTGAAATCGATTATTCATTAAATAAAAAGCATATCGACCAATTAATTGATTCGGGAATTGATGGTGTTTTATTATTAGGAAGCTCATCAGAATTTTCATCTTTAAAATTATCGGAAAAAAAGGAATATTTGAAATGCGTCGTACCGCATATTAACGGCCGTGTACCAATCTTGGTCGGTGTGGGTAATACGGTTTTAAAAGAATCCATTGAATTGGCACAGTACGCTGAAAGCATTGGAGTACAAGGAGTAATGGTGGTTAACCCGTATTATTGGAAACTATCCAATGATCAAATGGTCGAGTATTTTAGTGAAATAGCCAACGCTGTTTCAATTAGCACTTATCTATATAATATTCCGCAATTAACGGGGCAAGAAATCCCAATCGAAGTTATTTCGGCTTTAGTAGAAAAACATCCAAATATCTGTGGGATTAAAGAGACAGTAGCAGATTTTGGACGAATTCGAAAAGTATTGACAGAGATAAAAGGCAAACATCCGCATTTCGAAGTTTTCACCGCATTTGATGAACATTTAGTAGCTGGGTACTTAATAGGCGCTGCTGGCAGCATTAATGGAACGGCTAATTTTTTGCCTGAAGTAACTGTTAAATTATTAAAAGCTTTAGAGTCAAAAGATTTTGACCAAATTCAAAAATACAATTATCAAATCTCCTCGCTAATGCAAGTTTACGAGATTAATAATTCCTTCTTCTCGACATTTAAAGAAGGCGCTTATTATCGCTGGTTTAATGATCTACAAACAGGAGTAAGAAAGCCATTCAGCTACTATGACAAAGATACACGACAAAAAGTTGGAGAATTAATTGATTCTATTATTGATAAAGGGGTGCTTCATTAATGAACGAATCTCAAAAGCTATTAGAAAAATTAGGATATCCACATACAGATTATACAGATTTACCATCATCAACTAAAAGATTTCCAGATGGTGCTCAATATCGGATTGAAATACCAAGTGTTGAAGGACCGGTTGCTCTTAAAGAAGCCTTAAAGGCAATTGATGAATACGGATTGACGATTCATCGTGTTTCTCAAGGCAGCGGCATTATGCTGCAGACAGATGAGGAAATAAAAGAAATGTGTGCCTTAACAGCTGAACGTGGAATGGAGCTTAGTCTATTTGTTGGACCAAGAGGAACATGGGATATAAGTGCAGGTCCGTTAACAGATGCTGGGAAATCACAAGCATTGCGACATGAAGGGGCAAATCAACTAGTATATGCGATGGAAGATTTGAAACGTGGCGCAGACCTTGGTTTGCGAGGTGCATTAGTGGCAGATGAAGGATTATTGCTGATGTCTAAAAAAATGAAAGAAGAAGGCCTTTTACCGGAAGATTTTGTTGTAAAAGTCTCTGTGCAAATGGGTGCATGCAATCCTGTTTCCGTCAAAATAATGGAAGACCTTGGTGCAGGTACGTATAATGTTCCATCATCGCTAACTTTACATAAGTTAGCTGCTATACGACAAACAATTGATATACCAATTGATCTTTATGTTGAAGTTCCTGATAATTTCGGTGGATTCTTAAGATATTATGAAATCCCTGAGTTAATTCGTGTATTAGCTCCTGTTTATATTAAATTTGGTCTTCGTAATCATCCGGACGTGTATCCTTCTGGAAAGCAGTGGGAGTCAACGAACATATCTTTAGTTCGTGAACGTGTACGCCGTGCTTCAATCGGTATGGAGATCATCAACCGATATTGTCCAGATGCAATCATGTCTGAACTTGGTGCAGAGGGGTTAGGGATTGCGAAAGTAAAGGTTAATGAGGGAGTGTAATCATGACATATAAAATTGTGATTACCGATTATGAGTATCTGGATTTAAAAATCGAGGAAGAGGTTCTTTCCGGGTCGAATCTCGAGATCGAGTTTGTTGCGGCTCAATGTAAAACACCAGAGGAAGTTATCAAAGTTTGTAAAGATGCGGATGGCATTATTAATCAATATGCACCGTTAAATGCAGAGGTATTATCTCAACTAGAGAGATGCAAGGTAATTTCCAGATATGGGGTAGGGGTCGATACAATTCATTTGCCTACTGCTCTTGAAAAAGGAATTACAGTTACCAATGTACCCGATTATGGAATTGAGGAAGTTTCCAATCATACTGTAGCTTTTATGTTGGCGGCGTCACGAAAAATCGTTCAATTAAATGAAGCAGTAAAAAGTGGTGTTTGGGATTTTAAGGTAGGAGTACCAATTCATAGATTTGAAAATCGAATTTTTGGAGTACTAGGTTTTGGAAAAATCCCTAGAAGAGTAATTGAGAAGGTAAGTACATTCGGTTTTGAAATGATTGCGTATGACCCATATGTACCTGCTGAAGAGATGGGAAAATATAATGTTCGAAAAGTTGAACTTGATGAGATTATTCAAACTTCCGATATTTTATCTCTGCATCTTCCACTAACCGAAAGTACACATCATTTAATTAATGAAGACAGAATTGCTAAAATGAAAGACGGTGTTTTAATCATTAACACCGCTCGCGGGCCCATCATTAAAGAAAGTGCATTAATTGAAGGCATAAAAAGAGGTAAAATTTCAGGTGCAGCACTTGATGTAGTTGAAATTGAACCAATACCGCATTCAAGTGAGCTGCTTCAGCTTCCAAATGTCTATCTAACACCTCATAGTGCATTCTATTCGGAAGAAGCAATTGTGGAGCTTCGAACAAAAACGGCAAGAAATATCCTTCAAGTATTAGAAGGAAAAACGGTAGAATATTTAGTTAGATAAAAATAGGTAATAATCTATAAAGAAAGGCTTGGTTCCGAAATGGAACTAAGCCTTTTTAATGTAATGACAGCAATTTTCAATATTATAATGATAAATCTTTTCTTTCTGTTTCATCAATCCAATTGGACATAAGTTGTTCAAGTTCCTCTTCTAGTTTTTCAACCTCATATTTATAAGTATAATCTCTTGTCTTTTTGAATAGCGCTTTTTTCTCTACTAATTTTTGTTCAATTTTTTCGATTTGCTGTTCAAGTGACATGCTATTGTTTTTTCTCTTTACCGGTTGTTCCTGCTTCTCTTTTAGCTCACGCTCACTATGCTTATCGCGGGCCCAGTCATAATTGCCGTCGTATAAAAATAACTGTCGATTCTCTAGCCAAGCTACACGGCGGAAGAGTTGATTTAGAAAATAGCGATCATGAGAAACTGCTAGTACGGTTCCATTAAACTGTTGAACGGTTTCCTCTAAAACTTCTCTGGACTCGATATCTAGATGGTTCGTCGGTTCATCTAGGATAAGCAGGTTGATCTCTTCGTACATCAGCTGCGCCAACCGCAGTCGCATTTTCTCTCCGCCACTTAAATCCTTCACTTTCTTAAACACATCATAGCCATAAAATAAAAATTTCGCTAGGATATGGCGGGCTTCACCCTCGGTAATAGAGACTTCCTTTCGGAAAACATCGATCAAACGGGCATTCATATCGTCGTACACGAAAGATTGAGATAAATAACCGATTTTCACATTGCTGCCTACCGAAAGCTTTCCGGAATCAGGCAGCACTTCTCCAGTAACCATTTTCAATAAAGTAGATTTCCCAGTCCCATTTAAACCGATAATCGCAAGACGGTCTTGCCAGCGTAATTGAAGGGAAATGCTATCAAATAGGCCCTTGCCGTATTGTTTTGACACATTATCAAAAAGAACGACATCTTTGCCGCTTCGTTCATTGACTTCAAGCTTCAGCTGCATCTTCTTAGATGTAATTGGCTTTTTCATCAATTCAATTCTCGCTAATGCTTTTTCCATGCTTTTCGCGCGGCGATGTAATGAGTCGTTAGGTGGATTGGCTTCATTTGCCCATGTTTTTAATCGTTTAATAGTTTCTTTCATCTTCATAATTTTCTTCTGTTGTTCTTCGTACTGGGCAAATTCGCTTAAAATACGGGCTTCCCGCAAGTTTATAAAATCATCATAATTGCCAGCATACGAATAGGGCTCACCATTATCAATTTCAAATATTTTCGTAACCACTTCGTTCATAAATTGACGATCGTGGGAGACGACTATCAAAGTTCCTTCATAATTCTTCAAATAACTTTCGAGCCACTCAATTGCATTCATATCTAGGTGATTCGTCGGTTCATCGAGCAATA
>Ga0182745_1003442_pt1 | contig 13640 bp, 18 predicted proteins | sample eDN3rd30CKraftBY_FD_128523 | JGI IMG/M metagenome (GOLD analysis project Ga0182745, IMG submission 128523) | Enriched backyard soil microbial communities from Emeryville, California, USA - eDNA 3rd pass 30_C Kraft BY (version 2) (version 2) | ecosystem: Environmental > Terrestrial > Soil >...
GCCAACTGCCAATGCTACAAAGACTCCAACTGCTATAAAGACAAGTCCTGTCAAGAATACAGTAGAAAGAGAATCGGACCAAGCAATTTGAATGCCATGAATTACGCTTTTTTGAATGTCTTCTGGCATTTTTAATAGGCTGGGATTGAGCAGCAAACTGAATAATGAATCTGTTTTTTCAGAAAGGGCTGTTAATGCTTTATGTGCAGGGTGTCTTACCCGTCTAAAAATGCAATTAGGTGAGTTGTTAGAATCTGATTTGGGTCATTTATTTGTAGAAAATGAAAAGGGAATTGATCTTCAAACTCTATGCGATACACATAACTAGCTGCATCTTCACTTACATTCTTTACATCATATAAGCTGGCACTCTTCAAAACTCGTTTTCCTTGAAATGCAGTAAGATTCTCTAACTCCCCTACTTTTAAGCCTTCAGCAAGGAAATTTTGAAGGGATTTGGCTCGTTTTTCTCGATCTTTCTCATCATTGGATACATTGATATACGTCTCAATGAACTTTTTAGCATAGGCTTCACCTGCAGGAGAATTGGCAAAACCCACTTCATTTAAGCTCGCGATCTGTGCTGAGCTAGGACAGGATTTTTAAATGAAAAAGGTTACGAAAAGTGACGAATCGATAGGAGTTAAAGAGCAAATGATTGTTGTTCGACTTGGAAGTATGGGCTTTTCAAGGTTGTTGAGAAAAAGGAACAAGTAAACGTTAAGAAGGTTAACAAAGAAGGCAAAGAAGAGGTAGTAAAAGAGGACAAGGTTACGAAAAGTGACGAATCGATAGGAGTTAAAGAGCAAATGATTGTTGTTCGACTTGGAACGGACGGGAACTCTTTCAATGTGATTGAACAGCCCTATTATCAAGCTCTACCGAGCGAGACCCGAATGGCAGCCGTCCAAGATCAAACCGATCAATCAAAAAAGAATGGGAAAATTGAAGATCCAATGAAACAGTTTGCTACACAGTTCTTCACTTCGTATACGACCAATTCTATTGAGGAAATGTCCTACTTAATGGAAAAGCCTGAGTCTCTTAAAGATCTTTACGAGTATAAGGGATTGGAAGACTTTGTCGTTTATGATGGAAAGAAAGAAGGGCAATACATGGTGAAGGCTCTTGTCATCTTACAGGAGGCCAATACGGGGCTGCAAACGAAACACCCGTTTACCCTTATTGTGAACAAAGAGAACAATAAATTTTATGTTCAAGAATTAAAACATACTTTAGGAGGATGATTTACATGCCAGATATTACAGGTCTTACCCAATATGCTTCATCACAAGTCGCTGCGGTTTTGTTCATTATCATAATTATCATGATTGTTCGAGCGTTTATTTCGCAACGTTGGGGCATGTTTTTCTCTAGCTTTATCTTCGCGGTTGTCTGCTATGTGATTGTTTCTAGTCCAGGAGAGTTTGAAAGTATAGCAACTGCTATTTGGAACAAAGTAAAAAGTGGTGGTCTTAATTGAGATCAGAAGCCTATAGTTACCGGAAATTCTTTAAATATCCCTTGAAAATTTGGAAAATTGGAAAAGGTGAAAAATCTCTCGTCTTTTCCAAAGGGATTGAAATTCGGCAAATCGTTGTCGCTATTCTGATTTTTGGGTTTTTGTTTCTGTTTAGAGGAAGCATTAATCAAGTTTTACCCACGACCTTGCAACTAGCTTTTTACGCCGTGTTGCCGTGGATGATCGCTGGAGCGATTTGTAGAAGTAGACTAGATGGGAAACGCCTAGACCGTTTCTTTATTGGTTACTTTCGATATTTGTTTACTAAGCGATTCAGTTATAGCAGCCATAAACCTGTTTATCAACCCCAAATGAAAAAAGCGCAGTCTTATGAGCGATTCCAATAAGGTGGTGGATCCATGTTACAATTTCCGATTCAATCGTATAAAGAAAATGTTGTCTATACTCATGAAATGGAAGCGTGGTCTTACTATCGCTTACATGAAAACACCGTAGGTGTGAATGATCAGGAAGCCGAAAGTCACCTTGTGAACCGTCTTCAAAGGCTTGCATGGCAGTTAGCAGCCTTCGAGGAAATTGATTATAAAATCGTTCCCATCCCTGTGGATATTGATAAACGGATGAATAGTCTTCAGCAACAGTATGAAGGCAACTATGCGGAAATAGGAACGTATTACGCCGAACGTACGAAAGAGATTTTGCGTGAAGAAGTCAAAAATGTAGTGGAATATAAATTCTTTGTCGGCGTGAAGCTGAAACGTCGAGAGCTTGATGAAAGCCTCATTCGTGCCTTTTCTTCTTCGTTTAAAAGTATGAACCGATACTTACAAAAGCTTGCGGGTTTCGGAGGACATGACGTTGATGATTTAACTGTCAGCCTGTTTAAAGAATCGGAAGAAGATGCGTATACGACCCTCAATAACTATTTAGGGGCCTAACGAGTAAAAGAGAAAGAATTGCGCTATATGATTCGTCAACAGTTTGTTAGAGGTCAGAAACAACCTGATGGAGAAGGAAGTATTTATAGCTTGACGGAAGGTATTCTTGACCCAGGTAAAGCAGGATATTTACATATTACCCAAGTAGATGAGGAATCTTGGTGTACGTTTCTTCCGGTTTCAGAATTTCCGATTGATTTAAGCTATAAAAAATGGGCGTATTTCTTCCAGTCCTATAACTTTCCAGTAGAAGTTAATATGCGGACGATTTACAAGAATAAGAAGGAAGATGAAAACCAAACCAATATGATTAAAAAGCGTTTTCGTGACCAAGACGCTCAATTGATTGAAGCGAATGAAGATGACGATAGCTTGATTAATACAGGGCGAGAGCTTTTACATGAATTAGAAAATCAAATTAAAAATCAAGGAAAACCACTTCTTAGAACTCACATCCATTTTGTTGTATACGGTAAGACGAAAGAAGAAGTCCGAAAAAGAGCCAGAAGGCTCATCATCGATTTTAAAGACCAACAAATTGAAATTGTGCAGCCATTAGCCGATCAACTCCTTTTATTCCATCAATCGTTACCAGCAGCCAAAATCGTAGCGGAAGATTGGGAACAAGTTCTTACTCCTGAATCGTTCGCGGAATCCCTTTTCTCTCTTACACGCAAAATTGGTAATACGGTAGGTTTTTATTTAGGGAAAAATATCTCTCATGAGGGAGAAAGCATGGAAAGCTCTCAATCTCTTGTTTTTTATCATCCCTTTCTAGCTCACTTAGGTCTAAAAGGTTCCAAGTACTCTTCCCCCCATGTTACGATCTCGGGACCAACGGGGATGGGGAAATCTTATTTGTTAAAAGATATCTTACTGAATTCCGTCTTTTTTGGGGCCAAAATCCTGATGACGGACCCCAAAAACGAACTCGAAAAGAAATTCAAAGAGGCACTTACGCCTGAAATGGAGCGTAAAGCCCCATTTTTCAAAGAGTTAATTGAAAGCTTTAACTATATCACTCTATCAAGTGAAAAGAAGGATGCGGGGAAGCTTGACCCCCTTACTTTTTTGGAAGGGGAAGAAGCTCAGGATGCAGCCGTGGGTGTTCTTGAATATTTATCCGAGCTTCAGTCGAATGAACGGAATTGAAAACGGCTATTTATAAAAGTGTCCGTTATATTATGCAGCAGGATAAAAAGCCAGGGCTTTTAAAAGTTGTGCGCTATTTACAAGGTTCTGACGATCAGGATGTTCAAAATGTAGGCGACTTGCTTTATGAAATCGGCACAAATGGGGTTGCAAAGTTAATGTTTTCAGAGGGGGATGTGGAAGGGATAAGTCTTAATGAACAAGTGAATATCTTGCAAATTCAAAACTTGAATCTTCCAGATGAAGGCGAGAAGGCTGCCACTCGTGACGAACACATTGCCGTTGCACTCATGCAGCCATTAGCGAAATTTACCACGAAATTTGCACGTGATGATTCGGTCGTGAAGTTAACCATTTTCGAAGAAGCGTGGATGCTGATGAATACGGGCGCTGGTGATCGACTCATTAATGAATTGTTACGTACTGGCCGTTCCTTACGGTCAGCTGTTTATATCATTACACAGTCCACTTATGAATATAACAAGCCACAAATTAAAGAAAATATAGGAACGAAATTTGCTTTTAAAGCGAAGACGACAGAGGAAGCAGCCAATATCATTGAGTTTCTTGGCATGGAGGATAACAAAGAGAATCGGGATATGCTGAAAAACCTGACAGAAGGTCAGTGTATTGTAGAAGATATGTACGGTCGTACTGCTAAAATTCAAACGGATGTGTTGTTTAACGAATGGATTAGTGCCTTCAATACAAAAGAAAAGGACCGAGGCAGGGCAGAAACCGAGGAGGCATTTATTTGATGAAAAAACTATTAATCTTAATTATTGCTTTGATTGCACTATTAGCGGGATGTAATAAGGGCGCTTCTCCTGAAGATCTTGGAAAAGTAACTTATGAATGGGAAAAAGCAACACTTAAAGCTGATTATGATCGTGAACAAGAACTTTTGTATAAAAAAGGGTCGTACGAAATTCATAAAGATAGTCCTGCTAGAAGCAATAGTCTTAAGTACGAGGATATGAAAATTGAAGTTTATTATGATAAAAAGAACGAATGGTATAACAGCTTATTTAACTATACAAATCCTGAAAAGGGAAACAAAGTAGAAGGCAGTTATGTTGTTCGTGAAAAAAATGGAGAATTAAAAATTGATATAGAAAAAAGTAGAGATGTAGATCCAGAGGAAATAAGAAAAAGTTTTAAAAGGGAAGCTTGTATCCACTGTAAATAAGGAGGGATTGGATGAAATTCCTGAAACGGGGAATCGGGATATGTTTTGCGTTACTTTTTCTCCTTATGCCAACAGCTTCACTTGCGGATGATATCTCACCAACTATTCAGAAAAAAGAAGTAACCGTTGGCCGTGTGACATTGGAAAGTAAGGAATATCCTTTCGAACATTACAGGATGGAGGCGAATATTGGGGACGGTCTTAAAGATACTGGTGATAATGCCTTACATGCCATTAATCAAGGAATGTGGGGGTTTAATAAAACAGTTGCTAGCTTTACCCTTTATTCTATTGATCAGCTTATGTCTTTCGATTTAATTAGTATCATTGCAAGCGAAGCAGGCATTATGAGTCAACGAATCTATGAAATTATGTCAGGGACTTTCTTACCCTTGTTTGTCATTTTTGTAGGAGGAGCTGCAGCATGGCGTTATTTTGTCAATCAACAAGTCGGTCATGCAGTAAAGGCAATTGTTGGTGCTTTGGCTATCCTGGTTCTCACCTTTTGGTTTTATTCTGATGCAACAGGAAATATCAAATGGCTGAATGACAGAGGGGCGGAGCTTGAAGGGATTGCCAGCTCGGTAAACGTTCTTGTTAGTTCTGATGGATTTGACAGCAACGCAGCATATAATCCCAAAGAGGGAATGGCGGTATTAGACAATCAGTTGTTTAACCTCATGGTTAAGCGTCCGTATTTACTATTAAATTATGGATCTACAAAAGAAGCGGACATTGTAAGTGAGGATCCAAACCGGGTAGATAAACTTTTGGAAATTAAGCCTTATATAGAAGAGGGTAAAGCAAAAAGGAGCGAGGTCGTAACCGATGAAGCAAAGAATGGTAACAAGCAAATGACACCGGATTTTAGTGGTGAACGATTTGGGTATTTAATCGTTACGATCATTTCCACTATTGCTCTTTCGATTCCTGTTTTATTGTTAGGAATCTTTAAGTTTTTGCTTCAAGTATGGTTCCTAGCCTTAGTGATCTTCACAGGAATTCCACTTGTTCTTTCGTTAATCCCTTCTTACAGTGAAAGTGCGTTAAACCACGGAAAAAAAATCGTAGGCGTCTTACTGATGAAAGCAGGATTGGTGCTTTTAATCGCTGTCATTACGGGAATTGTTAGCTTACTTTATGAATCGGTCAAAGTCACGAATGGAGTAGAAGGCTATGCATTTGTCGTCTTCTTGATCTGTATTACCATGTGGGGTTTATTTAAATATCGTTCGAAACTATTCGAAGTTGCTTCAGCGGGGATGATACAAGGTCAACAAGTCGTCGAGAGAGCGACAACTAACTCCTTTAGTAAAATGGGTGACGCTGGCGAAAAAGGGTTCAAAGGGGCAAAAAGAATGGTGGGGCAAGCTTATAAAACTCATCAGAATAAAAAACGTCAAGAAGGGTTTCCATCAGGTGAAGAAGGAGCAGGACAGAAAACGGCTTCAACTGCTACACCTGGTATAGTAACGAGTGGAACCCGATCCAAACACCGAAATGCATGGGGAGAGAATACCCCACAAAAACAAGTCACAGGCAACAATCAAGGACAACAAGCTGCTGGCAAAGGTGGGAAAAATGCAGTCGCGGCATTGGCAGCAGGAGCAGCCCCACGATCAGCTTCACGAAATGCTGGTATTGTGCATTTAGATGATTACAAAAGTGGAAAAGGTGAAGAGGAGATACGAGCCCTTAATTCGGAAGTATGCCGAACAAAATGGAATTGGAGAATATGTCGGATTGATCATGGCCCTCATTCAACAGGAGTCCGGTGGACGGCAGTTAGATGTGATGCAATCCTCGGAATCAATTGGACTTCCTCCTGGAACCATTACTGACCCTGAATATTCGATTCAAATCGGAGTGAAACATTTTGCAAAGGTGATGAAGCAAGCGAAAGGCGATATAGACCTAGCTCTGCAATCGTACAACTTCGGAAATGGTTTTATTGATTACGCATTAAAGCGTGGAGGATATTCCAAAGAAACAGCTAGTGAATTTAGTCAGTTGATGGCTGCTAAAATGGGGTGGTCCCGTTACGGTGACGTGAAATATGTGGAACATGTGCTTCGCTATTATAATGGTGGAAATGACAGCGTTGTCGTTGTAGGTGACGGTACCAACCGTTTTGATGTGGAGGAAGTCCTTGCTATTATGAATCCATTTCTTGGCCGACCTTATGTGTGGGGTGGTAGAACCCCAGCAGCAGGAGGATTTGATTGTTCAGGGTTATTAGAATATGCCTTCGCACAAGTTGGAATTGATCTGTCTGGGACAGCTCAATCACAATACGATAAAACGATACCCGTTCCTGAAGATCAAATTAAGCCGCGCGATTTAGTTTTCTTCTCTACCTACAAACCAGGCGCTTCCCATGTTGGAATGTATGTGGGAGATGGGAAATTCATTAATTCGAATAGCGGCGATGGAACATCCTATTCTTCTGTTGAACAATGGAAAAGCTTGTATCCCTTCTTAGGTTTTAGACGGATTCAGTAATGGAGGTGAGACGTCATAGAACCAAATAAAAAGAAAAATTATATTTTAGTAATGATAGGATTTATTGCTGCCGCCGTTTTTATTGTGTATGCCTTCAGTTTACGAACACAATTACAAGAAGTCAGAGCGAACCAACGCAACTACGAGGAGAAGATCGCTTCCTTATCATCTGTCCAAAACACGGACGCATTAGAGGTAAACCGAAAATTTCTAACAAACTTTTTCACCTACCAAACGACTGCTGAACGATATAAGATTATTAAGCCTTTCATGACCGATCAGGGATATAAGGCAACCCACCCTTCGGGCATGGAACTTCCGAATTCGGACCAATCAGTTCAATCTTCAATGGTAGGATTAAAGCCTTTTGAATATCAATCTTCAAAGACAGAAGCTGAATTTTTTAATGAATTTAAGCTAAGCACAGAATTTAATAATGTTACCAACACGGAAACAGTCATTGTCAAAACGTCCTTGATCTATGTGAAAAAGCAAGGTTGGAAAATAGATGATGTTGAGTTTGTTGGGCAATTAACAGGTCGAGAGTAAAATTAATGGTGTATTTGAAAGGATAATAAAGGAAGGGTTCAAATAACTGGATATTAATACAAATTGACGAATATAGAAATTAATTAGTATTTTAATAGAGATATATTTTATTATTTATTGAGAAGGAGAATGTTTAAATGAAATCTACAGGTATTGTTCGTAAGGTTGATGAATTAGGTCGTGTGGTAATCCCTATCGAATTAAGACGCACACTTGAGATTGAGGAAAAAGATTCTCTTGAAATTTACGTTGATGGCGATCAGATCATCTTGAAAAAATATAAACCAAATATGACTTGTGTAGTAACAGGTGATGTTTCCGATAAAAATTTAATTCTTGCTGAGGGTAAATTAATCCTTTCACTTGAAGGTGCAGAAGAATTAATGCAAGAAATCCAACAATCATTTGAATTAGCGAAATAAAAAAAACTCCAGCCCATGAAAAATATGGTGTTGGAGTTTTTTATTTGAGATAACGCGATTTTAAGGCGTTATATCAATCCATAGGTTTTACTCTATTTAATTGCGAAGTTTTCTACTTAAAGTAATATTTGTGCCAATAAAAAGAAAAATTCAGCTGTCTGAAAGAAGAAAAAGAAAATTAGAAAGTACCAAAAACAAAAATAACTAGAGATAAATTATCTCCGGTGTCATTTGATTTCAATTGTAGTTTTTGATTATCTTTAATCTAAATTATGATAGTAAAGTCTAATGAAAAAATATAATTCTAATAAATTATTACCATTTATTTAAAATATTTGTAATTTTTGAGGGTATTTCTAATTAGGATATTGAACTTATCACTAAACTAAATTAAGGGGTGCGTTAAAAGTGAAAAAAAGGATTTTATCAGGAATTTTTCTGTTTGGGATTTTATGTTCTGTTATATCAATTAGCTTAATAGTTCCATCCAAAGCTTCAGCCGCAGGAGCATGTGTAACTGATAAAACCGGATTTACAGAATTTGACGGATTAAGCGATGTTGACCTAATGGCACGTTTAATTTATGCAGAAGCAAGAGGAGAAATAACTGAAGGTAAAAGAGGGATACCTCACATAGTTGTAAATAGGGCGTTGAAAAATCGTTCGGAATTCGGAGGCAATACTGTTAGGGGTGTAATCTTGAATACTAAAGGTGGGTTTGACGGCATGAATACAGCAAGCGCAAGATGCCCTCTGACTAGTTCTCAAGGGTGGATAGATAGTTTAGCAGTTGCAAATAATCCAGGTTCAAACAACATCGGAACTAATTTATGGTTTAATACAACTACCCTTTTTAATACTCTAACCCGTACAGCTACAAGTGGATACTTAGAATATCGATTTCCAAATACGACACCTTGGCTACGTGTAATGGAAAGAAAAGCAATCGGAGCGCACACATTTTTCAGAGTATATGGTTATTAATAATTGAAAAAAATCCTACCAATTGGAGAGCACTGCAAAAGTCGATATTTTAAAGAAAAAAGGGTTAGGACCTACTATCAGTAGTGTCTAACCCTTTTCATTGTTTACAGCATGTTGTGTTAAGAAAATTTAATTACCCTTTTAGTATTTATTTGGAGCAAAAGAGATATTCTCGGCTTGAAACATATTATCTTTTAAAATATAAGTAATAACAATATCACCTAAATAACCTCCAGAAGGTGATATTGTTGCCGCAACTTTAGCTGTTAATGTATTATTGATTACTTCAAACTTCAATATACTACCAAATGCTACGTTTGGAAACATGTGCGATGGAACAATACCTAACTTCTCAATATTAATTTTCGTTACTCTATTACCGATTGAAATAGTTGCTTGTGACTTTGTTAATTTCGTTTTTACATTTTTATTAATAATAGCTAATGGATTATCGACAAGTATTTCTTCGAACACTTCTCCGTTATTTTCTATATTAAACACATGGACTTGCTGTATAGCTACTTCGCTTCCAGTATCAGTTGTTAAAACAATAATTAATTCTTTCACCCCATCGTTGTCAATATCATTAAAGAGTAGTTGGGGGTAATATGTTTCATTAGAGACATTTATCCATCTAGGAAAAGAATAAGTATAACCTTTAGCTTTAAGTTTAAAATCTGTTAATTCTCCTTCTTTTTCAGTCGCATATAATGTAATATCTTCTCCTTGAATACTTCCTACAATTTTTTGTACTACAGTATTTTGATTAATGGCTATTTCATAATTTTTATTTTCAACAGCGTACGTCTTTAATGGAAATAACATGAATAATATAGACAAAAACATTATGGATCCTTTCAATCGTCTCATCGTTTGCCCTCACTTCTTTTCTCTATATTATTCATAAAGATTCCACCATTTATTCAGAGAAAAAATTAAAGGAGTTAAACAAACCTTTTGATTATAAAAGAGCGTCATATTCACAAAGGCTGCTTTTAGATATTCGAAATAAAATGTTATAATTTTCCTTACCAACAAATAAGGAGGCACTAATCATAATGGCCTAGTCAAAGGGTTGCTGCTCTAGCCCGTCAGATGGTTTACATAAAATGTAATTTTCACAACCAACTTACTGAGGCAACCCTAGTGCGCCCTTTCTAAATACCTATACAGCGTGGTCTTACTGATACCAGTCGACCACTGTAATTTGCTTAATTGGGGTAGCATCAGGAACCGCATTTTCCTGACGCTACCCCCTATAGATAAAAATCTTCTAATGATTAATCAATTTCTTCCCTGGTAATACCTATATAGCGTTTAGTGATACTGGGTGCACTATGATTAAAAATTTCTTGTAGGAAAACTAGATCTCTAGTTCTACGATAATAAAAGTATCCAAAAGTTTTTCTCATTGTGTGTGTACCAATATCATCTCTACCTAAAACTTCGGCTGCTTTGATTAAATTACGGTAAGCCTGTGTGGGAGTAATATGGCCCCTTTTTTTTGATGGAAATAAATAATCCTCTGGATCCATATTCCTTGTATAGTCTTCAATTTCTTCTCTTAGCTTTGAAGGAATCTTGAACCGATTGACTTTATTTTTTGTTTTAGTATGCTTTGTTTTTTTTCTCTAATAATAATGTGTTCCGCAAGCCCGAATTATAAAAAAATAAGCGTACCTTCCTGTACGCAGCACAAAGAGCCGTAAATTCAAATTTTTTTAATCGAATTACGGCTAATTTCATTTATTTACTACATTCTTCCTGGATCAATTTTGACCAGGGCATGTACTGATCTAGAATTTCAGGGTTCTGATGGATTCCCAGATTTGGTAGATCCGTCAGAAGTTTCTTTAAGTATTCGTAGAAATCAACGCCATTACTTTTGGCAGTTTCTGCAATACTCAAACATATGGCATTCGCTTTTGCTCCGGCTTCACTCACACTAAATAGCCAATTCTTTCTTCCTAAAACGTTGGGACGGATGGCGTTTTCTGCAGGATTATTATCAATTTCAATACGTCCATCATTCAGGAATGCTTTGAGGCCATTTGCCCTGTTCAATGTGTATTCAGCTGCTTTCGCTAACGCATTTTTACCGTAGAATGGTGACTTTTCAACCCATTCAAAGAATTTATCTACTATTGGCTTTGAGTATTTTTGACGTTTTTTTCTTCGCTTACTCGGAGACAAATGTTTAAATTTCCTTTCGAGTCGATATAAATCGTCACAATAGCTCACACCAATTTGCCCATTCTTACTATCCGCTTTAAGCCAATAACGACGAACATGCGCCCAACAATTTGCGAAGGTAACGCCTTCTAATTTACCATAGGCGGAATAACCATCACAAATAATCGTTCCAGAAAAGCCTTCAATAAAACTTTCAAGGACAGATCGAGCCCGTGATAATGCGCTATGAAAGATAGTCATTGGTGGACCTTGGCATGGCACACTTCGAGCCACCCAATTGTAGGCGTTGGTTTGACCAGATTTCCCATCAGATCGGTAGAGGATTTGCCCATATGTTTCATCGACATGTAAAAGCGATTTATCCATCATCAAATCTTTCATCCGTAGATGAATAGGCAATAGCCAATCGTGTGATGCACGGATGACCCAATTCGAAAGATTTTTATCATTGGTACTCAGGCCATAACGATCCCATTCCTTAACCTGGCGGTAAAGGGGTAAGTATTGTACAAATTTATCATAGATGACTTTGGCAAGTACGCTAGGACTTGCGATGCTGCGTTGAATAGGAGGCTGTTGTGCTTTACCACGTTTAATTTGCGCCTTTTGAGCTGCATCGCCTTTGCAACTTTTACATTCATACGCGTGTTCAATGTGTTGAATTTTCTTCATTTTTGCTGGAATAAATTCTGCTTCTTCACGTACGATTGTACTGCCAATTTCAATCATTTGTCCTTGGCAACAGTCACATTGCGTATTTTCCGGATGATAGTGGAATGCTTCTACTTCTATATCATCACGTAATGAATCATTTCGCTTTTTCTTTTTAATAGTTCGAACAACAGTATAAGAAATTGTCTGTTGGCTTTGTTCTTCTGTGTGCTCAGATTCGCTAAAAGAAGGGTCATCATCAAATAATGAAGACTGCCCATCTGGTGTGTTATATTTTGATTTCTCAGTTTTTGATCCATATAAAAGCTTAGTTAAATGACGCACTTGATCGGTTAACGCTTCGATCTGTTTCGATAATTCTTTATTTTGTTGATTCGAATGAGTCAATTGCTCTTCGAGCAGCCGAATTAATTTTTCGTATTGATTTTCATTTGTAGAAGAAGCGTTCGCCACATCATTCACCACTTTTCGTTCGGTCTAGTTCTTATTATTATAACTAGTTCGAACGGAGGAATAAAGATAAAATTAGTGGCCTTACGAATTTAAAACTCGCCTTTTGATGATGGTTGAATCGCCTTTTGATGATGGTTGAATCGCCTTTGGCTGTTGGATCGATAACCCTTCAAGGAGCCAGCGTAAATCCTGTTGTGAAAGATTGCGTACTTCCTTTTCATCTTTGGGCCATTGGAGTTTGCCGTTATCCAAACGTTTATAGAGCATGGCGAATCCATCGCCGTCGAAATACAAACATTTATAACGATCCTTACTCCATCCTGCAAATAAGAAAATGGAATCACCATATGGATCCAATTCAAAGGAATCTTGAATCAGTGTGGCTAATCCATCAATGCCTTTTCTCATATCTGTTTTACCGCAAATGATGTAAATGTTTTTTACGCTTGTATAATCGTGTTTCACGGATTTTTCAACTCCCTCATGACCGTTTGAATGATGCGCTCATCGATGCCGTTGAAGAAGGAGATTTCAGCGTTGCCAGTTTTGATCGTACAAGTAGGATTTGAGGAAAGTGCTGCTGGAATTGTTGCAGCTGTAATATCGTTTTTAGGATGTAATGAAACGGGGACAATTGTAAGTTTTTGTTGTGGCATATGAAAAGCACCTCCTTAAATTGATAAGTTAATAGTACCGGAGGTGCTGCTATTTTTATATGCGTTGTTTGAATACGGGCTTACAAATATACAATATTACTGTCCGGTCAGTCAATATTTAAGTAGAAAAGGAAAGCTACTAAAGATTTCCTTTATAATTCAAATCCATAAAGATCAGCCATTTCCTTAGTGAATGGGTCTAGTGTTTCTATTCCTTTAAAATTGGAAAGCATTCCTTTGATGACTGGAAGACGAGGACTTTTTTTGTGTACTTCCTCTTCAAGAACGTCTAATGAGATTTCTAATACTTCTCTATTTTCCATTAGATTAATTTTTTTTCTTATGTTTTTGATCATATTATTTACATTGGCGGATTCGAAAAATTGTTTCGAATTTTTTATAATATTCCCCATCTTTTCTTCGGTCAAGAAGGGTTCATCACTTGAA
>Ga0182745_1003443_pt1 | contig 13640 bp, 13 predicted proteins | sample eDN3rd30CKraftBY_FD_128523 | JGI IMG/M metagenome (GOLD analysis project Ga0182745, IMG submission 128523) | Enriched backyard soil microbial communities from Emeryville, California, USA - eDNA 3rd pass 30_C Kraft BY (version 2) (version 2) | ecosystem: Environmental > Terrestrial > Soil >...
TCAATACAAAGAAGAATCACTTTATTACTATTAAACTATTTATATGGGGATTCTGAATACGCAAACAGTGAAGCGCTCATCAAGTCCATTAATCAATTGTGCAAATCTCAAGATGGGAGTGCAACAATCCATTTACCTAACGATTTTGTTGCAAATCGAAAATATAGTGAAGTTATTTTCGAAAAGATCGAAAGCCCTTCATTGGTAAATGAAAAATTACTGGAGTTTAATAAATGGAATGTAATTCAAAATGGCATTTGTTTATACATAGGAGACGCCACTAATGTAGAGAATTTGGATAGTTTAGAAAGTAGAACGGTTTACTATTTTCATTCAAATTCATTTAAAGCGCCTTTTCGTATTAGACTAAGAAAAGAAGGTGACCGAATACATCTAAAAGGAATGGAAACTTCAAAACGGTTATCTCGACTTTTTATCGATGAAAAAGTTCCTCTTTTAGATCGTGATCAGTTGCCAATCCTTGTTGATGCCGAGGATAATGTGATGGCTGTTTTAGGTATTCGAGTTAACAAAAATTTTTCAAAAATAAAGCGCGCCCAAGATGATATTAAAATTATTATCGAGTACAATAATATATAAGGTAAATTTTTCACTTTATAAAGTTTTCACTTTTGAAAAATAATATGCTACCTGTTAGCGAATAAGCGTACAATGTTATATTATGGACTTATATTTATCCAATAATAAAACATCGTTCAACACTTGATTTGACTAAGAAGTTAGCCTACTAAAGACAAAGAAACAAAAAGTGTGAAGTTAATTATTATTGGTAATTACAGGAGGAACACAGATGATTCAGCAAGACATTGAGAAAATAATGATAACTGAAGATGAGATACAAGAAAGAATTCGAGAAATCGGTAAACAATTAACAGAAGAATATAAAGACCTGTTCCCACTAGCAGTTGGCGTATTAAAAGGTGCAACTCCCTTTATGACTGATTTAATGAAACGTTATGATTCATACATTGAAATTGATTTTATGGATGTATCTAGTTATGGGAATGCAACTGTTTCCTCTGGCGAAGTGAAAATATTGAAAGATTTAAATACAAGTGTTGAAGGACGCGACGTAATCATCATTGAAGATATTATCGACAGCGGTCTAACACTTAGTTATTTAGTGGATTTATTTAAATATCGTAAAGCAAAATCGATTAGAATCGTAACGCTTTTAGATAAACCATCTGGTAGAAAAGTTGACTTACAAGCTGATATTGTTGGTTTCCAAGTACCTGATGGATTCGTAGTAGGTTATGGATTAGATTATGCAGAAAAATACAGAAATCTACCATATATTGGTATATTAAAACGAGAAGTTTATTCATTTTAATCAATTTTTGTGAACATTTTGACAAAAAAGGAAATTCGCAATTTTTAACAGGGCTTTTCGTTGTATGAAGAAATCATGATATGTTAAGATTTTACTTATAGTTTTTCTGTTATGTTGTGAGGAGGCTGGGGATGAATCGAATATTTCGATACACCATATTTTATTTATTGATATTTCTCGTGATAATTGGTATTTTCGGAACATTTAACGGAGGAAAAAATCCGTCTGAGAAGTTATCCTATCATGAGTTTTTAAGTGCGTTAGAAACAGGTAAGATTACTGAAGCAACAATCCAACCTGATAATTTGATTTATGTAGTTCAGGGGAAACTTGTAGGTTATGAGGAAGGGCAAACATTTACTGCTAACTTCCCAATGGATAACCAAGGAATCCAAGATAAAATTAATGAAGCAAGACAAAATAATCCGAAAATTGAATGGCTTCCGGCTCCAGAAACAAGTGGTTGGGTGCAATTCTTTACTGGGATTATCCCATTCATTATTATAATCATTTTATTCTTCTTCCTATTGAGTCAATCTCAAGGTGGCGGAAATAAAGTGATGAACTTCGGTAAGAGCAAAGCGAAATTATACGATTCTGAAAAGAAAAAAGTACGTTTTGTAGATGTGGCTGGTGCAGATGAGGAGAAACAAGAACTTGTAGAAGTTGTTGATTTTCTAAAAGATCACCGCAAATTTACTGAAATGGGTGCACGTATTCCAAAAGGTATTTTACTAGTTGGTCCTCCAGGGACAGGTAAAACTTTATTAGCACGTGCAGTTGCGGGTGAAGCTGGCGTACCATTCTTCTCTATTTCGGGTTCTGACTTCGTTGAAATGTTCGTCGGTGTCGGTGCGAGTCGTGTTCGTGACTTATTTGAAAATGCAAAGAAAAATGCTCCATGTATTATCTTTATCGACGAAATTGACGCAGTTGGTCGTCAACGTGGTGCAGGTTTAGGTGGCGGTCACGATGAACGTGAACAAACATTAAACCAATTACTAGTTGAAATGGATGGTTTCGGTGTAAATGAAGGGATAATTATCATTGCAGCGACAAACCGCCCAGACATTTTAGACCCTGCCTTATTACGTCCAGGCCGATTTGACCGTCAAATTACAGTTGGTCGTCCAGATGTTAAAGGACGTGAAGCAATTCTTAAAGTTCATGCTCGTAATAAACCGTTACGTGAAGATGTGGATCTAAAAGCAATTGCACAGCGTACTCCAGGATTCTCTGGTGCTGATCTAGAAAACTTATTAAACGAAGCAGCCCTTGTTGCTACTCGTCGTAATAAAAAGAAAATTGACATGGGAGATCTTGATGAAGCAAGTGATCGTGTAATTGCTGGTCCAGCAAAAACAAGCCGTGTCATTTCTGAAAAAGAGCGTAATATTGTTGCCTTCCATGAAGCGGGACATGTTGTGGTTGGTTTAACCTTAGACCAAGCTGAAAAAGTACACAAGGTTACAATTGTACCACGTGGTCAAGCAGGTGGATATGCAGTAATGCTTCCAAAAGAAGACCGTTACTTTATGACAAAACCTGAATTGCTAGACAAAATTGCCGGTTTACTTGGTGGACGTGTTGCTGAGGATATCACTTTTGGCGAAGTATCTACTGGAGCTCATAATGACTTCCAACGCGCTACGAGTATTGCACGTTCAATGGTAACAGAGTATGGTATGAGCGATAAATTAGGGCCAATGCAATTTGGAAGTAGCCAAGGTGGAAATGTATTCCTTGGACGCGACTTTAACTCAGAACAAAACTATTCTGATTCCATTGCTTATGAAATTGATAAAGAAATGCAATCTATTATTGTTGAGCAATATGAACGTACAAAACAAATTCTGACAGAAAAACGTGATTTACTCACTTTAATTGCAACAACATTGTTAGAAGTAGAGACATTAGATGCTCAGCAAATTGAACATTTAAGAGATCACGGTAAACTCCCTGATCGAGTAGACTACTCAAAAGTGGATGCAGAAGAGCAAGGAAATGCTGACAATTCTAATTCATCTACTGAAAATGCAGGATCAAATGATGCAATCATTGAAAGACCTGGTTCTACATCTTTAGAAAATGAAATTGGAGGACGTCCTTCCGATCCAACAACTTCTGATTTACCAAAAGAGGGTAATGTTGATCCTCGAAATAGCAACATACAAGAAGATACAAATAAATAAACATTAGCTGATTGTCTACTCAAATGTAGACAATCAGTTTTTTATTTCATACTAGATCTGGCAAAAGTTTATGATTATCCAACTTGATTGCAACTATGGTAAGATTTCTAGTAAAGGTTTTGATATGAAAATTCATAATGGATGTGAGAAAGATGATTCTAGTTATTGATGCTGGAAATTCAACGATTGATCTAGGTGCTTACCGAAAAGATCATCTACTATACCATTGGCGCATGGAAACGAATATCCATAAAACTGAAGATGAGTATGCAATGCAAATAAAGATGTTTTTCTTACATGAAGAAATTGACTTCAAAGAAATTGAAGGGGTCATTATATCTTCGGTTGTACCATCATTGATGTATTCGTTACAGGAGATGTGTCGTAAATACTTTAAGGTAAATCCACTAATTGTCGGGCCAGGAGTAAAAACAGGGTTAAATATTAAGTATGAAAATCCAAGACAAGTTGGGTCTGACCGTATCGTTAATGCTGTTGCAGCATTAGACGAATATGGGGGAAGACCAATCATAATTGTTGACTTTGGTACCGCTATTACATATTGTTACATCGATGATAAAGGAAACTATATTGGTGGAGCCATTTCTCCAGGTATTACAATTTCGTTAGAAGCATTATTCGCTGAAGCATCAAAATTACCGAGAATTGAATTATTAAAACCGTCAAATGTAATTGGGAAAAATACTGTTTCAGCTATGCAATCAGGAATTTTTTATGGGTTTATAGGACAAGTTGAAGGAATTGTTAGTCGTATAATCGAGCAAAGTAATGAAGAACCAATTGTCATAGCAACAGGCGGCCTATCAAAGTTATTTGGATACGAAACAAAAGTAGTTGATATTGTCGATCCACTATTAACATTAAAGGGGCTATATATCCTTTATAAGCGAAATATATAAGAAAAGAGGAAATAGATTATATGAGTGATTATTTAGTAAGAGCCTTAGCTTTTGATGGAAATGTGCGTGCGTTTGCTGCAAGAACAACAGACACAGTTGGGGAAGCACAAAGACGTCATAATACTTGGCCAACAGCAACTGCTGCATTAGGGAGAACGATTACCGCTGGAGTCATCATGGGGGCAATGCTAAAAGGTGACGATAAATTAACGGTGAAAATTGAGGGGAATGGTCCAATAGGTCCTATTATTGTTGACTCAAATGCAAATGGTGAAGTGCGAGGCTTTGTTACTAATCCACAAGTACACTTTGAATTAAACAATGTTGGTAAGCTAGATGTACGCCGTGCAGTTGGTACTGAAGGTGCCGTCACAATAGTAAAAGATTTAGGATTGCGTGAAATGTTCTCAGGGCAAACACCAATAGTTTCCGGGGAAATAGCGGAAGATTTTACTTACTATTTTGCAGTCTCTGAGCAAGTTCCATCATCTGTTGGGTTAGGTGTCTTAGTAAATCCTGATAATACTGTATTAGCTTCCGGAGGGTTTATTATTCAATTAATGCCTGGCTGTGATGAAGAAACAATTACTCAAATTGAAACACGATTATCATCAATTGAGCCTGTTTCTAAAATGATTGAAAAAGGATATACACCTGAACAAATTTTAGAAGCTGTTTTAGGGGAAGGTAATGTACAAGTATTAAATACAATGCCGGTTGAGTTTAAATGTCAATGTTCAAAAGAGCGATTTGGTGCTGCGATTATGAGTTTGGGTGTTGGAGAGATTCAAGAGATGATTGACGAAGATGGCGGAGCAGAAGCAGAATGTCACTTTTGTTTAGAAAAATACCATTACGATGAATCGGAATTAAAAGGCTTCATCCATGAAATACAAGGACAATAACGTACAAGAAAACCATCCTAGATCTGCATCAATAGAGAACAAAACACCACGCACAAATCGTCGCTTAAAAACAAAACCTGCGCTAATTGTTATGACAATATTATTGTTTGGAAATATCTTTTGGTTTGTATTGTGGCTAATTGGAATAAACTCAGGTGGAAATGGTGGCGACGAAATTGTCGCTACCGTTGATGGTGAGGGTATTACACGCCAAGATTGGATGGCTTCCATGGAGGAGCTATATGGAAAGGAAACATTACATTCATTAGTAAATGATGCAGTGATGGAAAGAGCAGCAAAAGAATACGATATCAGTGTTACGGATGAAGAAATTGATTTGGAAATTGCTTTAAAAAGTGCGACAGAAGATCTAGATACTTCTTTAAAGCTATTTGAAGATGAACAAACTCGGCAAAAAATACGTTCACAGCTTATTTTAGAAAAAGTATTAACGAAAGATATTGTCATCGACAATTCTGATATAGAAGACTTTTTTGAAGAAAATAAATCGCTATACAATACCCCTACTACATACCGGGCAAGCATTATTATCGTCAATTCATTGGAAGGGGCAAAAGCCGCTCAAGATGAATTGAATAGTGGATCTGACTTTTCTTTGGTAGCTAGAGAACGGTCAATTGATACCTCATCAGCTAGTTTAGGAGGAAATATCGGCTATATCTCTTCAGGTCAGACAAACATAGATCCAAAAATTTTAGAACTTGTCCAAACGTTAAAGGAAGATGAGATTAGTGATCCTTTTCCATTAAGCAATGGAAACTACGGTGTTTTATATGTTTCGGATATTATTGAAGGTAAGTCTTTTACATTTGAAGAAGTAGAAGAACATATTAAGACAGAATTAGCAATGGAGCAATTACCTTCTAACGTATCAACTGAAATGTTTTGGGAACAATTTAATGTAACTTCTTATTACCTAAAATAACGATTGAACCATATCGACCTACAAATGTTAATTGACAATTTTTGTAGGTCTTTTTATTGACAATACTTATCATTGGTAATATACTATGTAAATAAAACATATGAATATAGTAGGGATTATAAGACAGGGGGACAATATTGTGAGCAAATTAGCAAATTCAGTTACAGAGTTAGTAGGTCGTACACCGATCGTAAAGCTTAACCATGCAACAGGTGAAAACGAAGGTACAGTTTATGTAAAATTAGAGTTTTTCAACCCAGGTAGTTCTGTAAAAGATCGTATCGCATTAGCGATGATCGAAGCTGCTGAAAAAAACGGAACTTTAGAACCGGGCGGAACAATTATTGAGCCAACTTCAGGAAATACAGGTATTGGATTAGCAATGATTGCTGCTGCAAAAGGATACCGTGCAATTTTAGTTATGCCTGAAACAATGAGTATCGAACGTCGTAAATTATTACGTGCTTATGGTGCTGAATTAGTATTAACACCTGGTCCAGAAGGAATGAAAGGTGCTATTGCGAAAGCTCAAAGTTTAGCTGAAGAAAATGGCTACTTCTTACCTCAACAATTTGAGAACGATGCAAATGCTGAAATTCACCGTTTAACAACTGGTCCAGAAATTGTGGACGCTTTTGAAGGTGTGAAGTTAGATGCGTTTGTTGCAGGTATTGGTACTGGTGGTACAATTACAGGTGCTGGGCAAGTATTAAAAGAGAAATACCCTGAAATTGAAATTATCGCGGTAGAACCTAAAGACTCTCCAGTCCTATCAGAAGGTAGAGCGGGTTCTCATAAAATCCAAGGAATTGGTGCTGGATTCGTTCCAAAAGTATTAGATACAGATGTATATACTTCCGTTTTCACAGTAGATAATGAAACAGCGTTTGAAGTTGCTCGTAAAACTGGTCGTGAAGAAGGTATTTTAGTAGGTATTTCTTCTGGTGCAGCTATTCACGCAGCAATTGAAACAGCAAAACGTCTTGGAAAAGGTTCAAATGTATTAGCAATTGTACCATCTAACGGTGAACGTTATTTATCAACAGCTTTATATAATTTCGAAGACTAATTAAAATTTATCTTTAGAAAGACAAAATCTCGACATGAGGTTTTGTCTTTTTTTATTTGATACTTTGTTTAATTATGCTATCTTCGAATTAATATTATTTCTCTAAGGAAGGTGGGCGTATAAATGAATCTTTGGATGAATGGGAAGTATATCAATAATACCGAAGCTGGGATTTCACCATTTGACCATGGTTATTTGTATGGATTAAATTTCTTTGAAAAATTTCGCACTTATAAAGGACAAGTAGTGTTATTTCAAGAGCACTACAATCGGTTAATTTCAAGATTGAACCAATTTCATATTAAAATGACTTATTCAGTAAAAGATATTCTACAAGTAATTGATCATTTATACCAACACGATAAGGAACAAGATAGAATATATCTGTTAAATGTATCTGCTGGCGTCTACAATAACCAATTGCAATTTCAAAGTAAATATAATAATCCAAAAGTGATTGTTTATCATACAGGGTTAATCTCTAGGAAAAGAGGGGAAGAAAAGGAAGCAAAATGGATTCAAGCGGATGATGACTATTCTCCTATTGAAAACCGCTTTTTAGGAAGTTTGACAGTAGAAAATTTAGAAACTGTTGAAGGATTTTTTCTCTCGAAAAAAGGAATCGTCACCGAAGGATTTTCATCAACTATCTTCTTTGTAAAAGATGGAGTCCTTTATACGCCGTCTTTAACTAGTGGCATTACCTCAAGTGTCATTCGACAATGGGTGATTCATACTGCAAAGCAAATGGGTTACCGCGTAGTTGAGGATTTATTTATAAAGAAAGATTTAGAAGATGCTTATGAATGCTTTGTAGCAAACTCTGTTGAGGAATTAGTTCCTATATCCAATATTGGTAACATAAGATTTTTAGGTAAAGATGGTACGTTGTATCAACGTCTTCATAATGCATACATAGAAGAGATCTTAAAGACAGTTCAGAAAGGCGAATAGTGATGCTATCAAAATATACAAAACCAATTATTCTTAATAATATTGAGCTAGATTTTACAAAAGAAACGTTTGTTATGGGCATCTTAAATGTGACACCTGATTCATTTTCAGATGGTGGAAAATATAATTCCCTTGATGCTGCAATTGAACATGCAAAGAAAATGGTTGCTGACGGTGCAAAAATTATAGATGTTGGTGGTGAGTCGACTCGTCCAGGGTATATTCCAATATCTGATGAGGAAGAAATTTCTCGAGTTGTTCCAGTTATTAAAGCTTTATTAAGAGAAGTTCCTGCAATTATTTCGATTGATACATATAAATCAGAAGTTGCACGTGCTGCAATTGAAGCAGGTGCACATATGATTAATGATATTTGGGGTGCCAAAAGGGATCCGTTAATCGCAAAAGTTGCAGCGGATTTAAAGGTTCCAATCATATTGATGCATAATCGCGATGATAAACCGTATGTAAATTATTTCGAAGACTATATGTCAGACTTAAATGACAGTATACGCATTGCAAAAGACGCAGGAGTTCCAGATGAACATATCATTTTAGATCCTGGTATTGGATTTGTAAAAAACTTAAAACAAAGTATGGAGACAATGCAAAGATTAGATGAGTTAGTCGAACTTGGATTCCCAGTACTTCTTGCAACATCACGAAAAAGAATGATTGGTACGATTTTAAATTTACCAATTGATGAGCGTGTAGAGGGGACGGCTGCTACATGCGCTTATGGTGTAATGAAGGGGTGTCATATCGTGAGAGTTCATGATGTGTTGGAAGTGGCTCGTACAGTTAAAATGATTGATGCATTACTAGGTAAATTTAAAGTAAATGAAGAATTACCATCAAGACACTAAAAGCGTAAAGAAAGAGGACTTTTATGGATTATATACATTTACGAGATATGCAGTTTTATGGATATCATGGCGTATTGAAAGAAGAGAATGTCCTTGGACAAAGATTTCGTGCAACCGTTTCTTTAGCGGTAAATATTCATAAAGCGGGACAAACTGATGAATTAAATGACACTGTTAGCTATGTTGGCGTTTATGATATTTGTAAAGAAGTAATCGAAGGTAAACCGTTTAAACTGATTGAAGCTGTAGCAGAAACAATTGCTACTCGAATTTTAGATAGCTATCATGGACAAGTGTTAGGAGTAAAAGTGGAGGTAATAAAGCCGGATCCACCTATTCCAGGTCACTACAAAGAAGTTGCTGTAGAAATTACGAGAGGTCGTTATTATGAATAAAGTATATCTATCTTTAGGTACAAATATTGGTGATAGAGAGAAGAACTTAAGACAAGCTGTTAAGATGTTACAGGAAAAATTCGAAAGTGTCCAATCAGTGTCTTCGATTTATGAAACTGCTCCAGTTGGCTATGTCGATCAACCATCCTTTTTAAATATAGTTGTTTTTATTGAAACTACTTATTCAGCTCTTGATTGCTTAAATAGATGCCAATCCATTGAAAACGAATTAGGTCGTGTTCGTATGATTAGATGGGGCCCTAGAATCATAGACCTTGACATTTTATTGTTTAATAACGAAAATATTGAGGTTGAGAACTTAATCGTTCCTCATCCTAGAATGTTTGAACGTGCATTTGTTTTAGTACCATTATTAGAGATTGCAGAAGAGCCTTTATCATCTCAATTGCTATTAGCAAGAGAGAAACTTGATACTATGGATCTGAACAAAGAGGGAATAACTATATGGAAAGAAACAAAAAATGTTCAAGGGTTTCTAGAAATAGAAGAGTAAAAGATTCTATTAATCTTTAAATAATACGCTTTAATTAATTACTTGTTAGAAGACATAGATAGAACACGAACATGGTTTTCAGAAGGAGGAGACAGTTTGTATAAAAATGAAAAACCTTTCCAAATTGGCGATATTGTTATGGATAACCGTGTTGTGTTAGCGCCAATGGCAGGTGTTTGTAATTCAGCTTTCCGATTAACTGTAAAAGAATTTGGAGCTGGATTAGTATATGCAGAAATGATTAGTGATAAAGGGTTGATCCAACGTAATCAAAAAACGTTAGACATGCTATATATAGATGAAAGAGAATATCCTCTTTCCCTCCAAATCTTTGGTGGGGAAAAAGATACTTTAGTTGAAGCGGCCAAATTTGTAGATCAATATACAAATGCTAGTATTATCGACATAAATATGGGCTGTCCTGTAAATAAGATTATTAAGTGTGAAGCAGGAGCTAAATGGTTACTAGACCCGAACAAAATATACGAAATGGTTTCGGCTGTAGTCGATGCAGTAAAAAAACCAGTAAGTGTTAAAATGCGTATTGGTTGGGACGAAGAACATATTTTCGCTGTTGAAAATGCTCAAGCAGCAGAACGTGCCGGCGCATCTGCTATAGCAATGCATGGTCGAACACGCGTTCAAATGTATGAAGGAAAGGCAAATTGGGATATTTTAAAAGAAGTGAAGAAGCATATCTCTATTCCATTCATCGGAAATGGAGACGTAGAAACGCCTCAAGATGCAAAACGTATGATAGATGAGACAGGTGTTGACGCAGTTATGATTGGGCGTGCAGCATTAGGAGATCCATGGATGATTTATCGTACAGTGCAATATTTAGAAACTGGTGAATTAAAACCATCACCAACTGTAAGAGAAAAAATGGATGTATGTTTGTTACACTTTGAGAGATTAATGCAACTTAAAGGTGAAAAAGTGGCGGTTCGAGAAATGCGTAAACATGCTTCTTGGTATTTAAAAGGTGTGCGCGGTAATGGGAAAGTTCGTACTGCGATTAATCAAATTGAAACAGCTGCAGCGCTGCGTACTTTATTAAATGAAGTAGCTGAACAATTAGGTGACGAAATCGAACAAGCAGAAGCAATCTAATACATTAAAACAGGCATCCAAAGTCTATGAAGATTTGGATGCCTATTTTTATAAATTAGAATTTAGAAGCCTCTTTTGTTGGCCCCATTACACTAGGAACATTAAGTCCAGCTTGTCTTAATAACACTTGCATTTGTGCGCGGTGATGTGTTTGGTGGTCTACCATTGCACGTAAAAGTGCTCCAATTGGCGTTGGACGTCCGTGGCTATCAACATTCGTAGATAGAGATTCATCTGTAAAGTTTCCTTTAACCTTACTAATTACTTCGGCACTTGCTAATTTATATGTGCTAATAATTTCTTCTAAAGTAGCAGGTGTTGCTTTTGGGTTCAATTCCACATCTAAGGATAATCCTACTTGCCCCATAAAGTATGCAGTAGCAGTTGTTAAGTGCCAGCTTAACCATTCTAGAGAATTATGACCTTCAACAATTTCAAAACCTTTTTTCTCTTCTGTAATAGATTCAAAAACTGCTAATGTGCCACGACAGTTTTTCTCCCAATCCGTAATAAAATCTTCAATCATTCGATACATAAAAATACTCCTTTCTAACTTTCAAATTTGGATAGTTCAGCATAATTCTAATACAATAAAGACGATAATGTTAAATGATTAGATTTCAGAAAACAAAAACTATTTATCAGTTCATTAGAAAATAGTATGAAACAGATGAATCCTATCCAATTATTGTGTACAATAGGTACATTATGGACAAACGTAAAGTTCGTGCGGAATAGTAAATAAAGGAGTGATTTACGTGTCAAACATTGAAGAATTAAATGACCAACTTTTGGTGAGACGCCAAAAGATGAAAGATATACGTGAAAATGGTTTAGATCCTTTTGGAGGACGTTTTGAACGTACTCATCAATCTTCAGAAATTAAAGAGCAATATGCAACTTTAACAAAAGAAGATTTAGAAGAAAATCCAAAAGAAGTCATCATTGCTGGTCGTATTATGACAAAGCGTGTAAAAGGTAAAGCCGGATTTGCTCATATTCAAGATTTGGGTGGACAAGTTCAAATTTACGTACGTAAAGATCATGTTGGAGATGAAGCTTACGATATCTTTAAATCTGCGGACTTAGGTGATATTGTAGGGGTTCGTGGAAATGTATTTTTAACAAATACAGGAGAATTATCTGTAAAAGCTGAGGAATTTACGTTTTTAACGAAATCTCTTCGTCCTATGCCAGAAAAATTCCACGGACTACAAGATATTGAACAACGCTACCGTCAACGTTATTTAGACTTGATGACAAATGAAGCGAGCAAACTTACTTTTATTACTCGTTCTAAAATCATTCGTGCAATTAGAAATTATTTAGATAACAATGGTTATTTAGAAGTAGAAACACCTATGCTACACACAATTGCAGGTGGAGCAGCTGCTCGACCATTCATTACACACCATAATGCATTAGATATGGAACTTTATATGCGTATTGCGATTGAATTACATCTAAAACGTTTAATCGTTGGTGGTCTAGAAAAAGTATATGAAATTGGACGTGTATTCCGTAATGAAGGAATTTCAACTCGCCATAATCCTGAATTTACGATGATTGAACTGTATGAAGCATATGCAGACTACCGTGATATCATGTCATTAACTGAAAACTTAATTGCACATGTTGCACAAGAAGTACTTGGTACAACAACGGTAAAATACGGTGATGACGAAATCAACCTTGCAACAGGCTGGAAACGAGTACACATGGTTGATGCTGTAAAAGAAGCAACAGGTGTAGACTTCTGGGAGCCAATGACAAAGGAACAAGCACAAGCCTTAGCAAAAGAACATGGTGTTGATGTAAAAGAAATGCACGAAGTAGGTCATATCATTAATGAATTCTTTGAACAAAAAGTAGAAGAAACATTAGTTCAACCTACATTTGTATTTGGACATCCGGTTGAAATCTCTCCTCTTGCTAAGAAAAACCCAGAGGATCCACGTTTCACAGATCGCTTTGAGCTATTTATCGTAAGACGTGAACATGCAAACGCATTTACTGAGTTAAACGATCCAATTGATCAAAGAGAGCGTTTTGAAGCGCAATTAGCTGAAAAAGCAGCGGGTAATGATGAAGCACACGAAATGGATAACGACTTCATTGAAGCTTTAGAATACGGTATGCCTCCAACAGGTGGTTTAGGTATTGGGATTGACCGTCTTGTAATGTTATTAACAAACTCTCAATCAATCCGAGACGTATTACTATTCCCAACTATGCGTCATAGAGATTAATGGGTTTAGTCAGGCTGCCCATAATATAATTAGTCATAAGAATAATCTGCTTATGGTAGGAATAAAGGAGTCGGTACCACTGGAACAAACGGTACCGACTCTGTTTATTTTATGTGGGTTATTTAAACTAAGTAGAACGAATCTAAAGGAAAAGCAAAAAGAA
>Ga0182745_1003444_pt1 | contig 13640 bp, 15 predicted proteins | sample eDN3rd30CKraftBY_FD_128523 | JGI IMG/M metagenome (GOLD analysis project Ga0182745, IMG submission 128523) | Enriched backyard soil microbial communities from Emeryville, California, USA - eDNA 3rd pass 30_C Kraft BY (version 2) (version 2) | ecosystem: Environmental > Terrestrial > Soil >...
ACCGCGCTGCAGGCCCCATCCTGGGGCCCAGCGCTTGACGGGCATCCATGCCCGTCACCTCCCTCCGCAAGCCCTGCGCTCGGCCTCCTGAAGTCGCAATCTGCGTCGCCTGAACTATCGCGCGCTTACAAGCAAAAGCAAAAGCAGAAGCAGAAGCAGAAGCAGAAGTAAATACAGAAACAGCGTTACTGTGCGAACGCCCGCCCTAACCCACCTGGTACACCGCTGCTGTCAGTTTCCTGCCAAGGCCCATTCGGGCTCAACGACCAGCTCCAGCCGTTATCGAACCGATAGTAGGTACGCTGCCGGTAGAAGGTATTGGGCTGCTTCTCCAACACATATACACCCAGCCTGGGATCCCAGTGGCTTGCCCCACCAGGCGGTGGCGCAAAGCTGGCCGAGGTACGTGGCATGGGCTTGGGTATCGCTGCCGGCTTGCTCGGCTGAGTGGAAGGCTGCCCGCCCGGCAAGGGCTTGACCACCGGCCCCGACGGCGGCACACGCTCGATAGGTGGCGCGGGCTGCTCGTACGGCTCGTGCACCGTACACGCAGACAAACCCAAGGCCAGGGTAATCAGGGTCAGGCGGACGGTGCTATGCATGGCATTGCTCTCTTACTGGTCTGGAGTGTCGATGGTCAGGCGCTGGGTAGCCCGGGTGGCGCTAGGCAACGGAGCACCCCGGCCAATCCATTCACCCTGGGTAGGCTGACCCGCGCGTGAAACACGTGCAACCAGTTGGACTTCGGCAAATTGCGACAGTTTCATCTGCGGCATCATCGCATCAGCATCAGACAACTCCACCTCGATCGGCAACTGCGCCACGGTCACCCGCTTGGCCGCCAGTGGCATCGGCGGGCCATTGCTGGCGCGAGCGAAGATAAACACCGTGTCGTCCGGCTTGACCTTGTCCTTCAAAGCATCCGCCAGCTCCACACGCACTTTCAGGCGAGCCGCCACAGGTGCAGGTTCGGTAGCCTGCGCTGGCGCGCCACCCAGGCGCTCGGCGGCGCGGTCGATACCGCCCTGCAGGGCAGCACGCGATGTATCACCTTCTGGCAACTGCGCCAGCAAGCGCTTCCAGTAGTCGATGGCTTCCTGATAACGCTCGCCTTCAAACGCAGCAATACCGCGCAGGCCCAGGCTGGTCACCTCGTTGGGGTCCGCCTTCAGCGCTTCGTCAGTCAGCGCCTGCAATTGCGGGCTCCACTGCTTGTTGGCGGCAAAGTACAGGGCCTGGGCCCACTGCCCCAGCAGCTCGGGCTGGCGCCCAGCCAGGGCCACGGCCCGTTCGAACGTACGCGCGGCATCGGCCGGACGCTGCTCGGCCATGTAGGCCCGGCCGAGGAAATACATGGCCTCGGCCGAATCCGGCTGGGCCTGCACCACGCGCTCAAGGCGCGTGGTCATTTCTTCCATCGACTTGGGTGCCTCGGCAAATTCCTGGGTCAGCGCCACCTTGTCGGCCGCGCCAAAATGCAGGTACAGCCCCAGCGCCATCAGCGGTACCAGCATTGCCGCCAGCAGCGGCAGGGCCTTGCCCAAATGCCCCTGGCGCGGGGCCTCGGCGCCTTCGGTATCGGCCAGCAACTCGCGGGCAGCCTCGTCCCGGCCCTTGGCCATCTGCGCCTCATCGAGCACACCGGCGGCTTGCTGGGTCGCCAGTTCAGCGATGCGTTCCTGGTAAAGGGCCACGTTCAGGGCCGTGCGGTCTTCTTCCTGCTGGCGACGGCGGCCACGCAGGATCGGGAGCAGCAAAAAGCTGAGGGCAGCGAGCAGCAGCAGGCCCGCGCTAAGCCAGAATTCAATCATGGGTCTGTTCTTTTTCCAGCAGTTTGGCGAGACGCTCGCGTTCTTCGGCAGACAACTCATCGGCGCCTTGCGCGGCCGTGCCACGGCGCCGGCGAACGATCACCGCCAGCACCACGAAGCCACCGACCAGCAAGATCCCCGGGCCAAACCACAGCAGCCAGGTACGCGCGCTGAGCGCCGGCTTGTAACGCACGAAGTCGCCGTAGCGGTCGACCATGAAGTCGATGATCTGCTGGTTGCTCTGGCCTTCGCCGAGCATGCGGAAGATCTCCCGGCGCAGGTCGGCAGCAATCGGCGCGTTGGAGTCGGCAATATCCTGGTTCTGGCACTTGGGGCAGCGCAGTTCCTTGGTCAACTGTTGGTAACGCTCGCGCTCGGCCTCGTCGCGAAACTGGTAGGTGTCGATAGCCGCCTTGGCCACACCGGCCAGGCTCATGCCCAGCACTGCAGCTGCCAGCCAGCGCTTCATGGCTTGGCCTCGTCGATCAGGCCCTGGTACAACGGCGCCAGCTGTTCACGCCAGACCGTGGCATCAACGATGCCCACGTGCTTGTAGCGGATGATGCCCTTGGCGTCTATAAGGAAGGTTTCCGGCGCCCCATACACCCCAAGGTCCAGGCCCAGGCTGCCCTGCTCGTCACGAATATCCAGCTGGTAGGGGTTGTGGAACTCGGCCAACCACTTCTGCGCGGCGGCGTTGTCATCCTTGTAGTTGACGCCATGGATCACCACACCCTGCTGTGCCAGCTGGTTCAGGTACGGGTGCTCGACCTTGCACGACGGACACCAGGTGGCCCACACGTTGACCAGTGCCGGGCGGCCCTGCAAGTCAGCCTGAGTCAGGGTACGGTCCCCCTGTGTCGAAGCCAGGGAAAACGCCGGGAACGGTTTACCGATCATTGCCGAAGGCAGCTCGTCGGGCTTGAGGAAAAGCCCCTTGTAGAGGAACACCGCCACCAGCAGGAACACTGCAAGGGGCACTACCATGATCCAACGCTTCATGCAGCTGCTCCAGACACGCCCAGGACATCACGCACCCGGGTCTTGACCTTGACGCGGTAGCGCCGGTCGAGGGCCGCCAGCAACCCGCCCAGGCCGGTCAACAGACCGCCCAGCCAGATCCAGCGGACGTAAGGCTTAATATGTACGCGCACAGCCCAGGCGCCATTCTCCAGTGGCTCACCAAGCGCAACGTACAGGTCTCGGGTAAAGCCGGCGTCGATGCCCGCTTCGGTCATCATCGACTGTTGCACGGTGTACAGGCGCTTCTCCGGGTGCAGTGTGGTCACTTCACGACCCTCGCGGCTGACCACGACGGTGCCCTTGTCAGAGATGAAATTCGGCCCCTCGAAGTGCTTGGCGCCCTGGAACAGGAAGTGGTAGCCACCCAGTTCCACGCTTTCGCCCGGCGCCATGCGCAGGTCGCGTTCGGCGCTGTTGTTGCTGGACAGCACCACGCCCAGCGCGCACACCGCCAGGCCCAGGTGCGCCAGTTGCATGCCCCAGTAGCTGCGCCCCAGGCCCGGCAGGCCTTTGACCAGGCCCTTGTGGCGGGTCTTGTCGAAAATGTCACGCAGCCCGCCAAGTACTACCCAGGCAGCCAGGGCGAAGGCCGTCAGTGTTGGCCAATCGAAGTCGTCGACGACAAAGCCGGCAACCGGGGCAAGGATGGCACTGCCGATCAACACCGGGGTCATCATGCTGGCCAGCCATTTGCCCGGGGTGTCCTTCCAGCGCACCACCACGCCCACGCTCATCACCACCATCAGCAGCGCCATCAGTGGCAGGAACAAGGCGTCGAAGTAGGGCGGGCCGACCGACAGCTTGGCACCGGTCAGGGCATCGAGCACCAGCGGGTACAGGGTACCGAGCAGAATCATCGAAGCCGCCACCACCAGCACCAGGTTATTGGCCAGGAGCAGCGTTTCACGGGACCACAGGGCGAAACCGACCTGGCTCTTGACCACCGGTGCGCGCAGGGCGAACAGCGTGAGCGACCCGCCGACCACGAACAGCAGGAAAAACAGGATGAAAATGCCGCGTGACGGGTCGGCGGCAAACGCATGCACCGAGGTCAGCACGCCGGAACGCACCAGGAAGGTACCCAGCAGGCTCAGCGAGAATGCGGCAATTGCCAGCAGCACGGTCCAGCTCTTGAACACCCCGCGTTTCTCGGTCACCGCCAACGAATGGATCAATGCGGTGCCCACCAGCCAAGGCATGAACGAGGCGTTTTCCACCGGGTCCCAGAACCACCAGCCACCCCAGCCCAGTTCGTAGTAGGCCCACCACGAACCCAAGGTGATACCGACACCAAGGAACGCCCATGCAACGATGGTCCACGGACGCGACCAGCGCGCCCAGGCCGCGTCCAGCCGGCCGCCAAGCAAGGCGGCGATGGCGAAGGCGAAGGCCACCGAGAAGCCCACGTAGCCCATGTACAGCATCGGTGGATGCACGATCAGGCCAAAGTCCTGCAACAGCGGGTTGAGGTCGCGACCATCGGTCGGCACCTGCGGCAGCAGGCGCTGGAACGGGTTGGAAGTAATGATCAGGAAGCTCAGGAAGCCCACGCTGATCATGCCCATTACCGCCAGTACGCGGGCCAGCATCACCTGCGGCAACTGCCGCGAGAACACCGACACGGCAAAGGTCCAGCCGCCGAGGATCAGCGCCCAAAGCAGCAACGAACCCTCATGGGCGCCCCACACCGCACTGAACTTGTAGTACCAGGGCAAGGCGCTGTTGGAGTTGCTGGCCACATAGGCGACCGAGAAATTGTCTGTCATGAAGGCATGGGTCAGGCAGGCAAAGGCAAACACCAGGAAGGCAAACTGCCCCCAGGCTGCCGGCCGCGCCAGGCTCATCCACAGGCTGTCGCCACGCCACGCGCCCAGCAGCGGCACACTGGCCTGCACGACGGCAAAGCAGATGGCCAGAATCATCGCCAACTGGCCAAGTTCGGGGATTATCAGCGCTGCGTTCATGGCTTGGCCTCTGCGCCGGCAGCGGCCTGGCCGCTTTCCTTCAACGCCTTGGTGACCTCGGGCGGCATGTATTTCTCATCATGCTTGGCCAGCACTTCATCGGCTACCACCACCCCTTCGGCATTGAGCTTGCCAAGGGCGACGATGCCCTGCCCTTCGCGGAACAGATCGGGGAGGATGCCGCGGTAGGTGATGGGTACCGACTTGTTGAAGTCGGTAACCACGAAACGCACGTCCAGCGAGTCGGCCGAGCGCTGTACCGAGCCTTTCTCGACCATGCCGCCAGCGCGAATGCGCGTGTCCAACGGCGCTTCGCCGTTGGCGATCTGGGTTGGTGTATAGAACAGGTTGATGTTCTGCTGCAATGCGCTCAAGGCAAAGCCGACGGCAACCCCGACGCCGACCAACAGGCCGACGATGAGCAACAGGCGTTTCTTGCGCTGCGGATTCACTGGTTGTTCTCCCGGCGCAAACGGCGCGCCTCTTCTTGCAGATAGCGACGACGAGCCAGCAATGGCGAGGCGACATTCAGTGCCAGCACCACCAGGCAGATGCCATAGGCCGACCACACGTACAGCCCATGGTGGCCCATGGCGAGAAAGTCACCGAAAGTGGCAAAGCTCATTGTGCGGGCCTCCGCCCCAGGCTGTTCAATACTTCGTCCCTGACCCAACTGGCACGTGCTTCGCGCTTGAGCACTTCAAGGCGCATACGCAGCAACAGCACCGCACCGAAAAAGCAGTAGAAACCCAGCGCCGTGCACAACAGCGGCAGCCACATTTCGGCCGGCATCGCCGGCTTTTCGGTAAGTGTGAAGGTGGCGCCCTGGTGCAGGGTGTTCCACCACTCCACCGAATACTTGATGATCGGGATATTCACCACGCCGACAATCGCAAGCACCGCACAGGCCTTGGCCGCACTGTCACGATTACTGATTGCCTGGCCCAGCGCAATAATGCCGAAGTACAGGAACAGCAGGATGAGCATGGACGTAAGGCGGGCATCCCATACCCACCAGCTGCCCCAGGTCGGCTTGCCCCAGATGGCGCCGGTAACCAGCGCCACGGCGGTCATCCAGGCGCCAATGGGCGCGGCACATTGCAGGGCGACGTCGGCCAGTTTCATCTTCCACACCAGCCCCACCACCCCGGCCACCGCCAGCAGCACATAGCAGGACTGCGCCAGCATCGCCGCTGGCACATGGATATAGATGATGCGGAAGCTGTTGCCTTGCTGGTAGTCCTGGGGGGCAAAGGCCAGGCCCCAGGTGATACCGACCAGCAGCAGGAGCACGGCAGCACCGGCCAGCCACGGCAGCATGCGGCCACTGATGGCATAGAACCATTTCGGGGAGCCCAGCTTGTGGAACCACGTCCAGCTTATTTTCATCAGGGTACATCCAGGGTATTTGCCGGGCTTGAGAGCCCGGGACTCGTTATTCGCCGACGCTGATCTTCAGGCCGGCCGCTATCGCAAAGGGTGCCAGGGTAACGGCCAGGGCCGTCAAGCTGGCGAGCCAGAGCAGATGGCCGGTTGCCGGCATATTTTGCAACGCCGCCTGCAACGCACCACTGCCCAGGATCAATACAGGGATATACAACGGCAGAATCAGCAACGCCAGTAACAAACCTCCGCGTTTAAGGCCGACTGTCAGCGCCGCGCCCACCGCACCCAGCAAGCTCAATACCGGCGTACCCAGCAGCAACGAACCGAGCAGCACCGGCAGGCAATGGCTTGGCAGCCCCAGCATCAGTGCCAGCAGTGGCGCCAACAATACCAGCGCCAGCCCGGAAAAGATCCAGTGCGCCAGCACCTTGGCCAGCACCAGCAGCGCCAGTGGGTGCGGCGACAGCACCCATTGCTCCAGCGAGCCGTCTTCGAAATCGCTGCGGAACAGGCCGTCCAGCGACAACAACACTGCCAGCAACGCTGCCACCCAGACCAGGCCGGGCGACAAGGTTTGCAACAATTGGCTTTCCGGGCCGACCGCCAGCGGGAACATGGCCACGACGATGGCGAAGAACACCAACGGGTTGGCCAGTTCGGCCGGGCGACGGCACAGCAGGCGCGCTTCGCGGCGCAGCAACAAAATGAATACGCTCATGCAGCCCATTGCCCCAGGTTCAGTTCACGGTAACCGGAGGGCTTGCGTTCCAGTGTGTGGTGAGTCGTCAGCACCACCGTGCCGCCCTGCTCGCAGTGGGCTGCCAGGTGCGCTTCGAGCTGCGCCACGCCCTGCTTGTCGAGCGCGGTGAACGGCTCGTCGAGAATCCAGAGGGGCGGGCAAGCCAGGTGCAGCCGGGCCAAGGCCACGCGGCGCTGCTGACCGGCTGACAGGGTATGGCAGGGGACGTCTTCGAAACCGCGCAGGCCGACTGCCTCCAGCGCCGCCCAGATCGCCTCGCGGCTAGCCGGCTGGTGCAGGGCGCACAGCCAAGTGAGGTTTTCCTCGGCGGTGAGCAAGTCCTTGATGCCGGCGGCGTGGCCAATCCACAACAGGGCACTGGCCAATGCATGTCGCTGCTCGGCCAGTGGCTTGCCACCCAGCAGAATCTGCCCGGCCGTCGGCTGCATCAGCCCGGCCAGCAGGCGCAACAGGCTGGTCTTGCCACTGCCGTTTGGGCCACTGATCTGCAGCATGTCGCCGGCGCCCAGCTCGAAATCGAGCTGCTCGAACAGCAGGCGCCAGTCGCGCTCGCAGGCCAGGCCCGCGGCTTGGAGGTGAAGGGTCACGGTTTCGCCTTATCTTCAGTAGGGCTTTGGAGCAGCGTCGCCTGTTTCGCGGGTAAACCCGCTCCTACAGGTTCGGCGCAGTATTCGGATACTGCACAAAACCCTGTAGGAGCGGGTTCACCCGCGAAGCAGCAAACACCGCTCCAGAACCCTTGTGTCTCAAGTCGCCCCGCGCGCTGCCGTTATACTGGCAACCACGGGCGCTCGGCATTATTACACGCGCCGCCGCGCTGCCAAGAGGCCGGGCTCGACAGGTTGTATACAATCATGACTGAAATCAATAGTCTCGGCGCACAAAACGCGATCAGCAGCCAAACCATGAAGGCAGGCATGACCGGCGAACTGCTGCGCCTGACCCAGGCGCAGCCCGGTCTGCTGGCCCCCGGCGAAACCGCGCAAGCCGAGGTTGTATCGTTGCGCCAGACGGGCCAGGACTTTCAGCTGGTGCTACGGCTGATGCAGGCCAACGGTGTACAGACCCAGCTACAGGCCAATGCCAGCCAGCCGCTGCCCCAAGGCAGCCAGATCACCGTCAGCCAGACCGAAAGCAATCGCCTTGCGATCATGTTGCAACAGGCAAGCGCCAGCCAGGTGTCCACCCTCACCCAGCTGGACACCAGCAAGGTGCCGGTCGGCACCTTGCTGCAAGGCAAGGTCCTGACCAACCAGCCGCTGGCCCAGGCACCCGGCCAACCGGCCGTGTACCGGGCGCTGGTCAGCTTGCTCAACAGCGCCCAGGCCGGTGCCACACTGAGCATCGACAGCCCGCGCCCGCTGGCCATTGGCAGCCTGCTCAGCGCCCTGGTGCAGGGCGATCAGTCATTGCGCTTCGTGCCGCTCAGCGGCAGGCAGGACCAACTCAGCATTGCCCAACAGCTGCTGACCCAACAAAACCGCCAAGCTTCGCTGCCAGGCCTGCTCAACGCCCTGCAACAACTCACCCGCGACCCAGGCGTCGATGGCGACCTGCGCGCCAGTGCCGAACGCCTGCTGGCCGGCTTGCCGGACGCCCGACAACTGGGCGACGCCAAGGCAGTGGCCCAGGCCCTGAACAACAGCGGCGGCTTTCTCGAGGCAAAGCTGCTGAGTGGATCCACCGCCAGCGTCGCCACCGACCTCAAGGCGCATTTGTTGCGGCTGATGGACCAGGTTCCCGCCCTTGCGGCGGGCGCCACCAATCTCAACCCCGCCAGCCTGGCCGTGACCATGCCGGCACTGGCGCGCAGCGCACTGGGCATGCTCGAACGGGTCGGCCCCAAGCCGCAGCCGGGAGCTTTCCCGTTACCGTCGCGACTGCTAAAGGCCCTGGAGGACGAAGGCGACCTGCAACAGTTGCTGCGCCTGGCTGCTGCTGCCGTTTCACGCTTGCAGAGCCACGCCATGAGCAGCCTGCAACAAACCGGCACGCTGGAAAACGGCAACCTGCAGACCACCTGGCAAACCGAAGTGCCGATCCGCCACGGCCAGGACTTCATCCCACTGCAAGTCAAACTGCAGCGCGAAGAATCCCCGGAACAACAAGCCGACCGCCAATACAAAGCCCAAGACCTTCGGCAAGCCCTGTGGCGCATCGAGCTGGCCTTCGACCTGTCCCCGCTCGGCCCCATGCAAGTACAGGCGCAACTGAGCGAGGGCCGCCTGAGCGGGCAGTTATGGGCGGAGCGCGAGCAGACCGCGCGGTTGATCGAAACCCAGCTTGGCGAGCTGCGCGAGCGCCTGCTGGCCCGGGGCCTGGAAGTCGGCGACCTGGAGTGCTACCCGGGTATTCCGCCGCAGGGGCCACGCACACGTATGGAACAACGCTGGGTGGATGAAACCGCATGAGCCACACGACGCCACGCCAAGCCATAGCGCTGAACTACGACGGCCATCAGGCACCGACCCTCACCGCCAAGGGCGACGAGGAACTGGCCGAGGCCATCCTTGCACTCGCCCGCGAACACGAAGTGCCGATCTACGAAAACGCCGAGCTGGTACGCCTGCTGGCACGGCTGGAGCTGGGCGATCAAATACCCGAGGCGCTGTACCTGACCATTGCCGAGATCATCGCCTTCGCCTGGCAACTGCGCGGCAAGGTACCCGCCGGTTTCGACGATGCGCCTCCGGAAGAGCACGATATCACCCCGCCATTGCCCCTGCTGCCCGGCACTGGCCGGTAACTATCTACCACCCCCTCTCCCACCATGCGCCCAACCTTGTCGGCCTCCCACGTACAAGGTGACCGTCATGATCGACAGCAGAATCAACGCCCAAGGTGTGCAATTCGTAGTAGACCATCTGGCCAACATCCCACGCCCGGACCGCGAAGCGAATCGCTTGATCCGACAGTGGCTTGCCGGGCAAGGTGTGGATATCGACCCCGATCGCGTCGAGGTGGTCACCCTGCACTACCGGCCGGATGACCAAGGGTATGTGGCAGCGGTCCAGCAGACCCAGAGCATGACCCAGGCGCTGCTGGGCAACTGGCAAGGGGAGTCCGATAACAACCTCATCGGGGCGTTGTTCGCCAACCCTTGGGCAGGCACCTTCCCCCAAGGGCCATTGAGGCTGGTCGATCGCCTGCCAGCGCTGGGCTTTGGCCATCAGGGCGCAGCCTTCGAAGTGTACAACGGCCTGTTCCAGCGATCGTCCCCTGCCCGTTACGATGCCTCGACCCACATTCAGGTTCCGGCTGAAGCCTTCCAGCGGTTCATCGAAGCGCTGGACTTTCACCAGCCGTTCAAAGCCATGCTCGACGCTTACTGGCAGGAGCACCAGGACAGTCACCGCCTGGCCAGCAAGCTCAATTTCATCGCCGCCTGCAACGCCCAGGTCAGCCAGGGGCGCCTGAGCGATGCCGCCAGGGAGCTGGCATGGCAAGCCGCCGGCATGATGCCGCAGCGCTTCAAGATACGGGTCAGCACGCTGAGCATCTATGGCTATGCGGCCACCGACCTGCTGTACATCAATGCCCCCCACAGCGATCTGACCCTGCTGTACATGCCAGGCAACAGCTCGCCCTTGCTCGAATTCGCCAGCGAGAACCTGCTCAAGGACTGGGTAGGCGAGCAGTGCAAGGACCCCGCCCGACGCGAAGCACTCAAACAACACTTCAGGCTCGCCGACCGCCCTCAGGGCCTTGATTTCAGCGGCCTGGACACCGCGCTAGAGGGCCTTGGCGACTACCCGGACCGGCACCGCCTGCCGCCGGAACACGGTTATTTCAACGATGATGGCGTCTGGCCTCCCAGAACCTACGTGAATTACAAACCTGGCAAATACAACCCCAAACTGACCGGGGATATGTTCGCAGCCTTGACCGAGCGCCAGCGCCAGCGCAGCTACGACGATGCCGATTTTGTCATCACCACCGATAGCCAGGTTACCAAAGCCAGATGGCGAGGCTACCTCACCAACACGCTCAACCTGCTGGCGCCACTGTGCCTGGTGGTGCCGGGGCTGGCGCCACTGCTGGCGCTCGGAGGTATTGCCCAGTTGGGCCTGGGCCTGGATCAGGTGATCAATGGCCACAGCCTGAAAGCCAAACAGGATGGGGTTGGCGACATCGCCTGGGGGCTGTTCAACGCCGTACCGCTGGCAACGGAGGGCAGCGCAGGCATCAAGGCCCTGTTCGAGTTCAAAAGCGATGGTTTTGTCATGCCGCGCGAGGTCAACGGGCAACTCGGCTATCCGTTGAGCCCGACCAGTCCACCACGGCTTCCCGAGCCAGAAGGCGCAGAGTACTTCCACAACCACCAGCCGATTACACCACTTGACGAAGGTGACCCGGCTGTTGCCGGCGCGGTGATACGCTTGCCGCACTACGATGGCGAACTGGACGACCTGGAATGCAGCATCGAAACCTACAATGCACGCGTGGTCTATGACCTGGAGCACGACGCATTCATCATCAAGGAATCCGTCAACGAGGTCGAGCCGCAAGCCTACATCGCGGTACCTGGCAGCCGTGACCTTGTGGCGCTCGACAGGCAGCGCCCTGTCACCGACGCCATGCGCACCCGCACCTTGCGCGCGTTGGGTGTGGACCTGCCACTGCCAGTAACCATCCCAACACCGGCCCCGGACAGCGCCCCCATCCCCAAACTTATCTCCAGCCTCTGGGTCGGCGACAAAGTCATTAGCGAGCCATTGCTGGCCAACATTGCCTCCAACGCCGCGCGCCTGAGCGACAGTGAATACAGCATGCGCCTGTTTTTGTCGAAGGCTTCGCCTACCGCCTACGAACAAAACGCAAGCCTGTTGGCAGCCCGGGCGCCAGGGCTGCGGGTATTGCCGCTTGAAGAGCAAAGTTTCTTCCGGGCCTTCCGCCAAAGCCGCTATTACGCACAGTACGATGCAGCACTGGATGGCAACGGTGGCATCGCCACCAATTACGCGTCGGCGACGGATGTGCTGCGCTACCGAATGCTGCACCATGAGGGTGGGCTATACATGGACGTAGACGATTTCCTGCTGCCGGACGGCAAGGGCGAAACGATCGATCAGGTCGAACTGCGCACCCCACCCGATGGGCTGCTGCTGCCACCGCCAATGTCCAACGAGAAAATGAGCATGAATTGCCTGTACAACACCAGCCTCATTGGTAGCCACCCCGGCAACCCGCTGCTGGATGCGATCTCCGATGAAATGCTCGCACGTTACCAGACCCATGCAGACTTCTACGATAGCCGGCCGAGCCTGGAACAGGACCCGAGCGGTTTCTACCGCTATGCCAATACGCTCAGCTACCTCACCGGGCCGGCGCTGCTCACCGAAGTGGTCGATCGCCATCTACCCGGGTTGCGGACCCTGCGCCAGATCATAAACCTGCACACCATGCCACGCGTCAACAGCTATCCATTCATCAACCCTTCGCAAGCCAATACAGCCCTGAAGCAACTGCTGCCCCTGAACCGATTCGCCGGCGTCGGCGGCAACCATTCCTGGGTTCGCAACTGAACAGCGGGTACTGAACGGGCACGGCGGCACCTTCAGATCGAGCGGCGCGTGGGCGACGCTCGGTTTCCCAGGCGACGAACCTGCTGCCGAGGCTACCTGCCAGCCCCAGTCAAGGAGCCCGGTAAACCTTGCTCATCAACTCCGCCTCGGCCTGGGTCAGGCCGCAGCTCTGGGTCAACTCATCGATACTCGCCCCCATCCCCACCAGCTTGGCCGCCTGGCTAAAGGTAACGTTGCTCGGGTCGCGCTGTTCCAGGCGCTCCAGCCGGTCTGGCAGGGTGGCCACCGCCTCACGCAGCTCATGGATGGCCTCACCCATACGTACGGTAACGTTCTGGTAGTCATCCAGACGCTTGGCCAAGTCCTTGATACGCTGGTCACGCAGCGCATCGCCCTCCGCCTGCTGCGCAGCCAGCTCGCGCTGGCGCTTGCTGTAGTTGAGGAAAAACCACAGGCTCAGCGCCCATGCCAGTGCCAGGAAGATGACAGCAACCTGCAGGATCAACTCAGATGTTCTCCAGCTCGGACCACTCTTCCTCGGTCATCATCTTGTCCAGTTCGACCAGGATCAGCAGCTCGCCATTCTTGTTGCACACGCCCTGAATGAACTTGGCCGACTCTTCGTTACCCACGTTCGGCGCGGTCTCGATTTCGGACTGGCGCAGGTAAACCACTTCGGCCACGCTGTCGACCAGAATGCCGACCACTTGCTTGTCGGCTTCGATGATGACGATACGGGTGTTGTCGGTCACTTCGGTCGGCATCAGGCCAAAACGCTGACGCGTGTCGATCACCGTCACCACGTTACCGCGCAAGTTGATGATGCCCAGCACGTAGCTCGGCGCACCCGGCACCGGGGCGATCTCGGTGTAGCGCAGTACTTCCTGCACCTGCATCACATTGATGCCGTAGGACTCGTTGTCCAGACGGAAGGTAACCCACTGCAGGATCGGATCTTCGGAACCTTGTGCAGACGACTTTTTCATTCCCCTACCCTCAAAATCCGCCGTTGGCGGTATGTTCTGTGTCATTTCTGTTTCGCGTGCATCTGCTTGACCGCGCCGCTGGCGATCAGCTCGGCCAGTGCGGCGACGTCGAGCAGTGCACACATGTGTTCGATTACCGTGCCGGCCAGCCACGGGCGCTGGCCACGCTGGCTGCGCCACTTGAT
>Ga0182745_1003446_pt1 | contig 13633 bp, 11 predicted proteins | sample eDN3rd30CKraftBY_FD_128523 | JGI IMG/M metagenome (GOLD analysis project Ga0182745, IMG submission 128523) | Enriched backyard soil microbial communities from Emeryville, California, USA - eDNA 3rd pass 30_C Kraft BY (version 2) (version 2) | ecosystem: Environmental > Terrestrial > Soil >...
CGCCGCAGCCGCACGACCGAGCGCCAGTGCGGTGCCCGACGGAGCATCCTTCTTGTTGCGGTGATGCGCTTCGAAAATCTCGATGTCGTAAGCGTCGTCCAGCGTCTGCGCCGCGAGCTGTGCCAGCTTCAGCAACAGATTCACCCCCAGGCTCATGTTCGGCGCCAGCACGATGGCGATGCTTCGTGCAGCGCGCTCGATCTCACGTCGAGCTGCTTCGTCGTGCCCGGTCGTGCCGATGACCATCGGGCATCCGGCCGCAGCACACGCCTGCGCATTCGCCGCAGTCGCTTCGGGCAAAGTGAAGTCGATGGCAACGGCGGCACCACGCACCGCAGTCGCAGCATCGGCTGCTATCGCAACGTTGCGCACTGCCGTGCCCGATGGCACTGCCGCATCCTGGCCGATCCAGCGACTGCCCGTCGAAGCGCTCGCACCACTGAGCACTGCGCCGGGCGTCTCGTCGATCGCCGACAGCAAGGCGCGGCCCATGCGGCCGCTGACACCGAGAATCGCGATCGGCAGTTGTTCTTGGCGGGTCATGGCTTTCAGTTTCTGATGGTCTCGAAGAAGCGCTTGACGCCGTCCAGCCAAGTGCGTTCACGCGGGCTGTGATTGCGTGAGCTGTTCTGCATGGTCGCGTCGAACTGGCGCAGCAGGTCGCGCTGTTCCTCGGTGAGATTCACCGGCGTCTCGACCACCACGCGACAGAAAAGATCGCCGGTGGCGCCGCCACGAACCGGCTTGACGCCCTTCTCCCGCAAACGGAAGACGCGACCGGACTGCGTCTCGCCCGGCACTTTCAGATCGACGTTGCCGTCCAGCGTCGGCACTTCGACGGTTCCGCCCAGCGTTGCCGTGGCGAAACTGATCGGCACCTCGCAGGACAGATGACTACCGTCGCGCTCGAAGATCGCATGCTCGCGCACGCGGATCTCGACATACAGATCGCCCGAAGGACCGCCGTTGCGCCCGGCCTCGCCCTCGGCGGCCAGACGGATACGATCGCCGTTGTCGACGCCCGGCGGCACTTTCACCGCCAGCGTCTTCTTGCGACGCACGCGTCCCTGCCCCAGGCAGGAATCGCAAGGCTGGCTGATCGTCTGGCCGCGGCCCTTGCAGCGCGGACAGGTCTGCTGCACGGCGAAGAATCCCTGCTGCATGCGCACCTGGCCGACGCCGTTGCAGGTCTCGCACGTAACCGTCTTGGAGCCCGGCGCCGCACCGCTGCCCTTGCAGGGCTCGCACTCGCCGAGCGTGGTGAATTCGACGCTGGCCTCGTGGCCGAATACGGCTTGCTCCAGATCGAGCTCGAGGTCGTAGCGCAGGTCCGCGCCGCGATAGACCTGCGAGCGTCCGCCACGGCGGCCGCCGCCAAAGATGTCGCCGAACACGTCGCCGAAAATATCGCTGAACGCATCCGCCGGATTGAAACCGCCACCACCGCCGCCGCGCGCAGCCAGGCCTTCGTGCCCGTGCTGATCGTAGATGGCGCGCTTCTGCGGATCGCACAGCACTTCGTAGGCCTCCTTGGCCTCCTTGAACTTGTCCTCGGCCTCGTGATCGTCGGGGTTGCGATCCGGGTGGTACTTCATCGCCAGGCGTCGATACGCCTTCTTCATTTCCACTTCGGTCGCGGTGCGTGACACCTCGAGAACCGCGTAGTAATCGCGCTTGGACATGTTGACAGTCTTTATGGCCAGTCTTTTTCGAATCCGTGCATGCACGACAGCCGCCGCGGGCGTGTGAGTCCCGCGGCGGCCTGAAGTGGGCTGACGATCCTGCGACCGGCTTGCACCCGACGCACGTCAGCCAAGCGGTCCGATTCGATCAGGAACCGCTCTTCTTGTCCTTGACCTCTTCGAATTCGGCATCCAGCACGTCTTCCTTCGGACCTGCGCCGCCGCCGTCGCCACCGGCCGCACCTTCCGGTGCCGCACCTGCGCCCTGCTGTGCGTAAGCCTGCTGGGCAATGGCGGAAGAAGCCTCCGCCAGAGCCTGCGCCTTGGTGTCGATCACATCCTTGTCGTCGTTGTTCAGCACGCGCTTCAGATCCGAAAGCGCCGATTCCACCTTGGCACGGTCGGCCGGCTGCACCTTGTCGCCCAGGTCCTTGAGCGCCTTCTCCGACTGATGCACCAGTGCGTCGGCCTTGTTGCGCGACTCGACCAGTTCACGGAACTTGCGATCTTCCTCGGCGTGCGACTCCGCATCCGACACCATACGCTTGATGTCGTCCTCGGACAGGCCGCTGGAGGCCTTGATCACGATCTTCTGTTCCTTGCCGGTGGCCTTGTCCTTCGCCGACACGTTCAGGATGCCGTTGGCGTCGATGTCGAACGTGACCTCGATCTGCGGCATGCCGCGCGGCGCCGGCGGAATGCCTTCCAGGTTGAACTGGCCCAGCGACTTGTTGTCGCCGGCGCGCTGACGCTCACCCTGCAGCACGTGAATGGTCACGGCGCCCTGGTTGTCGTCGGCGGTCGAGAAGGTCTGATTCGCCTTGGTGGGAATCGTGGTGTTCTTCTCGATCAGCTTGGTCATGACGCCGCCCAAGGTCTCGATCCCCAACGACAGCGGGGTCACGTCGAGCAGCAGCACGTCCTTCACTTCGCCGGACAGCACGCCGCCCTGGATCGCCGCGCCCACGGCCACGGCTTCGTCCGGGTTCACGTCCTTGCGCGGCTCCTTGCCGAAGAAGTCTTTCACCTGCTTCTGCACCAGCGGCATGCGCGTCTGGCCGCCGACCAGGATGACCTCGGAGATGTCGCCGAGCGACAGCCCGGCATCCTTCACCGCGGTACGGCAGGGCCCGATCGTACGCTGCACCAGCGACTCGACCAGCGATTCCAGCTTGGCGCGGGTGAGCTTGATGTTCAGGTGCTTGGGGCCGGAGGCGTCCGCCGTGATGTACGGCAGGTTGATCTCGGTCTGCTGGCTGGAGGACAGCTCGATCTTGGCCTTCTCGGCCGCTTCCTTCAGGCGCTGCAACGCCAGCGGGTCGCGCCGCACGTCCACGCCGCTTTCCTTCTTGAACTCCTCGCCCAGGTAGTCGATGACGACCATGTCGAAGTCCTCGCCGCCCAGGAAGGTATCGCCGTTGGTGGCCAGCACTTCGAACTGGCGCTCGCCATCGACGTCGGCTACTTCGATGATGGAGATGTCGAAGGTGCCGCCGCCTAAGTCGTACACGGCGATCTTGCGGTCACCGCCCTGCTTGTCCATGCCGTACGCCAGCGCCGCCGCGGTCGGCTCGTTGATGATGCGCTTGACGGTGAGACCGGCAATGCGGCCGGCGTCCTTGGTCGCCTGACGCTGCGAGTCGTTGAAGTACGCCGGCACCGTGACCACGGCCTCGGTCACCGGCTCGCCGAGAAAGTCCTCGGCGGTTTTCTTCATCTTCATGAGCACGCGCGCGGAGATTTCCGGCGGCGCCATCTTCTTGCCCTGGGCCTCGACCCAGGCGTCGCCGTTGTCGGCCTTGACGATCTTGTACGGCACCATGCCCACGTCCTTCTGCACCACGTCGTCGTCGAAGCGACGGCCGATCAGGCGCTTGATGGCGAACAGGGTGTTGTGCGGATTGGTGACGGCCTGGCGCTTGGCGGACTGCCCGACCAGGACCTCATCGTCCTTGGTGAAGGCGACGATCGAGGGCGTGGTGCGATCGCCTTCGCTGTTTTCGATGACGCGCGGCTTGCCGCCTTCCATGATGGCGACGCACGAATTGGTCGTGCCCAGATCGATGCCGATCACTTTACCCATGGCCGATGACTCCTACGAAAACGCTTGAACATGAATGGGGGTAAGCAAACTTGAACAACTTAATGCGGACCGGCGAGACGCTTTCAAGGCGCGGCAGCGCGCAAAATGCGGCAGTTTCGACGGCGCACGATGAATATTCCATTCTACTTCTTGTTTATATTCTAATCAGCTGATTTATATATATTTATTAACATCAGAAATCAGGGCTGCCGTGCGACGATCACGCGCGCCGGCCGCAGCAGGCGGCCGTTGAGCTGGTAGCCCTTCTGGATGATCTGCAGCACCGAGTTCGCCGGCACCTGCGTCGAGGGCTGGGTCGCCATCGCTTCGTGCAGTTCCGGGTTGAACGGCTGGCCGGCCGGCTCGATTTCGCTCAGGCCCGCGTTCTCGAATGCCTTCGCCAGCAGTTTCAGCGTGGCTTCCATGCCGGCCTTGAGCGACTGGACGCTGCCGTCGCTGCCCAGGCCGAGTTCGAGGCTGTCCTTGACGCCGATCAGGTCGTTGGCGAAGCGGTCCACCGCGAACTTGTGCGCCTGCTCCACGTCGCGGGCCGAACGCTTGCGCACGTTCTCCACTTCGGCCAGCGCACGCAGGTAGAGATCTTTGCTTTCCAGCGCCCGGGCCTCGGCCGCGGCCAGCGCCGCCTGCAATGCCTCGACATCGCCTCCCTGTCCCGCTGCGGTCGGTTCCTGCGGCGTGAGATTGGAAGGTTGATCGTGCTCAGCGGTCATCAGCTCGTCTCCGTCGGTAGCAATACGCCGCCCGGGGGCTAGGTGCAGGCCCGCCAGGCGTCTCTATGGGAAGTAAGCGCAGCCTCGAAATCTGTAGGCCGCGCTCGGGAATTCAAGTCTGGCCCAGCTATGCCCGCGTATTCAGCGCAGAACCCAACAGTTTCGCGGTGATATCGACGATGGGGATGACGCGTTCGTAGGCCATCCGCGTCGGTCCGATCACGCCCAGCACCCCGACCACTTCCTGGTCCAGCGTGTACGGGGCCGTGACGATACTGCAATTGTCGAGAATGGTGTGGCCGGATTCGTGGCCGATGAAGATCTGTACGCCTTCGGCCTTCAGGCTGTGGTCCAGCAGATGCAGGATGTCGCGCTGCTGGGTGAAGGCCTCGAACAGCCGCCGCAACCGCTCGACGTTCGACAGCTCGGCGAATCCCATCAGATTGGTCTCGCCGGCCATGACGTACTCCATGCGGCCGGTCGGCACCGGCACGTCGACCACCTGCTGCGCCAGCCGGATCGCATCCAGCATCATCTGGTTCAGGTTCTCGCGTGTCTCCTTGAGCTGGTTGACCAGGTGCTCGCGTACCTGGCTCAGCTCCTTGCCGCCGAACTCCTGGTTCAGATAGTTCGAGGCGCGACGCAGCTCATCGGCGCTGTAGCGACGCTCCAGCTGCAGGATGCGGTTCTGCACCTCGCGGCCATTGACCACCAGAATGGCCAACACGCGATTGTCGGAGAGCGGCATGAACTCGATCTGGCTGAGCGCCAGATGACTCTGGCGCGGCAACGTGACCACCCCCGCCATGCGCGTCACGCTCGAAAGCATTTTCGAGGCGGCGGCCACCAGCGCTTTCGGATTGTCGAAGGGCTCGCCCAGCCGCGCCTGGATCTCCACCACCCGGGCTTCTTCCAGCGGCTCGTACTTGAGCAACGTGTCGACGAAGAATCGATAACCCTTGTCGGTGGGCACGCGACCGGCGGAGGTATGCGGCGAAGCGATGAAGCCCAGCTCCTCGAGGTCGGCCATCACGTTGCGGATGGTGGCGGCGCTCAGGTTGACGTCGCGCGACAAGGTGCGCGAGCCGACGGGCTGGCCGTCGCGAATGTAGTGTTCGACCAGTCGCCGCAGCAGGTGCTGGGCGCGCTCGTTGAGCAACTCTTCGCTGGTTTCGAAACCCATCCGTATCAATCCCGACTCGCGACGCCACGCGCGTGGCGCTTTAACTTCGACCTCAAGCCCATGTGACAAAAGGCATTTTACTGCCCTCGACGCGGGCGCGAGGCGAAACTAGCATGGCGCCCGCCGGTGTCAAGCGAAGGCGCCGCGCATTCGTTTGCACCACTGCAAGCCACGCATGCTAAAAGAGGCGCCATGCCAGCCGCCGCACCCTTTCAAACCATCGCCCTGGTGGGCAACCAGCACGATGCGCGCGTCAGCGAGTCGATGCTGATCCTGGCAGCGCACCTGCATCAACGGCAGCGACGCGTGCTGCTGGCGCCGGATGTCGACATCGATTTCGCAACGTTGTCGGTCGAGCGTTACTCGGGACCGGCGCTGGGCAGCGTGGTGGACCTGATCGTGGCCGTCGGCGGCGACGGCACCATGCTGCACGCCACGCGACTCGCGGCGCCGTACAACGTGCCGATCCTGGGCGTCAATCGCGGCCGGCTGGGATTCCTGGTCGACATCGCGCCCGCCGACATCCGCGAGCGGCTCGACGACGTTCTGAACGGCAACTACGTTCGCGACGAACGCGCCATGCTGCAGGCGAAGCTGATCCGCGAAGACGGGACCGAACGCACCTGCCAGGCCCTGAACGACGTGGTGCTGCAGAAATGGCAGTCCGGCCGCATGCTCGACTTCGAGACCTGGATCGACGGCCGCTACGTGAACAGCCACGGCGGCGATGGACTGGTGATCGCCACCTCCACTGGCTCGACCGCCTATGCCCTGTCCTGCGGCGGTCCCATTCTCCATCCCGAGCTTGCGGCGGTGGTGCTTGCGCCCATCTGCCCACATACCCTTTCCGATCGGCCCATCGTCGTGCGCAGTTCCGCGACCATCGAGGTCCGGCTGCTGGAACGTCCGGACGTGAACGCCCAGATCATTTGCGACGGCATTTCGCTCGGCGAGTTCACGGTTGCAGATCGACTGGTGGTCACGCCCGCCGGCTCCAATGTGACGCTGCTGCATCCGCCCGATCACGACTACTACCGAATCCTGCGCTCCAAGCTGCGCTGGGGACGCGGCGACCGAATGATGGCCGGCCAGACAACGGATTGACTCTCGCGTGCTCACCCATATCCAGATTCGCGATTTCGCGATCATCGATGCTGTCGAACTCGAATTAGGCTCCGGCCTCACGGTACTCACCGGAGAAACCGGCGCCGGCAAGTCCATTCTGGTGGACGCGCTGCTATTGGCGGCTGGCGGACGCGCCGGCGCAGAAGTCGTGCGTCACGGCGCAGAACGTGCCGAAGTCTCCGCGACGTTCGCCGTAAACAGCAACGCAGAAGCACTCGGCTGGCTCTCCGAACAATCCATCGAGCACGACGGCGAATGCGTACTGCGGCGCATCGTCAGTAGCGACGGTCGATCGCGCGCGTACGTCAACGGACAGGCGATGTCCGTGCAGGCATTGCGGCGGCTCGGCGAAGCGCTGGTCGATGTGCATGGGCAGATGGAATACCAGTCGCTCATGCGGCGGGCCGCGCAACGCGAACTCCTCGATCGCAACGGCGATCACCATGAGCTGGTCGAGACGGTCGCGAAGCAATGGCAGTCGCTGAGCGCGCTGCGCGAGGAACGCGACCGGGCCGCGGCGTCCGCACAGGACCGCGAAGCACGGCTGGAATTGCTCAAGTACCACCTCACTGAACTGCACGCCCTCGATCTCAAGCCAGCAGAGATCGAAGAGCTGGCGGCCGAACGCCTGCGCCTGTCGCAGCGCGGCCGGCTGGCTGAAGGCGCCCGCTCTATCGTCCAGCTGCTGCGTGAGGCGGAAGATTCGAGTGCAGAGCAAGCCGTTTCGCGCGCACTGTCGATCGCACGCACGCTCAACGACCTGGATTCGCAGTTTGCGCCCATCACCCAGCTCATCGATGAGTCTCTGATCGCCCTGCGCGAGGGCGTGGAATCGGTGGAACGCTACGAATCCGATCTCGATGCCGATCCCGGGCGCCAGGAATGGGTGGAACAACGGCTCGCCGCCATCGAAACCATCGCGCGCAAGCATCGCATCGAGCCTTCGGAGCTGCTGACCACGCAAGCAGAGCTCGGCAGCGAATTCGAGCGCCTGCAAACACTCGAAGCCTCGCTCGAGAGTATCGAGGCGCGTCTCGCGCAGGCCGACAAGGTGTTCCGTACGGCGTGTGCAAAACTCACGACCGCGCGTCGTGCGGCCGCGAATGAACTGAGCGAGCGAGTCAGTGCCCTGATGCAGACGCTCGGCATGCCTGGCGGCCGGTTCCAGGCGGAGATTGCGCCGCTGGCCGCCGAGTCCGCCGGCCAGCACGGTGCCGACGAGATCGAATTCCTGGTCAGCGCCAATCCCGGTCAACCGCCACGGTCGCTGGCGAAAGTCGCCTCGGGTGGCGAGCTTTCGAGAATCAGCCTGGCGATCCAGGTCGCGGCCGCACAGACCGACACATTGCCCTGCCTGGTCTTCGACGAGGTCGACGCCGGTGTGGGCGGCGGCGTGGCGGAAATCGTGGGCCGACAGTTGCGAACGCTGGGCGAGCGCACGCAGGTGCTATGTGTAACGCATCTGCCGCAGGTAGCCGGCCAGGCCCACGCTCACGTACGGGTCGCCAAACTCACCGATGGCAAAACCACGCGGACGTCACTGCACCCATTGAGCGACGCTGAGCGCGTGGAAGAGATCGCACGCATGTTGGGCGGCGTCGACATCACGGCGAAAGCCCGAGAACACGCTGCTGAAATGCTGCGCACCCCGACTGTGACGTCGACCAGGAAAAAGGCCAGCCGACGCCGCTGAGGGTCTCTTGAGTCCGAGACGCGGCCTGGTCCCGACGCAGAGCTTCAGGCCCGGCCCCGATCCTTTTCCCGGTCGCGCGACGGACAGTTCACACGCTTGCAGCGGCCGTACAGGATCATGGAGTGATCCTTGATGTCGAATTGCAGCCGGTTGGCGACGGCATGCTGACGCTCCTCGATGCCGTCATCCATGAACTCTTCCACCTTGCCGCAGTCAAGACAGACGATGTGATCGTGGTGCTCGCCCTCGTTGAGCTCGAACACCGCGGTCGTTCCCTCGAAGTGATGCCGCGCCACCAGCCCGGCCGCTTCGAATTGAGTCAACACCCGGTACACCGTGGCGAGGCCGATGTCCTCATGGGATTCCAGCAGGTGCTTATAGATATCCTCCGCACTCATGTGCCGCGGGCGGGCGGTGCCGAGAATTTCCAGAATCTTGATGCGCGGCAACGTGACCTTGAGGCCGGCGCGGCGCAAATCGTTGGTTTCCACTTGGCTTCATCCTCTTGCGGCGGAGCATCCCGCTCCCTTGGTTACCCCGCCGAGCCTTCGGCGATTGGCCGCGGGCGCCCGCAATGTGCGAAGAGCCCTGAGCCGGGGGTCGAGCCATTGCAGCGCCATCAACGGCTTTTGAGTATCATGCCCCGTTAAGCATTATCACGCACCACCGCGACCCGCTCCACCCCCATGATCCGATCGATCCTCACCGGCCGAGCCCGCAGCGTCCTGATCGCTGCGCTCGCCATGCTCACCCTGGGCAACCTGACCGGCTGCGTCTACCGCATCGACATCCAGCAGGGAAATTTCCTCGAAGCCAAGGACATCGACCGCGTCGCCGTGGGCATGACGCGCATCCAGGTCCGCTCGCTGCTGGGCACGCCGATGGTGGCCGATCCGTTCGAGGGCTGGCGCTGGGACTACGTCTACTATCTGAAGAAGGGGCGCTGGAAAAAGCCCGAGCAACGCCACTTCATCGTGTTTTTCGAGGACGACAAGGTGGTCCGCATCGATCGGCTCGACAACGGGCAGAAGCAGGCCGACCAAGGGCAGCCCGCCCCGGCCACACAGCAGTCCTGACCTCGCGCGCCGGCTAGCGCCCGGGCCGCTGCGTTGCCCTTCAGCTCTCCTCAGGCCGCGATTACGCCCATCACCCTGTTCGCCGCGGCGATCTGGCTCGTGCCGCGGCCTGGCGCCGGTTGAGCTTCGGATCGATCAGCAACGGCCGCAGAATCTCCACCCGATCGCCCTCGGCCAGGGGATTCGACAGCGCCGCGGCCCGCCCGTAAATCGCGCATTGCAGCGGCTGCACCGCGATCTGCGGAAATCGCTCGAGCATCCCGGATCTCGCCACGGCTTCTGCCACTGTCGTTCCCGGCGATATATGCAATTCGACGACGTACTGCCGCTCGGCAAGCGCGTAAACGACGCTGATACGGATTCTGCCCTCGACCTCAGACATACACAGTGCGCGCACGCGCAACGAAGGCGTCCACCAGCTGCGCGCAGCTCTTCTCGAAAGACTTCGACAGCAGCAGCGACAACATGGGATTGGCGAACTCGAAACGAATCGACAGACCGATCCTGGTGCCGCGGTCGCCGATCGGATCGAAGGTCCAGCGCCCCTCGAGCAGCTTGAAAGGCCCATCGACCAGCTTCAGATCCATGGCAGTCGGCGGATTCAGCACGTTGCGCGTGGTGAATTTTTCGCGGACGCCGGCACGTTCCATTTCCAGCTGACCGATCACCTCGTCCGTCGTGCGCTTGACCAGGCGCGCGGCGGAAACCCAGGGCAGGAACTCGGGGTAACGCTCGATATCCTCGACCAGAGCAAACATCTGGGCCGGCGTATATGGAACAAGGGCGCTGCGTTCGACCTGACGCATGGACTCTCGCTGAAGTGGCTCGAAAGGGGCGGATGCTACTTGCCGCTCCCGCATCCTTCCACTTTGTGCGCCGCTGGCGCCTGCTCACCGTTCCGGGACTGACGCCGGATTGGCCGCGAATGCGCCACCAGCGCCGCCCGGTGACAGACAACCGTAGGGATCGCGCCACGATCCACTGCGGCGCCCTCTTCCCCGCTACAATCCGCGCCCTCTATGAGCACCAAGCAAGGCAAGAAGGCCGCCGACCATCCCCTCATCGCCGAAAACCGTAAGGCGCGCCACGAGTATTTCATCGAGGAGACCTACGAGGCGGGCTTGTCGCTGATGGGCTGGGAAGTAAAGAGCCTGCGCGCCGGGCGGGTGCAGCTCAAGGAAGCGTACGTATTCATCCGTGACGCGGAAGCCTACTTGTTCGGAGCCCACGTCTCCGCGCTGCCGACTGCTTCGACCCACGTCATCCCCGACCCCATCCGCACCCGCAAACTTCTGCTCAACCGCTCCGAGCTGAGCGGACTGATCGGTGCCGTTGAGCGCCGCGGCTATACGCTCGTGCCACTGGAGATGTACTGGAAGAACGGCCGCGCCAAGCTGCGCATCGGACTGGCGAAGGGCAAGAAAGAGCACGACAAGCGCGATACCGCCAAGGACCGCGACTGGCAACGCGAGAAGTCGCGGCTGATGAAGCACTCACGACGCTGAAGCCCGAGCCGCACGCTGCAACACATCCAGTAACGGCAAAAATAGGAGCCTGCGCACCCTTGCCATTCTGCGCTCCGCCCCTACACTAAGCGTGTTCTTGGGGGCGACCGGCTTCGACGTGGGTGGCGAAACTCCAGGTGCATGCCGAGTTGTAGGTAACTCGTTAAACTGCTTACAAACTTATAGTTGCAAACGACGACAACTACGCTCTGGCGGCTTAATCCCGCCTAACCCTCGCCTGGCATGTGCTTGTGCATCCAGATTCGAGGGACGCGCTCACAAGCTCGCGGGTTCGGTGTGCTCCAGGCCGACTCGCTAAAACGCGCTGAAGCTGGCTTCGCGTCTTCCCTGCCCTTCGGGTAGCGCGCGGCGAGATACAAAGAATGGGCTAAGCATGTAGATCTTGTAGCGTAGTGCTTACGGACGCGGGTTCGATTCCCGCCGCCTCCACCAATCCCAGGCCCGGATCGTTTCCGGGCCTTTTTCATGCTTTGAATTTCCACCGGGCAGCCCTGGCGTCACGCTGCGTTCCCCGAGAATCCCGCCTCCATCTCCTGCATTTCACGCAGATCGCGCAAATCAAATAGTATTAATGAAAATCATTATCATTTAAAATGTAGCCACTGGCCGTTCGTCAGACGCTTGGCGTCCTAATCTGGCTCTTGGGAGACACGACTCATATGCAAGGCTCCTTCCGCGGCTGCCCTTCCGGCAATGCGCGCGTTTTCCTGCTGTCGGGCACTCTATTGTTCGGCGCCCAGCCCCACGCTCAAACCACCGTACCCAAGGCAGCGGACACCGAGGACAGCAAACTGGAGACCGTGCTGGTCGTCGCGCAGCGCGCCGAACGCGTCAGCAACGGCGCGACCAACCTCGATCTGGCCATCAAGGACACGCCGCAGTCGATCAGCGTGGTAACCACGCAGCAGATGCATGACTTCGGCGCCGACAGCGTCAACGAGGCGCTGCAACTCGCCACCGGCATCAACGTCGAGAATGCCGAAACCAACCGCACCTATTACATGGCCCGCGGTTTCGACATCCTCAGCACCCAGATCGACGGCATCGGCATGCCCAACAACTGGGGTGTCGTCGTTGGCGCGGTCGATTCCTTCGGCTACGAGAAGGTCGAGGTGATCCGCGGCGCGAACGGCCTGCTCACCGGCGTGGGCAATTCCTCGGGCACGGTCAACTACGTGCGCAAGCGGCCGACGAACAACAGCCAGGGCATGGTCGGCGTCAGCACCGGCTCATGGAACAACCGCCGCGTCGAGGCGGACTATTCAACGCCATTCACTGAGAGCGGCTCGTGGGCCGGGCGCGCGGTCGCCGCCTATGAAAAAGGCGACTCATACGTCGATTTTCTGCACGATGACCGCCTGTTCCTGTACGGCGTGATCGACGGCCAGCTCGGCGAGAACACCACGGTCGCATTCGGCTATTCGTACCAGAGAACGAATAGCGACGGCGCCATGTGGGGCGGGCTCGCGCTCGCCAACAACGACGGCAGCCAGGCCGAGTTCCGGCGCAGCTCCTCTACCGCGCAGGACTGGTCCTACTGGGACACGGACGACAAGAGCGCCTTCCTCGAAGTGCGCCACGCACTGGGCGACGACTGGTCGCTGAAGGGGACCTACAACTACCGCAACTCGGGCGATGACTCGAAGTTGTTCTATGCGTGGAACACGGAAGGTCTTGATCCGGTTACGCACGAAGGCATCGACGCCTCACCGGGACGGTATCTAGACAAGGCCGATTCACACCATGTCGACGTCTCGCTGTCCGGCCACTTCTCGGCGTTGGGACACGAACACGAACTGGTGTTGGGCGTGGCGCAGGCACGCAGTTCGGGGAAGACGTACACCTGGGATCCGATCAACGACGTGGAAGCGGGCGACCCCGATCCCTACGCTGCGATGCCTGCCTTCCCGTATCCGGGCAACGTGATAGCGGAACCGATCTGGGGCCCGCGCTACGTCTACGAATATGGCGATCAGACCCTGCGCCGCATCTACGGCGCGGCACGGCTTACCCTCACCGACCGCATGAAAGCCATCGTCGGTTTCAATCAGGCGCGCTATCACCGCGACGGCGGCAGCTACTGGGGCGACACGTATTCGCAGACCGAAAGCAAATTCAGCCCGTATGCAGGCCTGACCTTCGACCTCACCGATCGCGTTCTGGTCTATGTCAGCTACTCGGACATCTACCAGCCGCAGGACCAGACGGACATCGATCTGCACCTGCTCGATGCCACCAAGGGCGTGAACGTGGAACTGGGCGTGAAAGCCGACTGGCTCGACGGCCGCCTGCTCACCTCATTGGCTGCCTTTTCTGCCAAACAGGAGAACCTTGCCACCCTCATCGGCGTAACCGAGGACCTCACCTGGTACTACGCGGGCAAGGATGTCGATTCGAAGGGTATTGAATTCGAGGCCGCCGGCAAGCTGGGCAATTACGTCGATCTGGTGTTCGGTTATACGACGCTGAAGCTCGAAGGTCCGGAAGGCGGCAACATGTACCCCTGGGTGCCACGCCATACTGCCAACCTCGCC
>Ga0182745_1003447_pt1 | contig 13627 bp, 13 predicted proteins | sample eDN3rd30CKraftBY_FD_128523 | JGI IMG/M metagenome (GOLD analysis project Ga0182745, IMG submission 128523) | Enriched backyard soil microbial communities from Emeryville, California, USA - eDNA 3rd pass 30_C Kraft BY (version 2) (version 2) | ecosystem: Environmental > Terrestrial > Soil >...
CCGAACCGCGCGACGCCGAGGACCTCGTCTCGGCGACACCGGCGCGGGTTCGGGGCGCCGGGGCCCTGGCGGGTCTCGCGCGTACCGCACAGGACGGATCGGGGGTGGACATGTCGGTCTTCGACCGCACGCTGATCCCGATGTACCGCGCGACCCGCGAGGTCGAGTCGTGGACCGTCATGCGCTGCGTACGGCAGGTGCTCGACCAGCTCGACCACGTCGACGACCCGCTGCCCGAGTGGGTGCGCGACGAGCACGGCTTCGTGGGCCTCGACGAGGCGCTCCGCTCGATCCACCTGCCCGACACGAAGCAGGAGATCGACCGGGCGCGCGACCGCCTGCGGTTCGACGAGGCCGCCGCGGTGCAGCTCGTGCTCGCCGGACGCCGGCACGACGTCGAGGTGCGCTCGGCGCCGTCCTGCCCGCACCGCGAGGGTGGGATCGCCGACGAGTTCGACCGGCGGCTGCCCTTCGAGCTGACGGCCGGGCAGCTCTCGGTGGCCGACGAGATCGCGGCCGATCTCGCACGCGAGCACCCCATGAACCGGCTGCTCCAGGGTGAGGTGGGTTCGGGCAAGACGATCGTGGCGCTGCGGGCGATGCTGCAGGTGATCGACTCCGGTCGGCAGTGCGCGCTGCTCGCACCCACCGAGGTGCTCGCGGCCCAGCACGCGCGCTCGCTCACGAAGATGCTCGGCGACCTCGCCGCGGCGGGCGAACTCGGCGCCCATGAACTCGCGACCCGCGTGACCCTGCTGACCGGCTCGATGGGTGTCGCCCGCAAACGGGCCGCACTCAACGAGGCGGTGACGGGCGATGCCGGGATCGTCATCGGCACGCACGCGCTGATCGAGGACAAGGTGCAGTTCTTCGACCTCGGTCTCGTCGTGATCGACGAGCAGCACCGCTTCGGTGTCGAACAGCGCGACGCTCTGCGCTCGCGAGGGCGCGACGGGGCGTCCCCGCACGTGCTGGTGATGACCGCGACGCCGATCCCGCGCACCATCGCGATGACGGTGCTCGGCGACCTCGAGGTCTCGACCCTGCGCGAGCTGCCCCGCGGGCGGTCGCCGATCGTCAGCCGCGTGGTGCCGGCGAAGGTGCACCCGAAATGGGTCGACCGCGCCTGGGAACGCATCCGCGAGGAGGTCGCCGACGGGCGGCAGGCCTACGTGGTGTGTTCCCGCATCGGCGACGGCGATTCCGACGACGACGCGCTCTTCGATCCGGACGGGCCCGAGCCGTCGGGATCGGGGAAGGGCAAACAGGCCCCGCCCGAGACCGTCTCGGTTCTCGAGCAGTTCGAGTTCCTCACCTCCGGTCCGCTCCGCGACCTGAGGGTGGGGCTGCTGCACGGCCGCCTCCCCGCCGACGAGAAGGACGCGGTGATGCAGGCCTTCAACGCCGCGGAGATCGACGTGCTCGTGTGCACGACCGTCGTCGAGGTCGGTGTCGACGTGCCGAACGCGACAGTGATGGTGATCGTCGACGCCGACCGGTTCGGTGTCAGCCAGCTGCACCAGCTGCGCGGTCGCGTCGGTCGTGGTGGCCACCAGGGTCTGTGCCTGCTCGTGACCGACGCGAAGCCCGCGACCCCGACGATGATGCGGCTCGAGGCCGTCGCCGGCACCACCGACGGTTTCGAACTCGCCCAGCTCGACCTGCAACTGCGCCGGGAGGGCGACGTCCTCGGTGTCGCGCAGTCCGGCACCGTGTCGACGCTGCGGCTGCTCTCGCTCGTCGACGACGCCGACGTCATCGAGGCGGCCCGCGACTTCTCCCGGACGGTGACGGAGAAGGATCCCGGCCTCGAACACCACCCGGGGCTCGCGAGCATGGTGCGGGCCGCGCTCGACGCCGAGCGCGTGGCCTATCTCGACAAGTCCTGAGTTACGTTCCGTACACCGTGTCGCAGAACCCGCGGTGAGGTTTCGGTGACCGTGCCCGGCATGTTGACGACGTGTTACGGCGGGGTCGACTGCATCGTTCCAGTCGTGCCATCCGGACACCTTGTCCCACGATGTGGAACGCGCGTCGAAGTCGGCATGTTACGGCGCGGTACCGTCGACCAATGTTCTCGAAAGTGCTTGTCGCCAACCGTGGCGAGATCGCGATCCGCGCGTTCCGTGCCGCCTACGAACTGGGTGCCGGGACGGTCGCGGTGTTCCCGTACGAAGACCGGAACTCCCTGCACCGGTTGAAGGCCGACGAGGCCTATCAGATCGGTGAGGAGGGACACCCGGTCCGCGCCTACCTGTCGGTCGAGAAGATCGTCGAAGCGGCCGTGTCGGCCGGCGCCGACGCGATCTACCCCGGCTACGGCTTCCTCTCCGAGAACCCGGACCTCGCCGCGGCGTGCGCGGAAGCGGGCATCACCTTCGTCGGTCCGTCGGCGGAGATCCTCGAGCTGACGGGCAACAAGGCCCGCGCGATCGCCTCGGCGAAGGCCGCCGGCCTCCCGGTGCTGGCGTCGTCGGAGCCGTCGTCGGACGTCGAGGAGCTGGTCGCCGCCTCGGAAACGATGAACTTCCCGGTCTTCGTCAAGGCTGTCGCCGGTGGTGGCGGACGCGGCATGCGCCGGGTCGCCGAACCCTCCCAGCTGCGCGAGGCCATCGAAGCCGCCTCCCGCGAGGCAGACGCCGCCTTCGGTGATCCCACCGTCTTCCTGGAACAGGCCGTGGTCAACCCGCGGCACATCGAGGTGCAGATCCTCGCCGACAAGCACGGCAACGTCATCCACCTGTACGAGCGCGACTGCTCCGTGCAGCGCCGCCACCAGAAGGTCATCGAGCTCGCCCCCGCCCCGAATCTCGATCCCGAGCTGCGCGACCGTATCTGCGCCGACGCCGTCGCCTTCGCCAAGGAGATCGGCTACCAGTGCGCAGGAACCGTCGAGTTCCTCGTCGACGAACGCGGCAACCACGTGTTCATCGAGATGAACCCGCGTATCCAGGTCGAGCACACGGTCACCGAGGAGATCACCGACGTCGACCTCGTGCAGTCCCAGCTGCGCATCGCTGCGGGCGAGTCGCTCGAGGAACTGGGCCTGTCGCAGGACGGCATCACCATCCGCGGCGCGGCGCTGCAGTGCCGCATCACGACCGAGGACCCGGCCAACGGGTTCCGTCCGGACACCGGTCGCATCACCGGTTACCGCACCCCGGGCGGTGCCGGTATCCGTCTCGACGGCGGCACGTCGGTGGGCGCGGAGATCTCCGCCCACTTCGACTCGATGCTCGTCAAGCTCACCTGCCGCGGCCGCAACTTCGAGACCGCGGTCGCCCGCGCGCGCCGCGCGGTGGCCGAGTTCCGTATCCGCGGTGTCGCCACGAACATCCCGTTCCTGCAGGCGGTGCTCGACGACGAGGACTTCCGCGGCGGCAACGTGAACACCTCGTTCATCGAGGAGCGCCCGCACCTGCTGACGCTGCGCTCGTCCGCCGACCGTGGCACCAAGATCCTGCGGTACCTCGCCGACGTGACGGTGAACAAGCCGCACGGCGAGCGCACCACGACGGTCTACCCGCACGACAAGCTGCCTGCGATCGACCTGAACGCCGAGCCGCCGGCCGGTTCGCGTCAGCGTCTGCTCGAACTCGGCCCCGAGGGCTTCGCCCGTGCGCTGCGCGAGCAGAAGGCGATCGGCGTCACCGACACCACCTTCCGCGACGCCCACCAGTCGCTGCTCGCGACCCGCGTGCGCAGCAAGGACCTGCTGACGGTGGCCGGGCACGTGGCCCGGATGACGCCGCAGCTGCTGTCGATCGAGGCGTGGGGCGGCGCGACCTACGACGTCGCACTGCGCTTCCTGCACGAGGATCCGTGGGAGCGGCTCGCGGCGCTGCGCGAGGCGATCCCGAACATCAACCTGCAGATGCTGCTGCGCGGACGCAACACCGTCGGCTACACCCCCTACCCGGAGGCCGTCACCCGTGCCTTCGTGCAGGAGGCCGCCGACACCGGCATCGACATCTTCCGCATCTTCGACGCGCTGAACAACGTCGACCAGATGCGTCCGGCGATCGACGCGGTGCGCGAGACCGGCACCACCCTCGCCGAGGTCGCGATGTCCTACACCGGCGACCTGTCGAATCCGAACGAGTCGATCTACACGCTCGACTACTACCTGCGTCTGGCCGAGGAGATCGTCGAGGCCGGTGCGCACGTCCTGGCCATCAAGGACATGGCGGGTCTGCTGCGCGCCCCGGCTGCCGCGACGCTCGTGTCGGCGCTGCGCAGCAACTTCGATCTGCCGGTGCACGTGCACACGCACGACACCCCGGGCGGTCAGCTCGCCACCTACCTCGCGGCCTGGCACGCCGGTGCCGACGCCGTCGACGGTGCGTCCGCGGCGCTGGCCGGTACGACGAGCCAGCCCGCCCTGTCGGCGATCGTCGCCGCCGCGGCGAACAGCGAGTTCGACACCGGTCTCGACCTGCAGGCCGTGTGCGATCTCGAGCCGTACTGGGAGGCGCTGCGCAAGGTGTACGCACCGTTCGAGTCGGGGCTGCCCGCACCGACCGGCCGCGTCTACACCCACGAGATCCCCGGCGGTCAGCTGTCGAACCTGCGCCAGCAGGCCATCGCGCTGGGCCTCGGCGATCGCTTCGAGGAGGTCGAGGCCGCCTACGCCGGCGCCGACCGCCTCCTGGGCCGCCTGATCAAGGTCACGCCGTCGAGCAAGGTCGTCGGCGACCTCGCGCTGCACCTCGTGGGCGCGGGCGTCTCGGTCGACGACTTCGCCGCCGAGCCCGGCAAGTACGACATCCCCGATTCGGTGATCGGCTTCCTGCGCGGCGATCTCGGGACCCCGGCCGGCGGCTGGCCCGAGCCCTTCCGCAGCAAGGCGCTGTCGGGCCGCGCCGAGCCCAAGCCGATCACCCCGCTCGCGCCGGAGGAGGAGAAGGCCCTCGGCGGTTCGTCCGACGAGCGTCGCCGCATGCTCAACCGCCTGCTCTTCCCGGGCCCCGCGAAGGAGTTCGAGCAGCACCGCGAGACCTACGGTGACACCACCGAGCTGTCGGCCAACCAGTTCTTCTACGGTCTGCGGCACGGCGACGAGCACCGGGTGCGCCTGGACAAGGGTGTCGAACTGCTCATCGGCCTCGAGGCGATCTCCGATGCCGACGAGAAGGGCTACCGCACGGTCATGTGCATCCTCAACGGGCAGCTGCGCCCGGTGTCGGTGCGCGACCGCTCGGTGGCCGCGGAGACCCCTGCCGCGGAGAAGGCCGACCGCAACCATCCCGGTCACGTCGCGGCGCCGTTCGCCGGCATGGTCACCCTCGTCGTGTCCGAGGGCGACAGCGTCTCGGCGGGCGACACCGTCGCCACGATCGAGGCCATGAAGATGGAGGCCGCGATCACCGCGCCGCGCGGCGGACGCATCACGCGGGTCGCGATCGGACCGGTGCAACAGGTCGAAGGTGGCGACCTGCTCGTCGAGGTGTCCACGGGAGACAGCGCCGAGTGACACGGATCGTCGCCGGCCGGGCCGGGGGGCGGCGCCTGAAGGTGCCGCCCCGCGGAACCCGGCCCACCTCCGAACGGGTGCGCGAAGCCCTGTTCAGTTCGCTCGACGCACGCATGGACATCGACGGGGCCGCCGTCCTCGACCTCTACGCGGGGTCGGGGGCGCTCGGCCTCGAGGCGCTCTCCCGCGGCGCCGAGCACGCGATGCTCGTCGAGTCCGACGCGAAGGCGGCGGGTGTGATCCGCGAGAACATCGCAGCGGTCGGACTGTCCGGTGCGGTGCTGCGCACCGCACCGGTGTCCGCCGTGCTCGCGGGCACCCCCGACCGCGTCTACGACCTCGTCCTGGCCGACCCGCCCTATGCGGTGACCGAGGAGGCCGTCACCGGCGTGCTCGGGACGCTGGTGTCCGGAGGCTGGGTCGAGGACGGCTCGATCGTCGTGGTCGAACGGTCGTCGCGATCACCGGAAACGGTGTGGCCGCAGGGATTCGAGGTCGGCAGGTCGAAGCGCTACGGCGAGACCAGAGTGGAGATCGCCACCTGCTACGGTGCTGGGTCATGAGCCGCGCGGTCTGCCCAGGATCCTTCGACCCGGTCACCAACGGACACCTCGACGTCATCGGCAGGGTCTCGGCCCAGTTCGACGAGGTCGTCGTGACCGTCACGATCAATCCCAACAAGCAGGGGATGTTCACGATCGACGAACGCCTCGAGATGCTCTCCGACGCCACGGCGCACCTGCCGAACGTCACGGTCGACGCCTGGCAGGGCCTGCTCGTCGACTACGCCCGCGAGCGCGGGATCACCGCGATCGTCAAGGGCCTGCGCGGCGCCAACGACTTCGACTACGAGTTGCAGATGGCGCAGATGAACCACAAGCTCACCGGCGTCGACACCCTGTTCGTCGCCACCAATCCGGTCTACAGCTACCTGTCGAGTTCGCTCGTCAAGGAGGTCGCGACCTACGGCGGCGACGTCTCCGAGATGCTGCCGGGTTCCGTGCACGATCGTCTGCTCGCGCGCCTCGCCGAGCGGGCCGCCGCGAAGTAGACGGACCCGTCCCGCACGGCCTGTGACGGCCGTATCCCGACACACCGAGCGCAGGGCACACGAGCGTGCCCTGCGCTGCGGCAGACTGGACGTCGGCGCGACCGCACCGGTCGTGTCGAGCGAGTGATTGGGGTTGGGCGTGTACCGGGTATTCGAGGCACTCGACGAGCTGGTCGCAATCGTCGAAGAGGCACGTAGCGTTCCGATGACGGCGAGCTGCGTGGTACCGCGCGGCGATGTCCTCGAACTGCTCGACGACGTGCGCGACGCGCTGCCGCCCGAACTCGACGACGCGCAGGACGTCCTCGATCACCGCGACAAGCTGATCAACGATGCGCGGGCCCAGGCCGACAAGACCGTCGGGGACGCCGACGAGGAGGCGCGAACCCTCCTCGAGGACGCGCGCGCCGACGCCGATCGCATGCTTGCGGACGCGAAGGCCCAGGCGGACCGCATGGTCAAGGAGGCCCGCGCCCACGCCGAGGAACTCGTGCGCGATGCGCAGGCCGAGGCCGACGAACTCGTCGCCGAGGGCAACAAGCAGTACGAGAGCGTGACCGGGCGTGCCCGTGTCGAGGCCGATCGCCTGGTCGAGTCCGGGCAGGCGTCCTACGAGCGTTCCGTGGCCGAGGGCGAGGCCGAGAAGGCGCGTCTGGTGTCGCAGACCGAGGTCGTGCAGGCCGCGCACGCGGAGTCGGCGCGTGTCATCGATTCGGCCCACGCCGAGTCCGACCGCCTCCGGACCGAGTGCGACGAGTACATCGACGGCAAGCTGTCGGAGTTCGAGGAACTGCTCGGAACCACGCTGCGGTCGGTCGGCCGAGGCCGGCAGCAGCTGCGGCTGTCGGGTGCTCCCGACTTCGCGGAGGCCGACCACCGGGCGAGTCGCCGCCGCTGACCCGCGGGATTTTTGCTCTTGCCGCCCATCGCGTATCATGGAGCGGTTGCCCTATCACGACCGAGTCGTGTCCTGCGTCATCCGAAGAAGGTGAGTTCCTCCGTGTCCACCCGTGATTCCAGCACGTCCCGTCCCGGCCGGGACTCCGGGCTGGTGTTCGACACGCTCTCCCTGGGTCGCCGGCCCGGATCGATGCGTACGGTCGAGCGGAAGGTGCCGTCACCCTCGCGCATCGGACTCGATCTGATCGCGATCGAGGAGAACTCCGAGATCGATCTCGATCTCCGCCTGGAGTCGGTGTCCGAGGGCGTCCTGGTCACCGGTAGTGTTCGTGCCGACGCCGTCGGTGAGTGCTCTCGGTGCCTCGAGTCGTTCACCGAGTCGGTGGACGTGTACCTCACCGAACTGTTCGCCTACCCGAACAGCGTCACGGAGCAGACCACCGAGGACGACGAGGTGTACCGCGTCGAGAACGATCTGATCGATCTCGAACCGGTCCTCGTGAACGCGGTGGGTCTGGAACTTCCGCTGCAGCCGTTGTGTAGTGACGACTGTGCGGGATTGTGCCCCGAATGCGGCATTCGCCTGGCGATTGCAGAATCCGGGCACCGTCATGAGACAATGGATCCTCGCTGGGCTGGGTTGGCAGCCAAGTTCGGCGCGGGCTCCGAAGAACCCAGCAGTCAAATCGACAGCTCGAACAACGAGGAGAAGTAGACGTGGCCGTCCCCAAGCGCAGAATGTCGCGTTCCAACACCCGGTCGCGGCGCAGCCAGTGGAACACCACTGCGCCGACGCTCGTCACCTGCCCGAACCGGGGTTGCGGAGAGAAGAAGCTGCCCCACGTGGCGTGCCCGTCGTGCGGCACCTACAACGGCCGTCAGGTGACCGCGCCCGTCTAATCGGTATTCACGTGACGAGCAAGTCCTCCGAAACAGCTACCGAGGGCGGCGAAGAGAGCCACGAGTCTCTCCTCGCCGCCCTCGGCGTGCCTCTGGACGCAGAACTGCTGTCCTTGGCGCTCACCCACCGCTCGTACGCCTACGAGAACGGCGGGTTGCCCACCAACGAACGTCTCGAGTTCCTCGGCGATGCCGTCCTCGGGCTCGCGGTGACCGAAAAGCTCTACCTCACCCACCCGGACAAGTCCGAGGGCGAACTCGCCAAGATCCGCGCGAGCGTCGTCAACATGCACGCGCTCGCCGAGGTGGCGCGCGGCCTCGGAGAGGGCGGGCTCGGAGTGCACCTCCTGCTCGGCAAGGGCGAGGAGCTGACGGGCGGACGCGACAAGGCCAGCATCCTGGCCGACGGAATGGAATCGCTTCTCGGCGCCGTCCATCTCGCCCACGGCATCGACGTCGCGCGCGAAGTGGTTCTGCGCCTGTTCGCCGCACTGCTCGAACGCGGCCCGCGCCTCGGTGCCGGTCTGGACTGGAAGACGAGTCTGCAGGAACTCACCGCCGAACGCGGTCTCGGTGTTCCCGCCTACGAGATCACCGCCACCGGTCCGGATCACGACAAGGAATTCACCGCCACCGCCCTCATCGGTGGCAATCCCTACGGCACCGGTGTCGGACGTACCAAGAAGGAAGCCGAGCAGAAGGCCGCGTCGGCCGCGTGGAACGCGCTGACCGAGGGCACTGCTGCCGACGCCGGTGATGCCGGGGCTTCCGATCAGCAGTCCGGATCCGCCGACACGCCCACCGAGGGCAACTGACCGCAGGTGCCCGAACTTCCCGAGGTCGAGGTGGTCCGTCGCGGACTCGACGCGCACGTCGTCGGCGCGACGGTGGACTCGGTGCAGGTGCTGCATCCGCGTGCCGTCCGCCGGCACGAGCCCGGTCCGCGCGATCTCGCACTGCAGGTGACCGGTCAGAAGGTCGCTTCGGTCGAGCGCCGCGGCAAGTACATGTGGCTCGTGCTCGAACCGGCCGATCTGGCTCTCGTGGTGCACCTGGGGATGAGCGGGCAGATGCTCGTGCAGCCTCCGACCGTTCCGGACGAGAAGCATCTGCGTATCCGCGCCGTCCTCGACAACGGTGCCGATCTGCGTTTCGTCGACCAGCGCACCTTCGGAGGCTGGGCCCTGGCCCCGCTCGTGGAGGTGGACGGTGATCGTCTGCCGCTGCCGGTCGCGCACATCGCCCGCGACCCGATGGATCCCCGGTTCGACCCGGATGCGGTCGTGGCCGTGCTGCGCACCAAGCACACCGAGATCAAGCGTGCGCTGCTCGACCAGACCGTCGTCTCCGGCATCGGCAACATCTACGCCGACGAAGCGCTGTGGCGCGCAAGGATTCACGGCAACCGGCCGACCGACGCGCTGTCGCGTCCGAAGCTCCGGTCGGCTCTCGATGCGGCCACCGAGGTGATGGCGGAGGCTCTCGGGCAGGGCGGTACGTCGTTCGACGCCCTCTACGTCAACGTCAACGGGGAGTCCGGCTACTTCGAACGCTCCCTGAACGTCTACGGGCGCGAGAACGAGCCGTGCCGACGCTGCGGCGCGCCGATCCGCCGCGAGAAGTTCATGAACCGTTCGTCGTACAGCTGCCCGAAGTGTCAGCCACGACCGCGAACGGCCCGGTAGCGCACGCGCATACCGGGCCGTTCGGAACGTGGTGGTTCAGATGTCGAAGAAGACCGTCTCGGCGCCACCGTCCGGGGTGTCCTGCAGCCGGATGTCGATCGTGTAGACGGTGCGTCCGTCGCGCTCGGAACGCGACGCGATCAGGGTGTTGCGCCGCACCTCCCATTCGATGCCCTTCAGGACGGGATCCTCGGCGTTGAGTTTGGCCTCGTCCTCGAAGTAGACCCGCGTGTGCAGCCCGAGGTTGATGCCGCGCGCGAAGATCACCAGCAGGATGTGGGGTGCCGAGACGGAACCGTCGGGATTGGTGACGGCGCCGGGCTTGATCGTCTCGATCGTGAACACGCCGGTCTCGAAGTCGCCGCCGGTGCGTCCCCAGCCGCGGAAGTTCGGATCGAGATCCTTGTCCTGTGCGTCGTCCGGATGGGCGTACCGGCCGTGCGCGTTCGCCTGCCAGCTCTCGAGCAGGGCGTCGCGCACCGGGGTGCCGGTGCCGTCGATGACGCGGCCCTCCAACACGATTCGCTCGCCCTCGGTCTCGTCGGTGACGAGGACGTTGCCGAAGTTGTTGTCGAAGATGTCGAAGCCGGCCTGCTGTGGCGCGAGCCCGATGTGGACGTACGGGCCGCCGGTCTGCGAGGGCGTCTCCGGGAAACGCGTGACCATCGCGCGGGGGAGCAGCGGTGGCACGGGCCGGTAGGGATCGGTGGGCAGGCTCATCGCGGGGCTCCCGGGAGGTCGGTGTTCTCGAAGAAGGTGGCGCGGCGACCGCGCAGGGTGATGTCCCAGCGGTAGGCGCGGGCGTCGAACGGAGCATTGGAGGCGGGATCCTCCTGGGCGATCAGGCTGCGGAGCTGGTCCACGGTCGGGATCGTCCGCGCGATCGGGCACTTCTCGATGAGCGGGTCGCCCTCGAAGTACAGCTGCGTGATCAGGCGCTGCGCCCACCCGCGGCCGAGGATCGACACGTGGATGTGCGCCGGGCGCCAGGCGTTGCGGCTGTTGCCCCACGGATATGCGCCGGGCTTGATCGTCCGGAACTGGTAAGAGCCGTTCGCGTCCGTGAGCATCCGCCCGCAACCACCGAAGTTCGGATCGATGGGGGCGAGGTAGGTGTCCTTCTTGTGGCGGTACCGGCCACCGGCGTTGGCCTGCCACACCTCGACGAGTGCGCCCTCTACCGGATTGCCGAACTCGTCCTTGACGAAGCCGTGGACGATGATGCGCTCACCGATGGGCAGGCCGTCCTTCGAGAAGTTCAGGATCAGGTCGTTGTCGAGGGCGCCGAGCTCGTCGCTGCGGAAGACGGGTCCGGTGATCTCCGACAGGGTCGGCTTCGGCGTGATGAGCGCGTTCCGCGGTGCGCGCAGCACCGACGTGCGGTAGCCGGGGGTGAGCGAGGGTGGGTGCAGTGCGTGGTCGCGCTCGACGTATTCGCCGGTGGACATGCGATCTCCGATCTCTGAGCTGTGGACACAACCATAAGGTGAAGAAAAACTCATGTAAATTGACAGAACAGCAGTTGATTCATAACTTTCAGTGATGCAATCCGCGTTCGGTCCGTCCTCGTCCTTCCCGGAGCAGGCGCGACGCATCCGCCTCCGGCACCTGAGATGTTTCGTCACCGTCGCGCGCGAGGGTCAGGTCGGTCGGGCCGCCGAGCTGTTGCAGCTGAGTCAACCGGCCGTCACGAAGACCCTCAACGAGCTCGAGGTGCTCGCCGGAGCGAAACTCCTCGACCGCGGCCGACACGGTGCGCGCCTCACCGCGGCGGGTCACCGCTTCCTGCGATACGCGCAGGACGTCACCACCTCACTGGACGCAGCTGTGGCCGCACTGGCGGGAGCGGCCGAACCCGCCCGCGAGCCGCTGCGGATCGGGGCCCTGCCCACCGTGGCCGGGTCCGTACTTCCCGAAGCTCTGGCGGAGCTGCGCCGCGTGCGCGGCGATCTGGACATCCGGATCCGCACCGACCCCAATGCGGTCCTGCTGTCGGCGCTCGCCGCCGGCGCCCTCGACGTCGTCCTCGGGCGCATGGCCGAACCGTCCCGGATGGTCGGGCTGTCGTTCGAGCTCCTGTACGCCGAAACGCTGATCCTCGTCGTCCGGCCCGGCCACCCCCTCGCCGAGCGTTCCGTCTCCGTCGCCGACACGCTCGAACACCCCCTGGTGGTCGCGACCAGCGGAACCGTGCCGCGCCACGCGACCGAGGCGTTGTTCGAACGTCACGGCCTGCGACTGCCGGTCGGGCTGATCGAGACACTCGACCTCGCCGTGGCACGCGGGGTGGTCCGGCGCAGCGACGCCGTGTGGATCACCACCGAACGCGCGGCCCGGGACGACCTCGCCGACGGCGTGGTCCGGCGCCTGGACGTGCCCACTGCGGGCACCGTCGAACCGGTCGGAGTGCTGCGACGCAGTGCCGACGCGTCGTCCGCCGCGGTCGAGGACTTCGTGACCATCCTGCGCGACATCCCCGTCGACGGGACATGGCAGGATTTCCCCCATGGCTGACCAGACTTCCGACCTTCCCGCCACCGAGCTGTGGGTCGAGCGCACCGGCACGCGCCGCTACACCGGACGCAGCTCCCGCGGGGCCGAGGTGCTCATCGGCTCGGAGAGCGTCGAGGGCGTCTTCACCCCGGGCGAGCTGCTCAAGATCGCGCTCGCCGCGTGCTCCGGCATGGCTTCGGACTTCCCGCTGTCCCGCCGGCTCGGCGACGACTACGACGCGACGATCCGCGTCTCCGGTGCCGCCGACCGCGAGAACGAGGTCTACCCGCACCTCGAGGAGGAGATGGTCCTCGACCTGTCGGAGCTCGACGCCGACGCACGGGACCGCCTCATCGCCCTCGTCGAACGGTCCGTCGACAAGGTGTGCACGGTGGGCCGCACCCTCAAGGCGGGCACCAAGGTCTCGCTGACGATCACCCCCGAGGACTGATCGATGAGCGCCCCCGCAGACGTCGAACGGCTCACGGCGTGGGTGCACGGCCGCGTCCAGGGGGTCGGTTTCCGCTGGTTCACGCGTGCCCGCGCACTCGAACTCGGGCTCGTCGGGCACGCGACGAATCATCCCGACGGTCGCGTGATGGTCGTGGCCGAAGGCCCCCGGCCCGCGCTCGAACAGCTCCTCGCGTGGCTGCGATCCGGCGACACCCCCGGTGAGGTGCGGCTCGTCGTCGAATCCTGGGATCCCGCGCGCGGCGACCTCACCGGTTTCGTCGAACGCTGACATCTGTCCTGTTTGTCCGTTCGGCTTGGTATCCTGCCGCGATCGGGTGGGAACGGCCGGGGGTCGCGGTCGGCGAGGGGGAGACATATGGGCAGGCGTGCACGTTCGACGATGGTGGCGGTAGTACTCGCCGCTGTGGGAGTGGCGCCCCTGGCCACAGCACCGGCGGCGGCCGGTCCGGCTGCCTGCGCCCCGCGGTCCGTCACGACGGTCGCGTCGGGACTCGGTGTCCTCGAGAACCTGGCGTTCGACGAGCGGGGCGGTCTGCTCGTCTCGGACACCTCCTTCGTCGGCCCCGGAGCGCTGCGCCGGATCACTCCCGACGGCAGCGTGACCACCGTGCCGGCCGAGGTGACCGGTCCGGGCGGCATCGTCGTCGACGG
>Ga0182745_1003448_pt1 | contig 13627 bp, 5 predicted proteins | sample eDN3rd30CKraftBY_FD_128523 | JGI IMG/M metagenome (GOLD analysis project Ga0182745, IMG submission 128523) | Enriched backyard soil microbial communities from Emeryville, California, USA - eDNA 3rd pass 30_C Kraft BY (version 2) (version 2) | ecosystem: Environmental > Terrestrial > Soil >...
CGCCGACGTCATCACCCGCATCGTCGATGGCCATCCCCAGAACCGTCTCGACGACTTGCTCCCTTGGGCATACGTCACCGCACCAGCGCTCAAGGCCGTGGCCTGAGAACGACGCTTACCATCAAGCTGAAGCGCAGCTACAATCTCGACGCGCCGAAGGGCGTGCGCGGCCGCAACAGCGACAACACGCTGATCAAGAAGGTGATGAACTGGGCCCCGTCCATCCGTCTCGAGGACGGCATGGAGAAGACCTACAAGTGGATCTACGACGAGATGACCTCGGGCAAGGCCTCGGTCGTCAATGCCCTTCCGCGTGCCGTCGCGGCTCAGTAGGGCAACCATCCCGCGTCGGCCCTAGCGGCCGACGCGGCTCACCGCTTCGTTCTTGGTCAGCAGGTCGCCGAATGGGGCCCGAAGTCCGCTCGCAGGTGTTCCTCCACAGCCCCAAAACCTAGCCATTGTCAACCAAGCCCTCGATCTTCTTGGTGGCATCAGACGGGATCGAATCTTCGGCTTCCATAATGGCCCGAATGCTTACAGCTTTGCCGGCGGAGACCCCTTAGCACGCGCTTCGATTGTGGTAACCTTGTACATCGACTCCAATCCCGCGGGGACAGGACTCCAATCTCCCTTCGCAATCAATATCCAGCCACGAGGCGGATGATGCAGGGACGTGTGAAGCTCGTAGTTGGGCTGGATGATCTGGTAGCGCGTCTCCGCGGCAAGCGCCGGGGCGATATAGTCCCATGTCAACGAAGCATCCTTGTATCGATCAAAGCCAAATCGAGGCTTACCTGGGACTTCGAAATCGTCGATGGCTATCGCCGCTTCTGGAAATCGCTCGGTGATGAACGCCACTTCATCTGCGAGTGGACATGGAAAGTCATGCCCGTGGGCATCGAGCCAAAACACAACCCGCTTGAAGGTCAATGCCGGGGACTGCTTCACAAGGTCGTATAGAAAATCTGGCGATTTCTGCAGTCTCAAATGGGCATTGCTATGTCTGCCGGTTGCTACCCGGCGCTCCGACGCGGCGAAGTTCACTTCACTGGCCTCGCAGGAGTAGCATGAATATTCTGGATAGTTACGTGCCACGTAGACGATGGTATCGCCGCTCGATGTACCGGTTTCGATAAACGTATCCCCTTGGTCCAAGGCGTGGAACATGACCCGAGAGAGATAAAAGTCAGCATGGAATCCGAGTCGCCGACGATAACGAGGATATCCTTCATAGTAATCCGCGAATTCTCGGCCGAGTTTGGCCACCGGATCTGCGTCAACGCCCCCCGACTGCGAACTATTTTGAACGATACCTAACGTTGCAATATTTCCCACTTCCAATCGTGGTCCACCAAGCCACAAACCTGACTTGCCGTCACCCCGATAGCTGATCTGGCCGCTAGGTCCACCGATGGCCAGAAAAATCTCGAGCTCTGAGGCCTTTGGCACTTGGGCCGACATCCAACACCACCACCAACCATCCGCCAACCGGCTAATCCCGTGTCGAACAGGATGCCACTCCGGTCCGGTAGCGCCTGCAGCTTGAACGCGCCCATGCTTGAGATCGAAGCAGGCATCAGCCCGTTTCAAGAGAGATCGATGTCCCAGCCATAGGTGCACAGTCGAACGTTCAGCTGCTTTGGCCACAAATCCAATAGTGATCGCTTTGCCGTCGAACGGATGGGCGATTACGGCGCGGACGTCATGCGTGCTTGGGCTCTCATCTTCGGTGAACTTGTAAGCTGTCTGCCCCGTCGGCGTTTGAACAGATTCCCTGATATCTGTCCTGACCGGAGACCAAGGCACTTTGGCCATATCGACCGCCCCGATCAGCAGATTTGGTCCAGGGGCGCCAACCTCAATTAGAGGCTCTTGAGCGAGTGCCTTTTGGGACGGCTGGCTTTCGCCGGGTTCCGCGACCGGCAGGTCCACCAACATCCGACGTCCAGGCGGGATATCTTTGACAAAGGCTGCAAAATCAACAGTGGGCGCCCTATTCATCCAGCGCACAACCTGTTCATACAGATCATATGCCCGCCGTCCCTTATCACGCGATGTCAAAAGCGCTTCACGCGCAGCGACCGCGCGCTCCCAGAAACGGTCGTAGTTCGAGAGCACGTCGTCAACTCGCTGTTCGAGGTCTTCAAAGTTCGGATCGCATATCACGTACCGTGAAGCATCCTCGAAAAGATCGGGAAGATAGTTAACCTGCTGATAACTATCCGGCTTGACCAACACCGCTCCCGAATAAATCGCTTCCCAATCCTTCCAACTGCTCATCGAATATCCGTAAGGCGACACCACTATTTTCGAGCGGCGCAACAGGTCGCGATACTGGGGCTCGGAGAAGGCGCGATTTGTGGCAAGAAGCGTCTTATGCCTTACCAGTTTGCCCATGGCACGACTGCAGGCGGATCGATGATCGTGGAGTATCTCGTGGTGTATCACCCCATTGCTGCCAAACATTTCTTGATAGGCAACAGTCCCTACAAAGCAAACGTCAATGCTCCGATCTTTCTGCCCCAGGGGATCCATTCCTCGCCACTTTGCAAAACGCGTGCGATAGCCGGCGAGGTTGTTCAGGCAGGTGATTTTGGAAAGATCATCCGGAGTCAGAAAGACATCGGGAATCGTCGCCGGATATTTCTGTGGATCATGGCGTAGCAACCCATAGTGCCAATAGCCGTAAACATGTGGCGCATTGTTCAAGGCCTTGTCGCGGATGTCGTGGTCCTTCAGCCATCCCACGACATTAGGCAACTTGAGTAGGGGCCGGTTCCGCAAGGACACGGTTTCCTGGTCGACGCGCTCCCAAATCACAAGCGGCTCCAGATACGGCTCACCTCCGCGCTTCAGCTTTTCTTGCGAATAGATCGAGCTATGAACGATTCTGAGATCAACCGGCCCAGAAGGCTCATCGAGCAACTCGATCCCAAGATCCTTGAGCAGATCTGAGAGATCGTAGAGGGGCTCGAACCACTGATGATAACGTCGGTCGTAGTTAAGGCCAATCCTAATCATAGTCTCTCTCACTTCAAATCCTGATGTGATCCGACACAATCTTGATGATCGTGCTTCACAATCTCAGTGGCCGGGACTAGCCTAGAGTCGGATCCAGATGCCTTGCAGCATTTCCTGCCAGCTGAGCGCAACCCAATTCATATGTGATCGGCAAGACATCCGATCCCGTTTGACGCACATTCGCTGCTCCGATAGATTGCTTATTTTGCAGGCTTCGGAATCAACTGGAGCTTGTATTTCTTTGGTGGCGACATCATGGATCGTGCTGTCCTTTCTGCCTCGGCTACCATCGCGTTAATGGCATTTGCGTCGGCTCTTATGCCATCAGTACAAGCTAAGGAGAACCCCAGCCAGTTGCTTGATGCGGGCTTGCGGCTCGCCGATCAGCAATCTGATCCGGCTCGGAAGAGTTGTCTACCGCAGCCCGAAGGGCGCTGGAGGTGGCTCTCGTTCGACGGCAACCGGGTGGTTGAGGCCGCAATTCTCGATGAGATCGACGGCTTTGCCAAGACTGCAAATACCAGCGGAGGACTAGGCGGCCCTCTGGTGATCGTTAATGATCCTGGGGATTTCGATCAATCTGTAGGTGACAAGCCGATCCCAGGTTCTTTACGGGCAGTTGTCGAGGCACGTGCTCGGAATGGCACTGCCGCGTGGATTGTGTTTGACCTACCGCCGAATACGAAGATTACCCTGAAGAGAAGCTTGGGAATCCCAAGCAACATGACCATTGATGGCACCTGTTCGGGTGTCACGATCGATGGCCCGTTAAAAGTCCCGCTGTTCTATATTCACAATCAGCGGAACGTCCTCATTTATGGGCTGTCCTTTCGCAAGACAGACTACTTGCCCAATCCGGAAGCAGATAGCTGCATCAGACTTAACGGGCTTGTCGATGCTATCGCAGTGTTGCACAACAATCTCGAACGGTGCGGAGACGGCGTCATCGACATTACGACCAGCTATGGCCAACCGCTTCCGGATTCTGCACGCATCACTGTCGCGTACAATCGAATCAGCGATCATGACAAGGTCATGCTATTCGGCACGTACACCTGCAGTCTCAATTCTGGGTCGAAGTGCGATGAGTCCGACTTGGTTCGGAACCGCAAGATGACTCCTACCCTGTCGCTGACGCTAACTGGCAACTTGTTTATCCGCACCACACAACGACATCCGCGTGTCTACGGACTTGTCTTCGCTCACGTCGTAAACAACGTTGTCGCGTATATCGACTACGGAACATTTGTGTCGAACGGCGCAAGGGCGCTGATCGAAGACAATGTCTATCTGCCGCTAAGGGCCCGAACTCCCCCCATCGCTGTGTGGACTACAACAAGCGAGGGTGCAATGAGAATGGATTGGGACGTCCTCGGCTTCATCCGAGTTCGCAACAATCCAAGGATTGCCGGTGAAATCATTGATCAAATAGAGCCAGAAATGGTGCCCCAGCCGCCTTACGATCTAGAGATCGTTCCAATACACAGCATGCCAACGGAACGTGCAATCGGCTGCATAGCAGCGCGCGCGGGCATTCATGGCGGTGCGAAATGGAATCAGCAACTTTGTTTTTCGCCGTGAGTTTCTTTGCGATCAGGCAACGGCGTACCGGCGTTCAATATTTCCGCATGGCGCGAGGCAAGATCTGAAGCTCATCCTGTTGAAAGGGGATTTGCTTCCACTGAACCATAAGGTTGCCGGCCGCATAAAATGTTCCGTCGTACCCTTGAAAGAGGCGAGTCTCTCGAGTGTGGGGGCTATACATCGAGTCAATACTATTGTCCGAAATGTTGAACTTCGGAAAAAGTTCCTTGGGGACCAGAATCGCGTCCCATGATGTCGTTGCCACCAACTCGTAATCCTTCGCTTTGGCGAGATCAATCAGCGCGAGCAAGGAGCATCCTTGGTTAACCGTCGGGTCGGCGTCCTGCACAAAAAACACGTCATTCGAAATCGTCGGATTGAACTCTATGCAGACGATCCTCGGCCGGTAGTCCGTAAGCGCCTCCCACACGTGCCAATCGTTGCCGTCAATATCGATCGACAGTACGTCAAAACTGGTCGGAATTTTCGTTCGGCGTAGTATTTCGTCCAGCCGATTCTCACCGGAAAAGCCGACATATTCGTTGAACGCAGCAACGTCGTGCTCGGCATGATTCGCTTCCAATTCCTTGAACCGTGCAGTATTTCCCTCCATCAATACGCCAGACCACTTGTGGTTGTGGATCAAGTTCCAAGTATTGCTTAGCCTCTTTCCGTCCATTCCGCCAAATTCGACGCACCACTTGTTCTCGATGCCAATTATTTCTAGCATCTTCTCGAAAATGCCATCCTGGCCGACCTGGGATGTCACGTTGCGGGCATACTTCAGCAGATAATTGCTCTCCGGTCGCACTTTCGAGCGCCCGCGAAATTCGATCTTTGGCAAGACTTCCCCCTCCTGCAGCACCAGTTTACTGATGCGACGATCAGAAACTCCTGGCGATTCCCGCGACGACGGCGTCGCTACGTCAGAATTCCTGAACAGATAGTAGCGACCACCTGCTCCCAAGTCGAGGAAGACCTCCGGTTCCTCAAATCCCGCTTCTGCAAAGAGCGCAAACGTCGCCTGTTGCTCCGCCGGTTCGAGACGAACTTTGAAGAAGCGTTGGACATCCGTCAAAACGAAGGGGTACTTGCGCATCTCTTTGAGGATCGCAAGCTGCTGCGGCAAAGTGCGGGTCGCCACAAGATTGGTCGTCAAAATAAGTGAATGTGCGGCCGGCATCGGCGCTTCTGGGCTGGGGAATTCGGCCTCTAGCAGCTGGACGTTTGCGGTCAACGTAGGATCGACAACGTCCATAATCGCCTTCAGATCGCGGGCTGTTTGTGCTCGCGCCCGATCGGCTTCAAAGCCCACGGTCTTAAAACCGTTCCACCCAAGCAGAAACATGAGTTGGCCAAAGCCACTGCCAATTTCATGAATCTCTCGAACACCGAGGCTCGACGACAAGAATTTCCGAGCCAGGGCAAGCTCATAATCCGAGAAGAAGGAGCTACCCTTCAGTCGCATGTCATAAAAATTGTACGCTCCACTGTCCTGGATTCCCGACCGCTCGATTCGGTGCCGAAGTACGGGCACCAGCAGCTCGTCAAGTCGCGCAGCCCAAGGAACTTTCTCGTCTGCCTGTGCACTCGTATCGGCCATGACCTCTCTCCCGGCGTGATCGAATCAGGCCTTCTTCTCCAAGGTTACCCGGAACTTTATGTCTGCCTTTAGTTCGATCAACCTGGCGTCGAGCTGCCCGATAACCCAATCGAGTCCGTGCCGATCGATGTAGATCGGTTCGCCGACCCTGATCTGCAGGCCATTCTCCGGTCCGAAGTACTGGGCCGTAAAGTGAATGCGCCCGCCTACCCGTAGCATACGGAACATCTTACGAAGAACTCGGAGTGGCGAGCGGACGTGCTCGAAGGCCTCATTGAAGATGATGAAGTCGACTGTGCCCGGCGCGACATGTCCATCCAGATCGTCAAAATCAAGATCAGTCACAGCCCCGTCGATGCCTATTGATTTCATCCAATCGATGGAGGGAGCAGACAACTCCAGACCAAAGAGCCGCAACTCCGGCCGCTTTTCCTTGTAGATCGCAAGAATCTGTCCTGAGCCACATGCTGCGTCGACGACGAAGCGGGTGTCCGACGGAAAGTAAGCTTCACAGGTTTGCGCCGCGCCCCGGAAAGGATCCAGCCCTTGCTCTTTGAAGGAGCGGACCTTGGAAGTATCGCGCTTATAGGTCTCCTGATCGTCGTCCTTCGGGTTTCGAAAGATCGAGTGGCAGTCGGCGCAAATGTCGAAGCCAAAGATTTCCTGCGGAACCTTGAGCAACGGCAGGTAGTCCAGATAAGTGTTGTTATGGGCCGATCCGGGAGCACTGAGGAAAGTTTTTCCATCGAGCCGGGACTGGGGAAGCTGCCAAATCTGAGTGATACGCCCACTTTCGCAGACTGGACATGCATCGAGCCTGACGGTCCCGGCAAGCTTGAAATACGACTTGAACATCTTGAAGGGATCGAAACTCACCACGTCGCGCATTGCGTTGTCCTCTTCAATCGTAGATGCACTCATCGATCCGGTATCCGGTAACACTGCTGGCTGGCCGGCATCCTTTTGTTCGGCCGATTTTCCGTTCAACGCTATGTCGGACGCCGCCTCCAGCGGCCCATCGAGGCGATTATTCTCAAAACTGTCTTCGAAATTGCGATGCGCAAATACGCGACGTGCGCGGAAGCAACGGTTCAATACCTCGAAATAGCTTTTGCCTTCGACCGTCGGCGACCCCACCGACTCACCCGGCGGAAAGGTAAGCTGGCCGCTATGGGCCTCGGCGACATTGTAGCTCCCCGATACCCATTGTTTCTCGACAATACGCCTGACCTCGAGATCGCGCTCCCGATCGACGCTTGCGACAAGCTCCGCAGTGCTCATCAACTTGCCCGCGTGATCACTCACCACGACTCCATAGTCCGGATCCAGCATGACCCAGCGGGCCTGCTCCGGAAGGAATACCTCCATGACGACGTGGCCGGAGTTTAGGGCAGGATCGATTATCGAGACCTCGCGGACCTGATAGCCGCTCAGATGCAGCAGATAGGCAGTGACTTCGGCCGCATGATCGCAATGGAGGCCGAGTGGCTGGTCGGATTGGAACAGCTTTGCCAGCAACAGATCCGGCCGGACATACTGGGGCCGCTTCGCCCAAGGCAGAATGACATGCTTGTCGATGCAGGAATGGATTATGTTCTCAGCGGCAAAGCGGAAGATTTCCAAGGCCTGCTGGTCTCGGCCGACTTTCGGATCGAGAGTCAGGCACTTGAAGACACCGTAGCTGCAATTCACTCGATGCCCGCCGAACTGGTCGAAGACGAAGCTACCCGTGCCAGGCTCTGGCCCCTCACGAAATCCCGGAGCGGCATCTACTGCACCCCGGCCAAAGGCCGACGGAACGGCCGCGATACGGATAGGCGCTGGAGGAAGCCAGGAACGCGGCACATGCAGGAGTCTCGGCAACACAGCCTCGATCGGCACTTCATTGCCCTGGAAGACGTGGAAGGGTGCCCGCAGAAAGCGACGCGGAACCGGATTGCCCAGATCAGAATACCGAAGCTCCTCGACGACGGCCGGCGCCGATAAGATATTAGCGTCCTTGGCTCCCGTAGGCTCGCGTTCAAAATGCCGAACGTCGGTCTCGCCGTTCGAATAGACGCTGGCAACCTCCATGAATCCGCATTCCCGCAATTTCACGATAAGTTCGTGCTGCGACTGCTCGTTGCGCACCTGGCCAAATCGCGAGAGGTCGATGATGAGATGATCGAAGAGCCTCAGGGAGCGATATACGTAGTCGATCTTCTCCATTACCTGGCTGCTGGTCACGTTCGTCGAAACGAAGACAGTTTCGCCATCCTTGTCGAAAGTCGCGAGCTGAAGTGCATCGGGAAAGGAGCCCTTCACCAGGGACAATTCGTCTACGTCGATGCCGCGCTGTGCAAGCTTGGCCATCAGGGCCGTCGCGCCAGCATGACGGCCCTCGTCCGACTCGAAACCAGTGGCACGAAAGCCGCTCAATGCAAGCAGCAAGCTCAGCTCGCCAAAGCCGAACCCCAACTCAAAAAAACGGACCTTGCGCGAGAAACGCCTTCGGCTGTACTCGGCGATGGACAATTCCGAATCGACGAACAACCGCCCTTTTTCCAGCCGGGCCGTGTAGTAGCTCCCTGCGGATCGGATTCGCCCAGGATCGGATCCCAGCCAATCCTGCAATGTCGAAACGGCGGCAAGATTGACCATGCTGAAGGTGGCCGAGGCATCCTGCTGCGCGCCGGCCTGGAGAGGCATTGTCTGCAGCTCCACCGCTGAAATGGCGCTCGACGCCGCAATCCGGGGCAACGCGTCGGCTCGATTGTCTAATTCGCGGAGGGTGCCGCACACTTCGTCGACGGTGGCGAGCTTCAATTCCACATTGGCCTCCTGGCAAGCGCGCTGCAGCCGCGCCCAAATGGGCTCTATATTCGGCGACGCGAGCGGTATGCGGTTGCCGTCGTCATAATAGCTCGCCTCCATGGAGTGCGCATGCGTCTTGACGTACAGGACATTGTCGATCACGGGGCAATTGGCCAGCCACGAAGATACTATGTTATCCGCCTGCCTCACGCGGCTGAGGTCGCTGGGATCATAGTGGTCGAGCGAGCAAACATTGTGCTTAGCTCTTGAATTCCAGATCAAAAACCGGCCGTCTCTGATCGCGCCAGCGCCGACATCCACGGCCATCGGCTCACCACGCCGGTCATCGTACGCCTTCGGCGCCTTGAAAGGCCGGCAAGTATAGGGCTGCTCGAGAATTGTCGGATCGCAATGGTATCGGGCGGCCGGGAAAGTGAAGTCGCCCCAGCATCCGTGCTCCATCAGGATCTCGATCTCATTGTCGATCTGACAGACTGCTCGGTCCGACCCGTTCAAAGCCCACATGCCATGGACGAAAGCCCACCTGTCCAGCGGCGCACCGGTGTCGTGCCGCTGAATTGCCAGCTCGGTACGCAACAGATAGTGGAGGCGTCTCTCGTCCTGCTGCGGATCGGTGCGACCCTTTACTACCCGATGAATCTCGTCCCAGTCGCCATCGTTCCCGACGAGATGTTCATGGTGCAGATGCACTTGAAACTCGACGTCGGTCACGTCGCGAAGCTTGCCCAGTATCTCGCGGACTTGCTCGCTCTCGAGCACTGAGCGTGGACTGGCTCGAATGATCTCGTCGTCAGCGCCGCCGGCTTCCGGGTTTAGCCCGTAGACCGTTCCTGCCAGATAGAACAACGTCATCTTATTGGCGAACGGCGATTGCTTTGCTTGCTTCAAAAAGCTATCGACGCGCCTCAGCGTCACGTCGTTAATTCCACCGGCCCACGGCTCCCAGTGGTCCGCATGGAACCAAGTGACGGCGCGGACCTCGCGGCGCCGCAGGATTTCTCCCAGCATCACAACCCCCAAGAAACTTTACCGCACTCGGCACGGCTGCGACGAACATCGCGTTTCATTCTAAAACGTGGCTTCCCGCTCGCCCCGCCCGCCCGAGCAGCTGCACGCGAGGAAAGCCCTAGAGGCATTCAGGCGACTCAGGCAGCATCATGGGGCTGCACTTCGGGCGTCACTCTAGTCGAAGCAGATGCAAGATCCAGAGGTTGCTTCGCGGATCGCCCGTCGACATTCATGAACTCGGCAAACGGATCTTCCGCATCTTCGAGACGCCGATTGCAGTCGGTATCGATCCAGGTGCGGAACCACATTTCAAGAGACAACAGCGCCCAAAGGCGGGTGCCGTGCCCCTGCCGACCATCGCGATGCGCGGCAAGCATCTCCCTGACGAAGTCCTCGCGGATGATACCGCGATCGAGAAATCGCTCGCTGAGGAGAAGCTCGTCCGTCTGGTCGCGAATCTCCTCGTTCATGAACTTGGCGACAGGGACGCGGAAGCCAACCTTGGTTCGATACATGCATTCGTGCGGCAACAGCGGTTCCAGCGCCGACTTCAACAGCGCCTTGCCCTCGCGGTCCCAGACCTTGCGATCGGTAGGGATGCGCGCGACCCATTCCGCCAGTTCGTGGTTCAAAAACGGTGCGCGCGTTTCAAGACCGTGCGCCATTGCCGCGATGTCGACCTTTACCAACAGGTCATCAGGCAGATAGGTCGCTTGATCGAAGCGGGCCGCCGCTTCCTCGGGCACCACCCCTTCCGTCACATGGGCAAGAAGCCGCTCATACGAGCAGTAGCCGAGGTAAGGGAGCATTGATAAGCCATAGCCGGCAAGCTTGTGGCCTTCGCGAAATCTTTCGAGCATGAAGCCGTAGCTGTCAGCCGTGGCACGGCGGGTCTCGCCGGCTTTGGGCGACGGCATATAGAGCCCACCCAGGCGCCGCTCGCCCTGCGGAGGGTTGGCGCGCCGCATGTCGCCGTAGGCAAAATATCGCGCATAGCCGAGCAGCGTTTCGTCGGCACCATCACCGGTCAGGGCCACCGTCACCGAGCGGCGGGTCTCGCGCGACAGGGCATAGGTGACGAGGGCCGAGGAATCGGAGAAGGGCTCCCCGTAGTACCAGGCCAGATCGGCCATGCTGCCCAATACCTTGCTGTCGAAGGTGAAGACGTTGTGATCCGTCTTGTAGCGATCTGCGACCATCGTCGCGTACCGCGTCTCGTCATAGTCGCCGAAGCCGAAGCCCGAGGAGAATGTCTTGATCCCGGCGCCATGCGAGGCCGACATCATGGCGACGACCGCACTGGAATCGACGCCGCCCGACAGAAAGGCGCCGAGCGGCACGTCGGAAACGAGACAGCTCTTCACGGCGAGCCGCAGCCGCTCGATCAGCTCGTGCTTGAGATCCTCGGTGCTCCCCACGCTTGCACTGTCGCCGGGCATCGGCATCTGCCAGTAGCGATGAATGCGGGGCGGCTTGCCGGCGTCGCAGACCAGGAAGTGCGCCGGCTGAAGGCGGCCGATACCGGCAAAGGCGCTGCCCGGCCCCAACGTGAAGCCGAACGTGAGATAGTCATGCAGGCCCGCCATGTCGGGCTGGCGCGGCATCCCCGGCCAGGTCAGCAACGCCTTGATTTCCGAACCGAAGACGAGCGCGTCCGGACGGTCCGCGTAATAGAGCGGCTTCTCACCGAAGCGGTCGCGCGCCAGCACCAGGCGCTTTTCCCGGGAGTCCCAGATCGCTATGGCGAACATTCCCACCAGTTTCGAAAACAGGTCGGTGCCCCACTTGCGATAGCCGTTGACCAGCACCTCGGTGTCGCTGCGATTCTGAAACTTATAGCCGTCCGCCACCAACTCGGCGCGCAGGTCCAGGAAGTTATAGATCTCACCGTTGAACACGACGTGGACCGTATCCGTCACGTCGTGCATCGGCTGCGCCGCGGCGTTCGTGGTGTCGATGATGGCAAGGCGAGTATGCGCCAGGGCGACATGAGAGTCGGCCCATACGCCGAAGCCATCCGGCCCGCGATGGTGCAGGATGGCCGTCATGCGCAGGGCCCGACGGCGAAGTTCCGCGACCGACGCTCCTCGCGCTTTCTTCAGCAATGCTCCGGCCATGCCACACATCGGGTCTGCCCCTATTTCTCGAGGACGACGTAGTAACGCATGCCGCTCGTCGTGACGTCGACCACCCGGCATCCAAGCCGCTCCGGCAGATCCTTCATCACCTTCTCGCCGATGTAGATCGGCTCTCCGGGCCGCACCGCCGATTGCACGTCCGTTCCGTAGCGTTGCGCCGTAAAGTAGAGCCGACCGCCGGGCCGCAAGGTCTTCAGCAGTTTGGTCAGGGCATCCAGTGGGCGCTCGACATGCTCGAAGGCCTCGCTGAAGGTGATGAAGTCGACACACTCGGGCTCAACGAATTGGCCCAGGTCGTCATTGTCGATGTCGAAGGCATAGGCCTCCAGCCCCTGTGTCCGCATATGTGCGACATACTTCTCGGACAACTCGAGGCCGATAAGGCGACGCCACCGATCAGGCGCCCGCTTCCGGGCAACCTCGAGATATTGACCGATGCCGCAGGCGGCATCCATCAAGACCGTCGCCCCTTCCGGAATCCATTTGGAGAACCGGTCGTAGTTGTTCTCGTAGCCCTTCCATTGGCCCTCGCCCTGCATCGTGCGGAGATAGTGGTCGCTCTTGCGATACTGAGCCTTCTGCGACTCGGGTGCGGGGTTGAGAAAGACGGTTTCGCAATCGCGGCAGAAGTCGAAGCAGTAAATGGTTGTCGGCACCTGCAATGTCGGCACTTGATTGAAGTAGCCACCGAACAGGCTGATCGGCTCCTTCAGGGCGGTCATGGGCATCCGCCACAGCCCCACGGTGTTGCCGCCGTGACATATGGGACAGGCGTCGATCTGCCGGTTTCCATACACCGAGTAGAGGACACCCCCCGTCCCCCTCAGCGGAAACACCTGATCGGTTGATTGCAGCGCGACAGCCTGACTCTTGGCGGAGGTGGGAACAGGCGCTTGCGCCTGCGCTTTGACGACGCTTTGCGCCGTCACTGTCCCCTTGGCCGCCGAAGCCTGCTTGGCCTGTGGCCGAACGCGAAAGCGCCAGTATTCGTAGGGGGCTGCGAAATACAGCCTCTCGACGGGCTCGAAATGCGACTTGGCCATGGCCTCTCGCAGCGCATCCCGTTCTTCCTGGGTATTGCGCGACTTGCCGAATCGCGACAAATCCACGATCAGCTCGTCGAAGTCTTTCACCGCATCGAGAATTTCGCTTTGATGCGTTGCCGTATAGGTGCAGGTCACGTTGGTCGCGATACAGATGTGCCTGCCTTCTTTTCCCTTGAGGCTCGATGGAATCACATCAGGAAAGAAGCCCGGCGTGCAATCCACCCTTCCAGCGAGCTGCGGGTAGCGCGCCAGATACTCCCGCAGGTGCCAGGCAAAGCCGGCAGAACGGCGACGATCACCTTCGCAGCCACGGACGACGAAGCCATCCTGAGCCAGCCGCAATGCCAGCGCGCCGTAACCGCTGCCGATTTCCACGAAACTCGTGTCCCGGTCGAAGCGTTCGACGATCGCGC
>Ga0182745_1003451_pt1 | contig 13624 bp, 10 predicted proteins | sample eDN3rd30CKraftBY_FD_128523 | JGI IMG/M metagenome (GOLD analysis project Ga0182745, IMG submission 128523) | Enriched backyard soil microbial communities from Emeryville, California, USA - eDNA 3rd pass 30_C Kraft BY (version 2) (version 2) | ecosystem: Environmental > Terrestrial > Soil >...
ACAAGAGTTAAGAGCAAATATGCCCGGTTGAACGGTACACTTCCTAAGTATGTCCATAAAAAAAGGACGGACATTTCAGAAGAAGATGTCCGCCCGCTATATATTCATACGCTTCTAGTCAGCGCAAATAATTCAACGTGTCAATACCTGTTAACTGCAATAGCGTCATTCAGGTGAGAAGCGGGCAGCCTCTACTTTAACTTTATCTGTATTCATAACCATATCAATGTTAACATCCATTCCCTTTAAAGTCAACACATTTAAACATGTGTTTATCTCTTGGGAATTCTCCATTAATATTTAGCAACAATTTATTAAAACATGATTTCTTTAATAAAGCAACTAAAATTTCAACTCTACTACATTATATATTCATAAAAATCATAAAAAATTTGTAAATTTCACGATTAATTTGTAAAAAAATGTTTTAACAAAAAAATTCAAGGGAACAAAACCTACACCTACCCTTCTCTTGTTAGCAAAAAAGGATGGATGACATAAGAACTCAGTTTGAAGAAATTCACAAACTTAAGCTCAAGCAAAAATATCGCAAAACGGAGGTATATGTATGATTCAAAGAAAAGTACTATTTATCTCGGATCACGGGGATCCATTAGCACCACTAGGAAGTAAACAAGCAGGTGGCCAAAATAATTATGTTCGCCAGTTGGCATTATCCTTAGAAGAAATTGGCTATGCAGTAGATGTTGTAACACATTGGTGTTTAGAAGATGCTCCCCAAATTGAACATTTCGGCAAAAATAATCGAGTAATTCGACTAGCTGCAGGAAAAAAAGGGTTTGTTGATAAAAATGAATTGTTCAATCTACTTCCTTCCTTCTATGAAGAAATGAAAAAGACAATCGATATATCGGAATACGACCTTCTCCATACCCATTATTGGCTATCTGGCGTACTTGGTTTACAAGTAAAGAAAGATTTCCATTTACCTTGGTTCCATACCAACCACTCTTTAGGTATAGCAAAACAATTAGGAACAGGTGTAAAAGACAATAGACGCCTTTACTATGAAGATAAAATATTAACAGAAGTCGATCAAATTATCGCCACAACGCCAAATGAGAAGAATTTAATTACAGACACGGTCAGCTCACCAGCATCGATTCATATTGTACCAATTGGCGTTGCAGATACTTACCACCACTTGTATGAAAGACCATATGAGTTCGGAAATTATTTTTTATTTGTCGGAAGATTAGAAGAATCAAAAGGCATTTTTGTTTTACTTCAATCCTTCCGTGAGTTAGTAAAGAAAAAACAAATTCCAAGCAATATCAAGCTGCTAATTGCTGGCGGTACGCAATCGAGCGTAGATGTAACGAAATTCTATCCAAATGACCCAAAAATGCAAAAGGAAATTAAAGGACTAGAAGATCGCATTAAATTCCTAGGCCCTCGTAATGAAAAAGAACTTGCTAAGCTGTTTAAAAATGCGGTAGCTACGGTCGTTCCTTCCTATTACGAATCATTTGGCATGGTGGCAGCTGAAGCACAGGCTTGCGGCTGTCCTGTCATAGCTTCAAAAGTTGGTGGTTTAAAGGATATCGTTATCCCGGGCAAAACCGGTTTACATGTATCAAAAGGCAATATTACAAAGTTAGCTGAATCGATGTATCTTTTACTGCGCAAGCCTCAAATCGTGAAGGAATTAAAAAACAATGCCCGCAAATTCGCACAACGTGAATTTAAATGGCAGCATATCGCCCAAAAAATTAATTACCTTTATGAGGAGACTTTATATGAAACTGTTAGGTAACGAAATTTTAGCAACAGATCTAGATAATACATTAGTAGGTCATAAAGAAAAATTAAATGATTTGTGGTATTACTTCAAAACACAAAAAATACCCATCTCCCTTGTCTATATCACAGGCAGACATTATGCTTCTGCTATGAAGCTTATTGAAGAACATCAATTGCCTAAACCTAAAATTCTAATTTGTGATGTAGGTGCTTCCATCTATATTGGTCCTGATTTAGAAGAAGACGATCAGTGGCGCATGATTACATCTGCAGACTGGAATCCAGATTTAATATTGAGTGTGACAAAGCAATATTCAAAATTGGAACGTCAGCCATTACCAAACGATTATCGCTTATCCTTTAAGATTCACGATGATCCTGGGTATGTAAAAGAAGTAGAAGAAATGCTGAGATTGTATTGCTTTGCTTTCTATTTAATGTATAGCTCCAACAAAGATGTTGATATTCTCCCTTCACATACAAATAAGGGAGAAGCCTTAAAGTATGTGCTCAAAAAATATGCACCTGACCGTTTCCGCATTTTAGTGGCTGGCGATTCAGGAAACGACATCGACATGCTGCGATTAGGATTGCCAGCAGTAATCGTTGGCAACTGCCAAAATGAAATGAAACGCTATAGTTATCTCCCAAATGTCTATTTTGCCAAGGATGAGTTTGCATCAGGCATACAAGAAGGCTGGAGCTACTATTATCAATCAACATTTTAATATCAAACTAAAAAACTTGGATGAAAATTAACTTTCCATCCAAGTTTTTAATTTTATTTAGTTGCTTCCGCAGTAATTATTTCTAAGAAGCTTTCTAAAGAAAGAGTTTCTGAATCCTTTGAGCCGTAGCGGCGGATATTAACGTCTCCAGTTTCCATTTCTTTATCACCCAATACAAGCATGTATGGGATTTTCTTCATTTGTGCTTCGCGGATTTTGTAGCCAAGTTTTTCTTCGCGATAATCCATTTCTACACGAATGCCTGCTGCAAGAAGTTTTTCTTCCACTTGTTTAGCATAGTCAAAGTGAACTTCGTTTGAAACAGGAATAATTTCAACTTGAACTGGCGCTAACCAAGTTGGAAATGCCCCTTTGTATTCTTCAATTAAGAAGGCAATGAAACGTTCCATTGTTGATACAACACCACGGTGAATTACTACTGGTCTATGTGGTTTCCCATCTTCTCCAACATAAGATAAGTCAAAACGTTCTGGTAATAAGAAGTCTAGCTGAACAGTTGATAAAGTCTCTTCTTTACCGATCGCTGTTTTTACTTGAACATCTAATTTCGGACCGTAGAATGCCGCTTCCCCTTCTGCTTCGAAATAATCCAATTCTAACTCATCCATTGCTTCTTTTAACATGCTTTGTGCTTTTTCCCACATTGCATCATCATCGAAGTATTTCTCAGTATCTTGAGGATCACGGTAAGAAAGACGGAACTTGTAGTCATTTAAGTCGAAATCTTTATATACTTCCATAACCAATTGAACAGTACGTTTGAATTCTTCCTTGATTTGATCTGGGCGAACGAAGATATGGGCATCGTTTAAAGTCATCCCACGTACACGCTGCAAACCAGATAAACCACCTGAAGCTTCATAGCGGTGCATTGTTCCTAATTCAGCAATGCGAATCGGCAGTTCACGGTAAGAGTGCATGCTGCTTGCATAAACCATCATATGGTGAGGACAGTTCATCGGACGAAGCACCAATGTTTCGTTATCCATTTCCATCGGCGGGAACATGCCATCTTGATAGTGATCCCAGTGGCCAGAAGTTTCGTATAAGCGTTTAGAACCAAGCACTGGAGTATATACATGCTTATAACCTAAGCGTAATTCTTTATCAACAATATAACGTTCAACTGTGCGACGAATTGTTGCACCATTTGGTAACCAAAGCGGCAACCCTTGACCTACAGTTTGGTTAGTAGTGAATAGGTCTAACTCTTTCCCGATTTTACGGTGATCACGTTCTTTCGCTTCTTCTAGCATTTGAAGGTGATGTTTTAAGTCCTCTTTGTTGAAGAAGGCTGTACCGTAAATACGTTGCAGCATTTTGTTGTCAGAGTTCCCTCTCCAATAAGCGCCAGCTAACGATAGTAATTTAAACTCTTTTAACTTACCTGTTGATGGAACGTGAATCCCGCGGCATAAATCGAAAAAGTCCCCTTGATAATAAATCGAAACTTGTTCCCCAGCTGGGATTGCTTCTAAAAGCTCTAATTTGTACTCATCGCCAACTTCTTTGTAAATTTGTTGAGCGTCGTCACGAGAAACTTCTTTGCGATCGATTTCAATGTTTTCTGCAATGATTTTTTTCATTTCTTTTTCAATTTTAGGGAAATCCTCCGCAGAAATTGGCTCTGGCGCATCTACGTCATAGTAGAACCCGCCTTCGATTACTGGTCCAATCCCTAATTTGATGCCTGGGTATAAACGCTTTAATGCTTGAGCAGTTAAATGCGCTGTAGAGTGGCGTAATATTTCCAATGCCTCTTCTGATTTTGGTGTAATGATTTCAATCGCACCATCTTCTTCAATTGGTGTTTTTAAATCGATTAGCTGACCGTTTAATTTACCTGCTAACGCTTGTTTTTTAAGTCCTGGGCTGATTGATCCTGCGACATCAGCTGTTGAAGTACCGCGCTCAAATTCCTTTACTGCGCCATCTGGGAAAGTTAATTTAATTACTTCTGACATGTTGTTCTCTCCTTTTCAATTTTAGTATGGTGGAGGTCTTTCGTACGTAATCGATTGATTTTTGCACAAAATAAAAAGCGCCATCCCTCACGAAAGGGACGACGCGTATGCTCGTGGTTCCACCCTTCTTCCTTCCGATAACGAGTTATCAGACGAAGCTCTAGGTCGGTTAACGTACCGATTGACGTTAGCGGATTATCCCCGCCAATGCTCCAAGGTAGTAAAGTATGCAATCGTACTAGGAAGCTCACAGCCAAGGCTTCCCTCTCTTCTAAGTCGTGTTACAAACCTATTGTCCTTATCACAGCATTTATATTTCGATTATTACAATGTAGTATACGCCCGAAGTTTTAAAAAAGCAACAATCAACTAAAAAAACTTTGTGCCTTTAGATTCGGCGATTGGCGCCTTTTAATTGAATCGGAACAGTGATGGCTTTGATACGCTCCATAATTCGTGCAGCTTTCACTACTTCCACTCCACCCTTTTGGGAATTAGCTAAATGATTTTCCAAACCCTCATAGTTAAAATTAGAGGTAATAAAAGTCGGAAGCTCTTCTGCCATTCGGTAATGCAGAATTGTTCCTAATATTTCATCCCTTGTCCAAGTCGATAACGTTTCAGCACCCAAATCATCTAACATTAACACAGGCGCTTTTTTTACAAACTCCACTTTTTCTTGGAGTGTATTATCGGATATCGCTTGCTTAATCTCACTTAAAAATTCAGGAACGAAGACCACAACTGAACGGATTTTGATCGTTGCCAGTTCATTTGCGATAGCCCCAAGAACATAGGATTTCCCTACACCAAACTCACCATAAATATAAAGACCTTTTGCTGGCAAGTTCCCAGTTTCCTTCACGTTTCTGATGAATTTCGTTGCTAGCTCTGCCACATCCATCTGCGCTTCGTTCTCTAATAAATCTTTTATTCTAGCTCTTAACACGTCTTTTGGCATATACATGCTCGAAATCATTTTCGCCGATTCACGTCTTTCATCTTCTAGAATCTTTTGTTCGCATCGTGAATATTCGATTTCAATCGAATTGCGAATAATCGATAGTTTTGGAACGAATCCATTTAAGTAATTCGTACAATGATCGGTATCGTCACATCCACAGCATGTAGGATTTTGACTAATATATTCATAAAGAGTCGGCAATCCTCGCTCCACCATTTCTTTGTTTACAACCTGATCATGTTCTTCTAAGAACTTCTGCACTTGTTTATTTTCTAAAATTTCACGTCTCATTTTTTCGTAACGTTCTTGAAAAGAGGGAATATTAATCACTCTATCAAGGGCTTTATTTATCGGTTCGATTTTAATTCACCTCTCCATCTGATTGGCCTAATGCTTCTAAAATCTTTTTGCGACGTTCGTCAATGGATTTTTGTTTTTCAGCATCCGGTTTCTCAATTTCTTCCTTCTTCGTTCGTTTATAAAACCACTCAGGGATAATTTCTTTACTTTGTCTATTTTGGTTTCGATAGTTAGTTGACCCTGACTTAGGTTGACTCGGCTTATTGTCATTTTCATTTTTCCACTTTGTATATTGATCGCGTTCAGTACGCGCTAAATCCATAGCCTCTTTGGCGGTTTTTAAATCTTTTCGCATCCAATGGTCGGCAATTCGTTCAACATATTTTCGCGGGAGCTTCATATCTGTCGTTAGCATCACATATTCGAGAAGCACATTTACAACACCAATAGGCATCCCATGTTTTACTATTAAATCCTCTGCCAGCTCAACCGAGGACGGCAACGGTTCTTTTCCGTTATTGATATCCCTTAACACCTGAAGCGGTGGGGTTGTCTCAAGATAGATTTGCAGCTCCTGCTCTTTCGACGCCTTTTGTGAAGGAAGCTGCTGCTTTTCGCTTTGAACGAACATTTTCTCCATTTTCGGTGCATCCTTGGACACTGTCAGCTTATAATAATCCGCTGCCGCCTTTTTTAAACGATCATTAGAAATTTGCATATTATCATCCAACGCCAATATAACAACCTTCTGCATATCAAGCGGCGACAAATGATAAAGAAAGGCAAGCTTTGCTATGACTTCCTTCACTTCTGCCGTAATACTGCTAGATGGAATAAGATTTTCCGATAGTCCTGACATTAACAGGTTAAAGTCAAATTGCTCAAAATAAAACGGATAATCCTGTTTCTTTCCTTCGTGGGTTTCCGCAAAATCCTTTGGTACATTCATATGTACCGGCTTATACACATCCATAAAGGAACGAGATACCTCTTTAAAGGAATCCTTATTGACGGATCTTGTAAAACGTCTCCGTAATTTCCGGTATGCTTGTTCTCCAATTTTAGAGAATAAAAACATTGAAAGGAGCGGGTCCTGGAAAAAGGCTTGCGCATCAAGCGGTCGGCTCAATTCATAAATAAAGCGGCGACTATCCTCATCATCCTTGCGCCACGTACGAAGCAAACCAATCGCCTCAAGTGCAATTCGTGCTTCAAAGATTTTCCCAATCGGCATATTTAACACATTCATTAAATAATAATGGGTCATTGGATTATTATGTAGGTCTTCCCCTTCTGCCCATAAGGTTAAGTAGAGACTGATTGGTTCAGGGCCTGTCAAGGGTTGGTAAAACAACGTTAATAATTGACGTTCTTTAGTAGAAAGAAAATGAGGGAGACTTATTTCAAAATGATCCGTTGGCTGTACTTCCTTATACAAATGAACCATTTAATTCCCTCCAAAGCTTTATTTTTTCATATCTGATTGACGTTGAAGCAATTCTTTCATTTCAGCGATGAAGACATTAATGTCTTTAAACTGGCGATAGACAGAGGCAAAACGCACGTAGGCTACTTCATCCTCTTTGGCTAGCAGGTTCATCACCATTTCGCCAACATCATCTGAGCGGACTTCAGAATTGCCAATCCTTCTAAGATCCTTTTCAACGGACATGGCAATGCTTTCTAATGTGTCTAGTGATACTGGGCGTTTTTCGCAGGCGCGAATCAATCCGCGCAATACCTTTTCTCGACTAAATTCTTCCCTCGAACCGTCCTTTTTAACGACGATTAAAGGCGTTTCTTCAATTTTTTCAAATGTTGTAAAACGCACCCCGCAGGATTCACATTCCCGACGGCGGCGTATTTCTTTATTATCATCAACAGGCCGTGAATCCACAACACGTGTGCCGTTATATTGACAAGCTGGACATCTCATAGTAATTCTCCCGTCTCACACTTTTTAATAAACTTATTATAACAAATCTTAATTAGATAGAAAAATAGCAGATAATTTGTATACGTAATAGTAAATTTTAATATATTTTGCGTTGAAAAAACATGATTTTCGTAAATTTATTCTACTTTTTCTTATTCTTCTTAATATGGGTAGACATAATTGCTATAGAACTACTTGTAGTACTTATTCAGAAAAGGTTCTTCATACAAAACCGCAGCCTACTATGTAAGCTGCGCATTATTTCTAGAAGCCTTCAGAAGGATATAAAAACTTGGGCGGACCTAACACAAAGCACAAAGACAAGTCGTAGAGACAACTCAAGTTGGCTCTGCGGCTTGTGTGGGGGACAAAAACGCGACGTCCTTGTCGCATTGGCCCCATGACCAACGTCGTGTTGGCCTCTTAGTCCGTCCAACTATAGGTACCTAATCAAAATTTATATTTGGATAGCTAGAAGAAAATAATTTTTCAGCACCAAAAAAGATAGGAGCGATATACTCCTACCTTTTACGTTTACTAGTTCACAAACAATTACGCAGTAACTGCTTCTAGTGCTTTTACGATTTTCTTTGTTAAGTCAACTACGCGTGCAGAGTAGCCCCACTCGTTGTCATACCAAGCAAGCACTTTCACTTTGCGTGTTCCCATTACCATTGTTAACTGACCGTCAACTGTTGAAGAGTAAGTAGTTGTATTGTAGTCAGTTGATACTAATGGCTCCATTGTGAAGTTCAAGATGCCTTTTAATGGGCCTTCACTTGCAGCTTTGAATGCTTCGTTAACTTCATCAACTGTTACATCTTTTTTAACATCTACAACTAAATCCACTAGTGAAACGTTTGAAGTTGGGACACGTAAAGCCATTCCGTGCAATTTCCCCTTTAGTTCAGGCAATACTAATGATAATGCTTTAGCAGCACCCGTCGATGTTGGGATGATGCTGTCTGCACATGCACGAGCACGACGCAAGTCTTTATGTGGATTATCTAAATTCTTTTGGTCATTTGTGTAGGCATGAACTGTTGTCATTAAACCATTCTCAATACCAAATGTATCATTTAACACTTTTGCTACTGGAGCTAAACAGTTTGTTGTACAAGATGCATTTGAAATAACATCATGTTGGTCGATATCCAACAACTCATCGTTTACACCCATAACAAGTGTAATATCTTCATTTTTACCTGGAGCTGTTAAAATAACTTTTTTTGCACCAGCTTCTAAGTGCATTGCTGCTTTTTCACGATCGTTAAATTTACCTGTTGCTTCGATTACGATATCTACACCTAATTGTTTCCATGGTAATTGTAGCGGATCACGTTCACTAATTAGTTGTACGCGTTTCCCGTTTACAATTAGAGCATCCTCTTCTGTGTCAACTGTCCCTTCAAAGCGGCCATGATTTGTGTCATACTTAATCAAATGTGCTAACGTTTCTGCTGGATAGCTTGCGTTAATCGCAACAATATTTAATCCTTCTTGAACGATTGCTTGGCGGAAAACCATGCGTCCGATACGGCCAAACCCATTAATAGCGATAGAAACTGTCATTATATATAAATCCTCCTATATTCGCGGTTATTATTATTTTATCTTATTTTCATAATTAGTATAACACATTTACCTATAAGGTGAACACATTTTATTTAGATTTAAAAAGTTTCTATTTTCTGAAAAATAGCCCTGCATACTTCCTAACACAGCAGACATACTCACTGCAGGACTTTATTTGACGCTTAGTAAAAGTTTTTCCTAACCCTCTTTAATTATTCTGAAATAACTAAAAGGTCGACTCATACAAGTCGACCAATTGTATAACCTATTTGGTTAAATAACCCGTTTTTTGCTCATATAAACCTAAATCTTAGATCACATTCCAATTTTGAAGAATGTCTTTTAATTGTTTTGCGGTTTCTTCTATTGCCCCATTATTATTTATCACAGCATCGGCACCTTGTTCTTTCACGGATAGTGGAAGCTGCGAAGCAATACGAGCTTTTGCTTCTTCTTTAGTTAGTTGATTTCGTTCCATTAAACGCTTCAACTGTGTTTCTTCTGATACAGAAACTACTAAAATTTTCTCCACAAAATGCTGTAATTGGCTTTCAAATAATAAGGGGATATCCATTATTACAGTTTTTGCCCCGTTTTCAAGATACTCGTCACGCTGACGAAGCATTTCCTGGCGAATGGCTGGATGGATTATGCTGTTTAACAGTTTTCTTTTTTCTTCATCTTGAAAAATGATGCTGCCGATTTTTTGACGATCCATGGTCCCATCCTCTGTTAAAGCTTCTGCACCAAATGCTTCTGCGATTTGCTGCAAAGTGGGTGTTCCTGGTTCTACAACTTGTCGTGCCACTACATCCGCATCAACAATCGGAAGTCCATATTCCTTTAGCATATTGGCAACAGTACTCTTCCCGCTAGCGATACTGCCAGTTAAACCTATTATCATTTCTCTAACACCCTTTTAATGCTGACATTTTGGACAATACACTGAAGTTCGTCCGCCTATTATTAATGATTTTGTTGCGGTAGTGCAGATAGGGCAAATTTTCTTGCCATACATTTTCAACCGATGCTGCATCTCTCCTGCTTCACCATTTATATTGCGATAATCTGAAATGGTTGAGCCGCCTCGCTCGATGCTCTCCAGTAAAATCTGGCGAATTGCTTCAAACAAATCGATTTTGCGCTTTTTGCTAATTCGATTTGTTTTTCTTCCGGGATGAATGCCCATTTTAAAAAGCGCCTCTGTTGCATAAATATTGCCGCAGCCAGAGATGACTTGTCCGTCCATAATCACTTCTTTGATGGGTTTGTTTTGATATTTTGGCCGCTCGCATTTTTCTAAAAAGAAGTCACAGGCGTGCGGCTCAAAAGGCTCTGGAGCCATTTGGAGAAGCGGTGGATGCTCCTCTAGTTTTTTTAGAAAACGAAGCTCGCCAAATCGCCGGATATCCGAGTATACGAGCAGTTCTCCAGATTCAAGGGTGAAAGTGGCATGGACATGCTTTCGAAACTTCTCTTCGGTAATTTCACTTAAAGCACGAACAACAAACCAAGCACCCGACATCCCTAAATGGTTTACAAATAGAAAGCTCTCATGATTTTTTTCTAGATGAAAATAGATATATTTCGAGCGGCGTGTAATTTTTTGAATATGCATCCCCTGCATCACTTCTTCAAAAAGGTTGGGCTCGATATTTTTGACAATGCACTGCTTGCCTAGTCCAAAAGAGGTGTAAATCGTTTCCGAAAGCTCCACTTTCGCAATGGTTTTCCCTTCAACTTCAGGCACAAGTGCCCGAACAACACCTTCCACCTCTGGTAATTCAGGCATAATTCCACTTCCTTATTTCGCATCGTACCAAGTTTGACCATAGTCAAAATCCACTTTTAATGGAACCGCTAATTCAATCGCATTCTCCATCACTTCTGGTACAATTCGTTCTAAAATTTCAATTTCCTCTTTTGGTGCCTCAAAGATTAATTCATCGTGCACTTGCAATAATAATTTTGACTTTAGGCCCTCTTGTTTTAATCGAGCATCCATGTCAATCATTGCTTTTTTAATAATATCAGCCGCACTCCCTTGAATAGGCGTATTCATGGCTGTACGTTCTGCAAAGCTGCGCAAGTTAAAGTTTCTGCTCGTAATATCCGGCAAATAACGGCGACGATTTAAAATTGTTGTTACATAGCCTTTTAACTTCGCTTCCTGCACAATTGTATCCATATAATCTTTAACTCCTGGGAAGCTTTGCAAGTATTTATCGATAAATTCAGCCGCTTCTTTACGGGTAATATTCAAGCTTTGGGATAACCCATAATCACTGATCCCGTAAACAATACCGAAGTTAACAGCTTTTGCTGCGCGACGCATATTCGACGTGACCTCATCTTCGCCTACATGGAATACATCCATGGCAGTACGTGTATGAATATCCATTCCTTGTTTAAAGGCATCGACTAAAGCATCATCATTGGACATATGTGCTAGCACACGCAATTCGATTTGTGAATAATCGGCTGCAAACAATACCCAATCTTTTTCGGATGGAACAAAGGCTTGGCGAATTTTGCGCCCCTCTTCTAGACGAATCGGGATATTTTGAAGGTTCGGATCAGTTGAACTTAAACGTCCTGTTGAAGTCAATGCTTGCTGGAAGCGCGTATGCACTTTGCTATCCTCGCAATGTACTTCCTTGATCAGCCCTTCGATATACGTCGATTGTAATTTTGCCAACTGACGGTAGTCCAAAATATATTGAACTATTTTGTGTTCCGATTGAAGTTTCTCTAAAACATCTGCCGCTGTTGAATAGCCGGTCTTTGTTTTTTTCGCAACTGGCAGGCCTAATTTTTCAAATAGTATAACCCCTAATTGCTTCGGCGAATTAATGTTAAATGTCTCACCTGCAAGCTCATGAATCTCTTTTTCTAGAGCTGAGATTTTGTGTTCTAAGTCCTCACCCATTTTTTCGAGTGTCGGAATATCAACCTTGATGCCTTTACTTTCCATCGAGCCTAGAATACCAGCAAGGGGAAGCTCTAAATCAAAGTACAGCTCAAACTGTTCGTTTTCCTTGAGTTTCTCTTCCAATACAGATTGTAATGACCAAATCGCAAATGCTTTACGACTCACATGCTCAGCTAAAACCTTTTCTTCCGGCACTGCCCATTTTGCACCTTTGCCATAAATGGTTTCGTTTGCCTGAACATCTGTATAACCAAATTCTTTTGAAATCGTCGCAATGTCATCACCGGAAATAGCTGGATTCACGATATAGGCAGCAAGCAGCATATCAAATTCAACACCGCGCAATTCAATGCCTACACGATTTAAAATGGCTTGAGCCGCTTTACTATCCGACATATATTTCGTCTTCGTCTCATCCTCTAACCAGTTCTTAACGGTTTCATTTTGCTGCATCGCTTCAAAGGATAGGTAAAAGGTTTTCTCACCGTCTGTAAAGGCAAATCCAAGCACTCGACAAGAATGATAGTGCTCGTTTTCAAGCTCTACATGAACCGCCATAACATCCTTTAGCATTTCCTCTGTCACTTCTTGCACAAGATCGAAGTGAAGTTCAGCTGTTTCTTTTTCTTCTACTTGGTAGTCGCTTTTTTCGATTAACGATTTAAAAGATAGCTCCTGCCAGACAGTTAATAATTCTTCTTCATTTGGACCAGGATAATTCAAATCCTCAAGAGTGATATCAATCGGTGCTTCTGTAAAAATAGTTGCCAATTGTTTAGAAAGCTTTGCTTGCTCTTCATTGTCCACAAGCTTTTCTTTCATTTTGGATTTTTTCATGGCTTCAATTTGTTCGTATAATGCTTCAACAGAACCATATTCCTTCAGCAATTTGATGGCTGTTTTTTCACCAACACCAGGAACGCCTGGGATATTATCTGAAGCATCACCCATCAGCCCCTTCATATCAATAATTTGAAGCGGAGAAAGTCCGTACTTTTCTTCAATATGAGATGGGGTATATTTTTCAATATCCGTCATCCCTTTTCGAGTGATATAAACCGTCACTTGATCTGTAGCGAGCTGAGTTAAATCTTTATCGCCCGAAACGATAATAACGTCCATTTCTTCTGATTCAGCCTGTTTAGCAAGTGTCCCGATGATATCATCTGCTTCATACATTTCTTTTTCATAGCGCTTGATTTGATAGGCATCAATCAGCTTTCGAATATACGGAAATTGCTCTGATAGCTCTGGTGGCGTTTTTTGGCGTCCCCCCTTATACTCTCCGTAAGATTCATGACGGAAGGTTGTTTTTCCCGCATCAAATGCAACAAGCATTTTCGTCGGTTTTTCTTCTTCTAGTATTTTTTGCAGCATTGTAGTAAAGCCGTATACCGCATTTGTATGAATTCCACTGTCATTGGCAAGCAGCGGCAATGC
>Ga0182745_1003452_pt1 | contig 13624 bp, 10 predicted proteins | sample eDN3rd30CKraftBY_FD_128523 | JGI IMG/M metagenome (GOLD analysis project Ga0182745, IMG submission 128523) | Enriched backyard soil microbial communities from Emeryville, California, USA - eDNA 3rd pass 30_C Kraft BY (version 2) (version 2) | ecosystem: Environmental > Terrestrial > Soil >...
CCAGCTTGGTTCTCGCAAGGCCGCACCCCTTGTTCCTTCTACCTTTTACGCCGGGGAGGGTTTTCCCCCGGCAACCGGCAAGGTCGAGTTTCCAAAGAGCGATCCCCGAAGGGACGATTTAAGTTTACGGGACACCTGTTCAATTTCCAAGAGAGACACGCCTTATATCCCCACGGATAAATCCGGGGGCTTTACGGCTGATTTCGGTAACCACCCGGAGGAAAAAAGCAAGATCAGAGGAAAAGAACTCTCCCTCTTTGTTTGCATCCAATCTATAATGCAATTTGTCCGGTCACATCGAGGGAAGGTGCCCCGTACCAAGTTGGTGGCTTCCCTCGTGACCAAGACAACGCCGTTCTGCGCGAATCGAGCCTATCTTATCTGTCCGTTCGGTTTCTCAATCCCCAATGATTCCGTAAAGGGATGAGGATCTTCGCAAAAGTGGTGAGGATTCGGTCCCGGCCCGTACCGCTACCGCTCTTTATGAGGGAGGTCAGGCATGATGAGTTCCCGCAAGCCGGGTCCGCTCTGGTGCCGATTGATCGCGACGATCGTGGTTTTGACCCCGACCGCCGGCCTGCTGGCGATGGCGGCGGCTCCCGCGGCCACGGCGAAAGCCGGGCCAGGCAAACCGGAGGCCAAGAAGAGCCCGGCGCCCGCCTCGAAGGCGAAAGCGAAGGTCCAGGCCCCGCCGAAGCTTCCCGAACGTCCGAAGAAAGTGGTCAAAACCCCGCTCCTCACCCCTGAGGGGTTGGACGACCTGGTGAAGCAGTATCTGGCCACGGCCAAGGTTGCCACGGTCAAACGCACATCCGACATCGAGTATGTGCGACGTGTTTACCTGGACCTGACCGGAAAACTTCCAAAACCCGACCAGGTTCGTCAGTTCGTTTATTCCTCGGCCAGGGATAAACGAACGCGCCTGATCGACCAGCTTTTGCGCAGTCCGGACTATGCCGAGAACTGGGCCCACTACTGGCGAGACGTGATCCGGTTCCGGGCCACCGCGTCGAACACGAACCAGGTCCGCTACGAGGATATGGAAGACTGGCTCGTCGAGAAGTTCTCCAAGAACGCTCCCTGGGACGAGATCGCCCGCGGAATCATCGTCGCCACCGGAAACAATGACGACAACGGCGCGGTCAACTTCGCCCTGGCTCACGAGGTTCAGGCGGTTGAGATCGCGGGGGAGGTCTCCCGCATTTTCATGGGGGTGCAAATCCAGTGCGCCCAGTGTCATGACCACCCGACCGACTCCTGGAAGCAGCAGCAGTTCCACGAGTTCGCGGCCTACTTCGCCGGCATGAGGCGCAAGGAAGTCGTCAAGGCCATGCCCGGGATGAAGGCCATTACCGAGGTCTCGGCACCCGGCAAGCCCCGGTACACCATGCCGGACAAGAAGGATCCCTCGAAGCGCATCTTCGTCGCCCCCAAGTTCTTCCTGGACCCGAAGCAGGAAGTCCTCGCCCCGAACTTTGAATCAATCGAGCGACTCGGCCTGGTGGCCGACTATGTGACGGGACAGGACAACCCCTGGTTCGCCAAGGCGTTCGTCAACCGGATCTGGTATCTCATGCTCGGCGAAGCCTTTTATAGCCCGGTCGACGATATCGGACCCGACCGAACCGCGAAGGCCCCCGAGGTTCTCGAGGCCCTCTCCACCGAGTTCCGCAACAGTGGATACAACATCCATTGGCTGCTTAAAACAATCCTGAGCAGCGACACCTATCAACGCCAGGTGCGCTCGACCTATACCGACACCGGCCGCACCCCGTTCGCCGCGGTCAGTCCCAGCCGGCTCCGAGGCGACCAGATCCTCGACTCACTCTCTCAGATCCTTCGCTTCCCAGTCGACCCAAGACCGGCCGATACCAACGCCAAGGCGAAAGACGCGGCGACGGACAAAGCCGCTGTTTCGTCAAAAGCCATGGCGAAAGACCTGAAAAACACGGTCGGTAAGAAGAAGGGGAGAGGACCCCAGCGCACCCGGGATCAATTCAATACCATCTTCGCCATCGATCCTTCGACTCCGAACGAGGATGTGCTGGGAACGATCCCCCAATCACTCTACCTCATGAATAGCCCACAGCTTCATAACGCCATGCGTGGAAGCGGAGCTTCGATGCTGGGCGAGGTCCTGGCCGCCAACCCGAAGAATAACCGGGCCGCCTTGGGAGAAATCTATCTCCGGGTCCTCTCCCGAGAGCCCACCGCCAAGGAAGTGCAAGTCTGCGGCGCCTACATCGAGAAGGTGAAAAACCGCCGCGAGGCTTTCGAGGACATCCTCTGGAGCCTGATTAACTCGACCGAATTCATCACGCGTCGCTGAGCTCGAACTCCCGAACTCGTTCCGCCCAACTCACTCAACGGCGGAACTCGAAACGACCAGACACACGTCGAGAGGATGGCACTTTCATGTTCGAGAAATCCATTGTCAAGGTGTCGATGAACCACCAGGGGGTTCTCCACCGGCGCGGGTTCCTGAAAGGGATTGGCCTGGGAGCCGGCGGGCTGGCCACCGTCAGCTTCACCGACATGCTGGCCTTGCAGGCCGACGAGCTCCGAAAACGGCAGATGGCCTGCATCCTCCTCTGGATGGGGGGCGGCCCCAGCCAGATGGAAACCTTCGACCCCAAGCCCGAGCACGACAACGGCGCGGGGATCAAGTCGATTGAAACCAACGTGCCGGGGATTCGGATCGCCCCGGGCTGGGAGCGGACCGCCAAGGTCATGCAGGACATCACGCTCATCCGTTCGATGACCAACAAGGAAGGTAACCACGAGCGGGCGACCTACCAGCTCCACACCGGGTACGCTCCCACGGGAACGGTCAAACACCCGAGTTTTGGCTGCGTGGCCGCCAATGAGTTGGGGAATCCCAAGTTCGACCTGCCGCACATCGTCAGCATCGGTGGCACCACGATCGGGGCCGGGTTGTTGGGGGTCTCGCTCGAGCCCTTCGTGGTTCAGGATCCCAAGCGGCCCCCATCGAACGCGGTGCCACCGGTTCCCACGGCCCGATTCACGCGCCGGCTCGGCTTGATGCACGCGCTGGAGCAGGGGGGGTTCGAACGGACCGGTGGAGTCGACCGGGTCAGGGACCACACCTCGCTCTACAAGCAGACGGCGGGCATGGTCCTGTCTCCCCGCATGAAGGCGTTCGACCTCAGTTCGGAAGACCCCAAGATCCGCGCGGCCTATGGAGATAGCCCCTTTGGGCAAGGGTGCCTGCTGGCTCGCCGCCTCGTGGACGCGGGCGTGACCTTTGTCGAGGTCCGCTCCAACGGCTGGGACACGCACGTGGACACGGTCGAGCGAGTCGGTAAGAACGCGAGCCAGGTGGACCCGGGATTCGCGTCGTTGATCGCCGACCTCAAGAGCCGAGGGATGCTCGATCGCACCCTGGTCATTTGGATGGGTGAGTTCGGGCGCACGCCGAAGATCAACCCCACGGCGGGCCGAGACCACTTCCCCCGCGTCTTCAACGTCGCGCTGGCGGGGGGTGGAGTCAAGGGGGGGCAGGTCATCGGAGCTTCGAGTCCCGACGGCTCGGAGGTCAAGGACCAGCCCGTCGCGGTCAACGACCTCCTGGTCAGCTTCTGCCACTCCTTGAAGATCGACCCCGCCAAGGAGAACATGAGCTCGCTCGGTCGCCCGATCAAGATCGTGGATGGCGGCAAGGTGGTCAAGCAGCTCTTCTCCTGAGCGAAAAAAACGACCCGACTGCTTTCAGTAAAGTCTTGCGAATAAATGTGCCCACCCCTCTCAACGGGGGTGGGCTTTTTCATGGCCAGAACCCAAGCGAACCGAGGTTCGGAACCTCAGGTGGTGCATTCAGGACTTCCACCGCCGTGAAACGGTTGTTCCACGCACGAGCGTTGGTCGTGTCGCGACGATTTCGCCGATTTTCCGCAAGACAACAGGGCTTACCGGTCGATCAAGGAGAAGGAATGGGGTGGATTGCCTGACATCGAGCCGGGTGTCGCGACTACCCTTCGTCCTCCAGGCCGAGGTTCCCGGAGGAACTCGATTCGCTTTCGGGAAAGGAGTTCCCATGCGCCTGCTCACTCGTACCACTCTGGCCGTGGTTGGCCTGGCATTGGCCGGACCTGCCTCGACCTGGGCCGATCCCCCCGCGCCTGCTGGCGCGCCTCACAAGCACCCTCGGGGCCTCTTCGGCAAGGAGAAGCTCTGCGCGGACTGCCAGCGTGCGAAGCTGCAATCTCAGGGGATCTCGATTCCTCCTCCTCCGTCGCTCCCCACCGGCACGGTGACCACGAGCGTGGGCGGCGAATGCACCGCCTGCCAGAACGGCCAGTACCACGAGCATCCCGGAGTGATCTCGGGAGGCGTTCCCGTCGCTAACAGCGCGTCTGGCTACGCGGTCGTCGGTGGCGACGCCGCGCCTGGGTATGCGGTTGTGGGTGGCGAAGGCCCCGTGATCGATCCGTCGCCAATCGGAGTCGTCCAGGCGCGCCCCAACCAGGTTGGCCCCCAAGCGGGTCCGCGCACGGCCGATAGCTCCGTGATGCAGACCAGCATCCCCGCCCCCGATCCGGTCAAGCCGCTCGGGTCGAATCGACCGAGAATCCTCTCTCACCTGTTTGGCGTGAGCGCCATCGGTCGCGACTACCGCGAGGAGCAACAGCGGAAGCGAGGGCAGGAGCACGCCTCGATTCGCTACGACAACCAGCCAACCCAGGTCAAGGATCTCCCCGCGTCGCAAGTCTACGGGCGCAAAGGCGGTCACTAAACCAAGCGAGGACCAGGTAAACGCAATGGGTGAGCTAGGCAGCCGACGATGACCGACCGATGTGTGAGGGAGGGGAGGGGATTTCCCTGAACCAAACCAAAGCCTGCTCTTCGGTTGTAAACCAAGCTGCCTGGCCAAGCTCAACGTGGCCAGGTTGATGAGGTCCTCGGGGAATTCCGCGGTAAATCTTATCAGGATGGTGGTTGGCATTCTCAAGAGAAGGATGCTTTCCAGATCGAGGACGGATCCTCAAGTACTTTCGTTCCCAATCCAATTTTTTTGCCGCGGGATCCTCCGGGGACCTCGTCCAACGGAATTTCTCACGTCGTCTGGCCCGTGCCTAACCCCGGTTTCCAATCCAAGGCCATCGGCCCAACGCCCCCGCGTTGGGCCGATGGCCTTGTGCGCTTTGGGATTCGCTTCAGAACGAGGCGGTACTCTGCCGATTCAGTCTGCATGGCAAGGCTGGACGGGGAGGGCCCCTCACGATGAGCGGGCATTCCCAGGTCGTCCAGCCTCGGCCGCCGGCAGACTCGACGCGTAGGAAGGCGTCGGGAAGCCTGCCGATCGCTTGATTCCGGAACTCCAGGAGGGATACACCGATACGAAAAATAAGGGAGTGACCATGCGTTTCGGAAAATGGCGAGGCGTGGCGGCGACGTGTGCTCTGGCGGCGTCGTTCACCTTGGGGTTGACCCAGTTCAGCCTGGCGGGCGGATTCCGTCACACGATCACCCGCGAAGTCGAAGCCGTTGACCTCCAGACCGGCGGTCCTTACTATGCTCCCCCCGTCCCTTACGGGCACTATGCCAAACCGGGCGGACACCTGGCCAAGGCGGCGGGCCTGGTTCACGGAGGCCTCGGGGGACTTGGTGGCTGCGGCCTCGGAGCGGGTTGTGGCCATGGTGGCGGCTGCGACACCGGCCAATGCGGACTGGGGACCGGCTGTGGACACTTCGCGGGACTTGGCCATGGCAATCTCGGCCAGTGCGGCGGAGCGAGCGACCCTTGCGGCGAGAGCAGTTGCTCGGGCTGCGGGTTGGGGCTCAAGGGCCGGTTCGGCGGTGGTGGCTGCGGCGGTTGCGGTGGAATCGGTTGTGGTGCCTGTCTGGGAGGGGGACTGGGCCTGAAAGGCAAGGCCCATAGTGCCCTGGGACTTCCCAGAGCGCTGGCCGCGAAGGCCTTGCACAAGGGAGATATCAAGTGGTTCGTCGGGCCTGGCGGCCCGGTTCCGCTCACCCCCGGCTACGTCCCCTACATCGTGACCACACGATCTCCGCGCGACTTCTTCGCCTTCCCGCCCTTCAACGAGAACGTTCCTTGATCCGTTGATTCGGACCCAGGACGATTCGACCGAAGAATGCAAGATGCGAGGCCCGGCATTTCCGCCGGGCCTCGCGTCGTTTTTGAGGTGACCTCCGAGTTAGTAGCTCGTTTATGCGAAAACCTAGGAATGGTGGGCAATGCCCACCCTACGTAAAACCTTTGATAGCAACATTGTAGGGTGGGCAATGCCCACCTTTGATAGCCGTGGATTGAGAGTGGACCAAGCGCTAGCTTGCTGGCCCAAAGGGGAAAAGGCTCGGCTCACCAAGGCATCGACCCAATCGATTTTACCGCCTGTTCCGCCTGATCAGGTTTCTAGCTCCCTACTCCAGGTTGAATGGCTCCAGGCGTTTAGGGAATTGGGCCGACAACTGAGAAAGCTCGCCAGACGGATGGAGGCGACGCATCAGTCGGCAAAGAAACCAAGAGCAGGAGGAGTGGCGATGGGTCGTTGCGACGTGGCAAGAATCAAAAAAATCACACTAATGGCCCTCGCGGCCCTACTCGCTCCCGCGCTTCGGGCCTCGGCGCAGGTTCCTCAGCCGCACATCGCCGACACCACCGTGCGAAGCGGCCTGATCTCACGCTTCGACCGAATCGAATCCCACCTTCCTCCCGACACTCGGCGCGACACCTGGTATCACACCCGCTGGGGAGATAAGCCTCACGGGCACCGCCCCAACAGCATCAAGGAAGGGGGCATGTACGGCCACTTGCTCCGCGCGAACTGCACCGCCAGCATCTACCCGTACTTCCTGGGGAGCCCGGGGAAGAGCTCGATCACCTGCGATTGCTACCCCTGGCCCCGCCCATTGCGAACACTCCAGGGATTCATCAAGCCGTTCAAGCCCGTGGGTATGTACTACGACCAAGGGTCCTATGTGCCGGTCCACGACCTCGACCCCTTGGTCCCAGGCCCAGGCGCCTTGCCCTTCCCCTGGTATTACAACCCCGCTCGCGGTGGTTAATCCAACGAACGAGCCAGGCCCGCGGACTTTGATCCTCTGCCTCTGAAGCTTGCAGAAGGGGAAAGGACCTCGAATCCCGAGGCCTTTCCCCTTGCTCGTTTGCTCGCGGAACAGGACAGGATTCACACTCGACTCAGAGTCCATCACGGCTCTCGGTCGCGAGCCAGGCTTTGAGCTCATCTTGCAAGGTACGGGCAAGCTCGGGATGTTCGGCGATGATATTTCGCCGCTCCGCCGGGTCCCGTTCGACGTCGAACAGCTCGGGCTTCCCACCGCTGATGATCACCAGCTTTAGGTTGCCACGCATCGCGGCGAGTTGGTTGCTTCCCTCCACCCGCCACTCCCAGAACAAGGTACGTTCACGTTCTTCCGCTTTCTCAGCCGGTTCAGGATGCTGCCAGCGCGAGAGTTGATTCTTGCCGTCAACCCGCCAGGCCGTCTCGAGCTTCGCGCCCGACACCGCGAGGAGCGACGGGAACAGGTCGGTCATGTGCCCAACCTCGTAAGAAATCCGCCGCGAGGGGATCTGACCGGGCCAACTGACGAGAGCCGGCACGCGAATTCCCCCTTCCCAGAGGGTTCGCTTCTGCCCGCGAAACGGCCGGTTGCTGTCGTGGTAGCTGCTCGTCCCCTGGTTGCCCACCTCGAACGTCGCGCCATGGTCGCTTGCGAAAACCACCAAGGTGTTCTCTCGCAGCCCGAGCCGATCGAGCTCGTCGATGATCCGCCCCACGTTCTTATCCAGACGCGTGACCATGGCGGCATAAGTGGCCCGAAGCGGACGGCCCGGGCCGGCCTCGATGAACTTGGACCGATGCATCTCAACTTCTTCAGGTGGCGCTTCAATATTAAAATGTGCATTAATAAACGGAACGTACAGAAAGAAGGGAGTCGGTCGATCGACCTCTCTCCTGCGCTTCAGAAACGCGATTGCCTGGTCGGCGAACAGGTCGTCGGAATAACCGGAAACCGGCTTGAGCTCACGGCCGTGCCAGAGCTGTTCAGGAAACTTTTCCCAGGCGTGCTTCGCGTCGGTGAAGCCGAAGAATTCATCAAACCCCTGATCCATCGGATGCACATAAGAGGTGCTTCCCTCGCGAGGCTGACCATGGTGCCACTTGCCGAAGAGCGCAGTGGCATAACCGTTGGCCTTGAACGCCTCGGCCAGAGTCACCTGCTGGGCGGGGAGGTCGTCATTATTGCGGGAAACCCCGTTGTGGATGGTGTCTTTGCCGGTCAACAAGGCCGCGCGGCTCGGGGCGCACACCACGGCGGCGGTGTAGAAACGTTTGAATGTGGTTCCGCTGGCCGCCAGGCGATCGAGATGCGGCGTGGCCCATTCGGTCCGGCCGTTAAATCCGACATCTCCCCAGCCCAGGTCGTCGGCGAGCATCAGGAGGACATTCGGCCGCTTCGCCGGCTTCGTATCCGCGAAGGCCTGAGCGCTAACGCAGGTGAGTATCAAGCATAAAGACCTGAGCGTAAGACGAGGCATCTGGACAACTCCTCTGGGGCCTTGCGCGTCGAGTGGAACTTGGACGGGCTCGACCGTGATGGAAGGCTGGGGCCCACTCTACAAAAGTGTGTGCGAGCGGGCTATAGTGGCGTACTTCTCGGCCCGGCGCTCGTTTTGAAGCGTCCGTGCGCGAGTGGACAACGACCCTGTGAGACCGAAGACTCGGAAGGAAACGACACGATGAGCCATCGGAAGCTGCGGGTGGGCATGATCGGCGGCGGCGGCCCGGCCAACTTCTTCGGCGGACCTCACCGCCGGGCGATCCTGTTGGATAATTCAGCCGAACTGACCGCCGGCGCACTGCGAAGCAAGCCCGAGGAGTCGATCGAGGCCGCCCGAGACCTGTTCTTCACACGCGGATATCCCGACTGGCAAACCCTGATCAAAACCGAAGCGGAGATGGACGAGTCGGAACGGGTCGATTACGTGACCATCGTCACCCCCAACGATGCCCACTTCGGCCCGGCCGACGCCGCCGCCAACGCGGGAATCGGCGTGCTCTGCGAGAAGCCGCTGACCACCACGCTCGACGAGGCCAGGAGACTGCACGCCGCGGTCGCCGCCCACAAGACCCCCTTCGTCGTGGCGTACACCTATACCGGGTTCCCCATGGTGATGCTGGCTCGTGAGCTGGTGCGCGACGGCTCCATTGGCGAGGTCCGGAAGGTCGAGGCCTGGTATCCCCAGGGGTGGCTCGCCACCAAGCTCGAATCCGACGGCCAGAAGCAGGCGGCCTGGCGCGTCGATCCCAGCAAGGCAGGGGCCTCGGGCTGTGGCGGCGACATCGGGACGCATGCCTACGAGTTCGTCCGATTCGTCGCCGGGCGCAACGCCACGCGCATTCGAGGGCGGCTCAAATCCTTTGTCCCCGGCCGGGCCCTTGACGATGATTTCACCGTGCTGGCCGAGCTCGACAACGGCGGAATCGCCACCGTCACCGCTTCACAGGTCACCATCGGCGCTCAGAACGACAATGGCTTCCGCATCGTGGGAACCACCGGCACCCTGGAATGGTCGATTACCGACCATAACGTGCTGAAGTCGTACAGCGGTGGCCAGCCGCTCCGGCTTTACCGCCTCGGGGCGGAGTACGACTATTTCCCCGCCTCGATCAAGCCCTACATCCGTGTTCCTTCGGGGCATCCGGAAGGCTTCCACGAGGCCCTGGCCAACCTGCACCGAACCCTGGAATGGACCATCCGAAGCGGTCGGGGGGAAAACGTGCCGACCCCCTACGAGCACCCGGGCATCCTGGATGGAGTCGCGGGCATGGCGTTCGTGGAGGCAGCCGTCGCCAGCTCGAACCAGGACGGCGCCTGGGTCGAAATGCCCAAGCTCGGCTAAATCAATGCGGACCCTGGTGGGCGCCGGTCTCCTCCCGCATGGGTCGCATGAGCCGGCGTCCCAAGCGCCTTTTGCCCAGAGTTGGGATTGAACAGGAGAACCTGAAAGTTGAAGGACCCCCTAGTTCGCTTCAGCGTCGCCATCGGCGGCGAGCTTCTCCAGAAATTTGACGAGTACCGCGAGACGCACAGGTACCCTAACCGAAGCGAGGCGGTGCGTGGACTGATGCGAGCCGCCTTGATCCAGGAGGTGATTACCAGCGACGAGAGCGACGCCATGGGGGTCGTCACTCTCGTCTACGACCACCACGCCGGGCGCATCTCGGAACGCTTGACCGAACTTCAACACATGCACGTGGACCTGGTGGTCACCACCACCCATGTCCATCTCGACGCCAAGCGATGTCTCGAGGTCATCCTCCTGCGCGGACAGACCAAGGTCATCCGCGAGTTGGCCGACGGCCTGATCGGCACGAAGGGGGTTGAATCCGGGCGACTCGTTCTCACCGCCACGGGCCCGATCGCCCACGGACACGACCACGCCAAGGGCACCGGTCATGCGCACGGGCACTCGCACGGACACGGAGGCAAACCCCACTCCCATTGAGTGCGCACAAGGTCGGTGCTCAAGCAATAGAAGTGGCTCAACGTTCAACCGCACGAGCCGGCGCGATTGTTGTTGTCGATGTCGATAAGGATTGACCTGGTGAAGCCCCTTCTCGCACTCCGCTGAACTGGCTCGAGCGCTTCGCCTGAAGGCTTCGATAGAAAAGGAGCTCGCGCCGATTGCCCCTGAGCGCCTCGAGCGCCTCGGTCACCAGGTTCACGCAGGCCGTCAGCATGAGGAACACGCCGAGGATGGCCAGCAAGGTCGGCAAGAAGATCAGGCTATGGCGGCCGGTCCAAACATCCATGGCCAAGGTCAAGCTGGTCCCCACGAAGCTGCCGAACGCCAAATAAAGAGCGACCAGCGCATAACGAATCCGGTTTCCACGCCAGACGAGTCGGTCGAGTTCCTCATTCACATTCAACAGCCGTTCGCCGGGAAAGTCGTGGTCGGATCCCCCACGTCCAATCCGATCCGCCAGGTCATTCAACACGCGAATCCGATCCACGATCCGAGACATCCGGTTCGAGGTCGAAATGATCAACGAGCCGTTGGCCGTCAAAAAAATGGCAGGGGTAATCATCGCCGAGAGCGTCGCGTAGACGTCGGGCTCCATCGCGAACTGCCCCCCAGGCAGACCAACCGGCATCGTGTCGCTCCCCTCCATAATTTCAACCCGTGGTTTTCCCCAAACTTATGCACCGCGTGGGAATCATGATCACTTCCTCCCCATGGGTCAATGGTCGGCCCACCTCATTCGCCTACCCTCAAAGACACCGTCACTTCCTCCAAATCGCCCATTCTTCCAGGGGTCGATAAAAAACGGCCAATCCAACTGATTGCATGCATGGCGAATAAAAGAAACGTCGTGTACACTTTCCGTTGGAAGGAGCGTCGGAACGCTTTGCGATTAAGTAGCGCATCTTGCAATAATTGGCACCTTGGGCTCGAGCTCCTTCGGTCTTGACCGATTGGCGAATCCTGGCTCCCGGCTTAGCACCTTGACGAGACATCCATGGTATCCAGAGCTAGACGCTCAGCCGTCGCGCTCCACTTCGAAGCTCTCGAGCCTCGAACGTTGTTGAGCGGCAACCTCGGCGAGGAATTCTTCGTCCGATTCCGCCCCGGGCTCTCCTCGGGGGCAATTCAGACCACGCTAAAAACCATCGGCGCCTCGGTCGTGAAGGAGTTCGCGGACGGGCCGGCCTTGGTCTCCATCCCAGCCGAAACAGGGACTAGCGATCGAATTCTCCAGTGGCTCCAGCTCAACCCCATCGTCTCTTACGCCGAGCCGAACGCCACGATCCAGGCCCAAGGCGTGATCCCCTCCGACCCCTACTTCAGCCAGCAGTGGGGGTTGAACAACGGGAACAACGTCGATATTGATGCCCCCGAAGCCTGGGAGATCACCCAAGGAAAGAATACCGTCGTCATCGCCGTGCTCGACTCCGGGATCGACCTGAATAACCCCGACCTCGTGAATCGGCTCTGGGTCAATCCAGGCGACCTCTCCGGCGCGGATGGTTACCGAAACGCCATTTATGGCTGGAACTTTGTTAATAATAACAACAACGTGCAAGACCTGAACGGACATGGCACACACGTGGCGGGGATCCTCGCCGCGGGGGGGAACAACGGTTACGGCACGTCGGGGGTGGATTGGTACTCGCGGATCATGCCGATCCGGGTGCTCGACAACAAGGGAGACGGCACCACCGACAGCGCGGTCAGCGGCATCTACTTCGCCGTGAACCACGGAGCGCGGGTGATCAACGCTAGTTGGGGGGGTGGCAGCTACTCCCAGGCCTTGCGCGACGCCATCAACTATGCGGGAAGCCATGGAGTGGTCTTCGTGGCCGCCGCCGGTAACGACGGGACCAACAACGACAGCTCCCCTTCCTACCCTGGTTCGTATCGCCTCTCCAACTCGATCACCGTGGGGGCGGTCGATGCCCAGGGGCAGCTCGCCAGCTTCTCCGACTACGGGGCCCGCTCCGTTGACCTGGTCGCCCCCGGCGTGGGCATCCTCAGCACCATTCCCGGTGGGTTCGCCTCTTATTCCGGCACGTCGATGGCGACCCCGTTCGTCTCGGGCGTGGTCTCCCTGCTCCTGAGCATTCATCCCGAGTTCTCGGCGCAGCAAGCCGTCCAGCGCGTCCTCTCCACCGTCAAACCGGTCGGAGGCGCGGCGGGGCGAACCATCACGGGTGGCATGGTGAGCGCTTATAACGCCGTGAACTTCGGCACCACGGCCACCTCAACCTCCACCACCGACGATGGGATTCCCACGGCGATCACCCTCGTCCCCAACGGAACCAGCGACCTCGACCTGATCGCCCGGATGCTCAGCACCGACGACTTTTACAACAGCCGAGGCGGCACGAACGTCGGTTTCGTCACCGGCCTCTACCAAACCTTGATCGGCCGCGACCCCGAGCCCGAAGGGCTGGCGAGCTGGGTCAAACGGCTGAACCAGGGCCAGACACGGGTCCAGGTGGTCTCCACCTTCGAACGCACCGCGGAAGCCCTCCAGGTCAAGGTGGCCCACTGGTACAAGAATCTGTTCCGCCTCCCCAACCCCATCGAACAGCTCAAATTCGACCCCGGTGTCATGCACTGGAGCCGGTTCCTCGCCGCGGGGCAGTCCGATAACACGGTGCTCGCCCGCATCCTCGCCACCAACGACTACTTCGTCGCGACCGGCGGCAGCAATGAGAGTTTTGTCGCCGACCTCTACCGTTCGCTCCTGGAGCGCGAGGCCGACCCGGAAAGCCGGAACTTCTTCCTCGGCCTACTTCAAGGGGGAATGACCCGGTTCGACCTGGTCCTGCGGTTCGAGGCCACCGTCGAAGCCAAGCGGACCAAGGTGGCCCGCTGGTACCAGAACTACCTGGGCTGGTCCCTCACCACCGATCAGCTCAAGAGTGACCCCGGGGTGGTCTACTGGTCCCGATTCATGAGTGATGTTTAAAGCAAAATACCAGCGGGTCAATCGGTTCCCCTTATTTTTTTATTCTTTACAAGCCCGAAGCGCCAGCGAGTGAATCTCTTCGGACTTTCACAAGCCCGAAGCGCCAGCGAGTGAATCTCTTCGGACTTTCACAAGCCCGA
>Ga0182745_1003453_pt1 | contig 13618 bp, 7 predicted proteins | sample eDN3rd30CKraftBY_FD_128523 | JGI IMG/M metagenome (GOLD analysis project Ga0182745, IMG submission 128523) | Enriched backyard soil microbial communities from Emeryville, California, USA - eDNA 3rd pass 30_C Kraft BY (version 2) (version 2) | ecosystem: Environmental > Terrestrial > Soil >...
GACCGGTGAATGCGCGCCAGCCGCGTGTCCACGGTTTCGCCGCTGTCCGACAGAATCATGTCCAGGGATTGCGCGGCGGCGCTGATGGTGGCGAGCGGCGCGCGCAGCTCGTGCGAGATCAGTGCGTTCATCTGCCGCTGCGCGTCCAGCGCACCGGCCAGTTCCGCCAGCCGCAGTTCGCCTTGCGCCACATGTTCGGCGTCGGAGCCGGCGCCTGTCTTGCGGGCGGACGCGGCGGTATTGGAGGCGTCCAGGGCAACCCAGAGCAGCGCGCCCGACACCAGCATCAGCCTCAGCACTTCCATGCCGGCGTCCGCGGCGTCCGCGCCGCCGGCGTGCCAGGCGTCGTGTCCCAGAGCCCAGGCCGATACGGCATAGGCAAGCGCCAGCGTCAGGCAGGCCGGGCGGCCGGCGCGCTGCCGGATCGCGCTGGCCAGAAACCAAATCGCCAACGGCACGCTGAGCGCGGCGCACACGCCAGCGATGGAGGCGGGCAGCACGCCGGATTCGGTTTCGTACACAAAGATCAGCGCCAGGGCGGCCACGCCGGACAACAAGATGCTGATCCACCGGCATGCGGCGCCCAAACTGGCCGCAAGGCGTGATCCCTGCAACAGCGGCGCGGTCAGGGCAAGCAAGGCGGCGTAGGACGCGGCCTGCAGCGCGCCGGGCGGCATCAGCTCGGGCAGGGAGCGGAACAGTCCTTCGATCAGCGCGAAGATCATGCCCGCCGCGAACAATGCGTTCCGGGTGCGCGCCCAGGCCACGCCGCACGTCATCGCGCAGGCGATCGCGACGCCCGCAGTCAGGCCAGCGTGCAGGCCGTCGTACCCGGCATTCGGTACGTGGGCAAGCGCATGGGCAGGCCAGAAAAGGGCGCATAGCAGCAGGCCGAATCCCGGCCAGACGGATGTCCGGAACGCGCCGGGACGGCTGGGGCGCAGGTGGCGAAAATGCCCGCGGGTGCGAAGAAACAATCCTTCCGTCAACTAGGAACCCATTGATGATCGTGCGCGAGGTCTTGCGCGTGGGCGGAGTTTACGACAGCGCCGCTTATCGCGCGGACGCCGATTTCCTCCAAGATGCGCTGCGTGGCGGCGTCCGGCACGTCGGCGGCATGGACCGACATGCCGAGCGTCATCGCGGTGGCGACGACGGTGGCGGCCAGATGCTGGCTGCCGGGACTATGGAGCAGGCCGCTGATGAAACTGCCGCTCAGCGTCACGTACGAAACCGGGAATTCGTGCAGGTGCTCCATGGCGCCGAACTGCTGCGACAGCCGCGATACGCCGACCCGTCCGCCGGCGCCGGTGACGATGTCGCAGAGCTGGCGCACGTCGGCGCCTTGTTCGACGAGGCCCGCGGCTTCGACTTCCAGGATCAGCCGGTTCGACAGCGTGGGCCGGTCTGCCAGCATGCGTTCCAGGCGTCCGAAAAACGATCCTTGAGCAAGCGTGGCAAGCGATACCGGCACGGTCAACGCGCCTTCATGCGTGAACAGCCAGTCCAGGCCCAGGCGAATCGCCTGGATATCGCATTCGGCGGACAGCCCCAGGCGCACGGCGGGCGGCATGAAGATCGAGGCAGGTACGGGATCGGTGCCGGACAGGTCATGCAGCGTCAGGCTGGCCTCGTGCTGGAGCAGCGCGCCGGACAGGTCGTGCAAGGGGTGGGCCGAGAGCGAGAACCGGTGCTGCTCCAGGGCCGTGATCAGCGCGTCGTGCCAGCTGTATTCGCCGATGCGGGTGCTGTCGGCGGCCTGGCTCGCCGGCGTGATCTGGTCGTCATCGGCGCTTTCGGCGCACATCAGCGCGTGGTCCAGTCGGGCCAGGATGTCGCTCATGTTGTCGCCCGGCGCGAATGCGGCCATGGCCAACGCCCAGCGGCACCAGCCGAACTTGTCCATCGGCACGCGCAGCGACCGCAGTTCGCGGCGCACGCGCTCGGCCAGCACGCTGGCTTGGGGCGCCGAGGTGCGCGGCAGCAGCAGGGCGAAATCCGATCCGCTGATGCGCGCAATCAGCGTGCCGGGGCCGCCGAATTCCTGCACCAGCTTGCGCAGGCGCTCCGACGAGGAGCGCAGCCACTGGTCGGTGAACGCGCGTGACAGGTGACGGTTGATCTGCGCCAGATCGCGTTGGCGGAACATGAGCAGGTGGCCGCTCGCCTCCTCGGATTTGTCGGCCAGCGCCAGCCGGAACTGGTCGACGAAATGCTTGCGGTTGGACAGGCGGGAGATGGGATCCCGGTAGATTTCGCTTTGCAGCGATTCGATGCGGGCATTCTGCTCCTCGACCGTGGCGGCAACGCGGCGTTGCGCATCGACAAGCGCCTGTTCCACGCCCGGCACTTCGCATGAACCGGTCAGCTGCGCATCCGCGCCCGGCGCCAGGGCGCGCACCCGCTCGCAGATGTCGCGGGACGTGCGGGCTTCGATCCACCGGACAAGGTTCGTCGCGAAGAGCGCCCAGAATGCGGCCGCCGCCAGCACCAGGCCCAGCACCCGGACGCCGCCTTGCCACAGGGTGTCGCGCGCCAGCCGCGCATCGGCCTGCACCGTCAGGACGCCCTTGGCCTGGCCGCCCGGAATGACGAAGGGCCGCGACACCGCGGGCGCCTCCATGTTCAGCCACGCGGCGCGCCAGTCGGACTCGTGGCTGGTGCCGGCCGCAGATCCGGTGCGGCGCTCCACGCGGATCGCGTTCCCTTCGTTCGTGATATTGACCAGCGAATACAGGCCTTGTCCAAACAGCTGATCGGCAAGCTCGACCTGCTCTCGATGGCTGCCCGTGCTGTGCGACAGCGCCCAGGCGAGCGCATTGGCGCCCGATTCGCTTTGCTGGGCCAGCTGGGTATTCAGATAGCGATGCGCCGCCAGCATCCCCAGGGCTTGCGCGCCGAGCAGGATGAAGCCGATCAGAAGGGCAGAGCAGAAAAGCAGCCGGCGTAATGTGGACATGTACTTGCGAGTCCCTGTCTGGGTATACGCGGCAGCGGACTCGGGCAGGAGTCCACTGCGGCTTCAACGGGCATCAGGCGGCAAGGGCGCCTTGCGCGGGATAAAAAACCTGGATATCAAACGTGACACACGTTACGAAACGACCGTCAAGGACGCGGATGCGGGAAACAGAGGTTGTCACAGAACGCACAGAATATTACGAAATCCTCGGTCATATCAGACAAGGTGTGTAATTATTTCGCTCGTGAGAATGGTCCGGTTGAGAACTATTGAGACACTGCGTATTAATTTTTCGGGTTGCGGTGTCGTAGATGGACCGAGGCGTGGCGAAAGGACCGGCCAGCGATCGCCTTCCAGGGGCCCCGCCATGACCGAAGCGAGCAACAAGGATCCAACGAAAGTCAGGATAAAAGGGGCGCGTTGCCTCCGAAATGTGGCGTTTTTTTGCGAAAACAATGAATAATTTAAAATATGTTACAGCCCCCGGGCCCGTGGTCGGGCCGCAACGCCGGGGGCGTATGGATAGGGGGCTCCGTGCGTGAGAGTTACCTGCTCGCACTGTGCCTGACGCTCGCGGGCGCACTTGCAGCGATCAGTCTGCTGTTCTTCCGCCGGGAGCGCGCGCTGCGCCGTCGCCTGACGCGGGATGAACTGACCGGCCTCCTTAGCCAGCAGGAGCTGCATCGTCGCGTGCGTGCCTGGCTGGGCCAGCCGCAGGGCACGACCCGGCGCGGCGCCTTTTTTCTCGTCAGCTTCGAACACTATGCCCAGATCAGCGCCATGCTGCGGGCGGGTGAAGATCAGGCGCTGCTGGTTCAGGTGGCCGATCGCATCAGCCTGGTCGCCCGCGCGCTCGGGGGCATGGCTGCGCGCACCGGTACCGACTCGTTCACCGTCTGCGTGCCCGGCGTTGACGAGGAGGGCGCTGCCCAGGTGTGCGCCAAGCTGCTGGCCGATCTGAGCGTGCCTTATGAACTGGGCGCCCGTCCCCTTATTGCCGTCTTTCGCATCGGCGCCGCCCTGTACCCGGCCCACGGCCGCAGCGTCGAGGAATTGCAGCGCTGCGTGCAGGTTGCGATGGTGCCGCTCAAGGATCAGGGCGGCCAGGGCTGGAATCTCTTTGACTTCCGGTTGCTGGCACGCCAGCGGGACCAGCAGGGCCTGGAAAACGACCTTCGGCTGGCCCTGACAACGCCGGCCATGGAGCAGTTCGAGCTCTATTACCAGCCGGTCTGCGACAGTGCGAGCGGCGTGGTGCAGGGATGCGAGGCGCTGCTGCGCTGGCATCACCCGGTGCTGGGCAGCGTGTCGCCCGCCGTGACGATCGAGCTGGCCGAACGCAGCGGCCTCATCGTGCCGCTGGGCGCCTGGATCCTGGAGCGAGCCTGCACGCAAGCGGCGCTATGGCCGGCTGCGTGGCGCGTGCACGTGAACCTGTCGGTCAAGCAGATGAACGAGGACGGGCTGGTTCAACTGGTGTCGGACGTGCTGGCCGCCACCCGCCTGTCGCCGTGCAAGCTGGTGCTGGAGATCACCGAATCCATCTTCATCCTTCACTACGAGCGGCACGTGAAGATCCTGAACACGCTGCGCGAAATGGGTATCGGGGTGGCGCTGGACGACTTCGGCTGCGGCTATTCCAGCCTGAACCATCTACGCCATCTGCCCATCGATTGGGTCAAGATCGACCGCAGCTTTATCTCCGCGCTGGAATCGGACGCCGGCAGCCGCGAGGTGGTTTCCGCCCTGTTCGGCTTGTGCCAGGCGATGCACCTGCCGGTCGTGGCCGAAGGTGTCGAGACGGAAGGCCAGCGCGAAATCCTCAAGTCGCTGGGATGCCGGGTGATGCAGGGTTTTCTGCTGGGACGGCCTGCGCCGGCCGCCGAAATCCAGGCTTTGGCTGCGGCGGTGTCATAATCGGGGTTGCTTGCAAACCCGACCTGTTGACTCCTTATGCCCGGCAATACCCTAGGTACTCTCTTTACCGTCACGAATTTCGGCGAATCCCACGGGCCGGCCATCGGTTGCGTCGTGGACGGCTGTCCCCCGGGGCTGGCCCTCACCGCGGCCGACATCCAGTTCGAATTGGACCGCCGCCGTCCGGGCACCTCGCGCCACGTGACGCAGCGCCAGGAAGCCGATCAGGTCGAGATCCTGTCCGGCGTCTATGAAGGGGTCACCACGGGCACGCCCATCGGCCTGCTGATCCGCAATACCGACGCGCGCAGCAAGGATTACTCCAATATCGAGGACACCTTCCGGCCCGGCCACGCCGACTTCGCTTACTGGAACAAGTTCGGCGTGCGCGACCCGCGCGGCGGCGGACGATCGTCGGCCCGCCTGACCGCGCCCACCGTGGCGGCCGGCGCCATTGCCAAGAAGTGGCTGTCCGAGCAGTACGGCGTCAAGGTGCGCGGCTACATGAGCCAGCTCGGCCCGGTCGCCATCCCGTTCGTTTCCTGGGACGAAGTACCCAACAATCCCTTTTATGCGCCCAACGCCGAGGTCGTGCCCGAACTGGAAGCCTACATGGACCAGTTGCGCCGGGACGGCGATTCCATCGGCGCGCGCATCGAGGTCGTTGCCGAGAACCTGCCGGCCGGCTGGGGCGAACCCATCTACGACCGCCTCGATGCCGACATCGCCCACGTCATGATGGGCCTGAACGCGGTCAAGGGCGTCTCGATCGGCGCGGGCTTTGACTGCATCACGCAGCGCGGCTCGGAACACGGCGACGAAATCACGCCAGATGGCTTTCTGAGCAACCACGCCGGCGGCGTGCTGGGCGGCATCTCCACCGGGCAGCCCATCACCGTGTCGCTCGCAATCAAGCCCACTTCCAGCATCCGCGTCGAGCGCCGCTCGGTCAACCGCGCCAACGAGCCGGTGATGGTGCAGACGCTGGGCCGTCACGACCCCTGCGTCGGCATCCGCGCCACGCCGATCGCCGAGGCGATGCTGGCGCTGGTGCTGATCGACCACGCGCTGCGCCATCGCGGGCAGTGCGGCGCGGCCCGGGTCTGATACGTTTTTCCGTTGTTGAAAATGGCTTGGAGGCCGACATGAAACAGAAGCGTCATTTTCTGCGCAATGCCGGAGTCGTGTTGTCGCTGGCCGTGCTGGCGGGCTGCACCGGCATGAACACCACGCAGTCGGGCGCCGTGGGCGTCAACCGCACCCAGTACATGTCCAGCATGGTGCCGTCGCAGGCGCTGGAACAGGAAGCAACCCAGCAATACGCCGAGATCCTGCAGCAGGCCAAGTCCAAGGGATTGCTGGACAAGGATGCCAAGCAGGTGGCGCGGGTGCGCGCCATCTCGCAGCGTTTGATCGCGCAGGCGGGCGTGTTCCGTCCGGATGCCACAAGCTGGAAATGGGAAGTCCACGTGCTTTCCAGCGACGAGGTCAACGCCTGGTGCATGCCCGGCGGCAAGATCGCGGTCTATACCGGCCTGATCTCGAAGATCAACCCGACCGACGATGAGCTGGCTGCGGTGCTGGGCCACGAGATTGCCCATGCGTTGCGTGAACACGCCCGCGAGCGCGTGTCTCAGCAGATGGCTACCAGCCTGGGTCTGCAGGTGTTGTCCATTGCCACCGGATCGTCGGCGGCGTCGGACCTGGGCGGCGAGTTGACCAATGTGATGTTCACGTTGCCCAACAGCCGCACGCACGAGACCGAAGCGGACCGCATGGGTGTTGAACTGGCCGCCAGGGCAGGTTACGACCCGCGTGCGGCCGTGACGCTGTGGCAGAAGATGGGCGCCGCCAGCCAGGGCAGCGCACCGCCCGAGATCCTGTCCACCCACCCCTCGGCAGCCTCTCGCATCAGCGACCTGCAAACGGCGGCGCAGAAGGTGATGCCGCTTTACGAGCAGTCCAAGGGACAAGCCGCGCGCTGATTGCGCGGAGGGGCGCGGCGCTCCGGTTGGGGCGCCCGCCGGCTCGCCGGGCCCTGCCCGGACAGACTGCCTATTCCACGCTCGCCGTCTTGACGCCCTGGCCTCGCATGATGTCGATGCCCAGCCCTTGCAGGATGCGTTGGGTTTCCGCGTCCGGCACGTCTTCCGCATAGACGGCAATCCCCAGCGACCGGGCCGTTTCCAGCACCGAGGCCGTGAGCTGTTGGCTGCCCGGACTTTGCGACATGCCGCCCACGAAGCCTCCGCCCAGTTTCACGTAGGACAACGGCAGCGTGTGCAGTTGCGCCACCGCGCCGAACTGCTGCGCCAGCCGGCGCACGCCGATGTGGGCGCCGAACTCTGCGGCGACGCGCGCAAAGGCGGTGATCTGCTCGTGGCATTCCACCAGCCCGTGCGCGTCGATTTCCACGTACAGGCGGCGCGCAAGCGGCCGGTTTTCGGTCAGCAGCAACGCAAGCTGGCGCAGGAACTTCTGGCCGCGCAGCGACGGCAGCGACACGCGCACGGCGAGCTCGCCCGCGTGGCTGGCCAGCCATTCCAGGCCCAGCCGCACCGCTTCCAGATCGCACTCGGCCACCAGGTCCAGCCGCACCGCCGGCGGAATGAAAAGCGTGGCGGGAATCGGCTCCTGATCCGGGGCAGTGCGCAGCATCAGCATGGCTTCGGTGCGCACGACGCGCCCATTCAGCGCCAGCAGGGGTTCGGTCGACAGCTCAAAGTGACGGCCTTCCAACGCCGTCTGGATGGCGTCCTTCCATGCGCGCTCACCGGCTTCCGACGGCGAATGCGTGTCCGTGGCGCCCGCGATGACGACCTGGTCGTTGCCGGCGCTTTCCGCGCGCATCAGGCCGAAATCCAGGCGGGCAAGCACGGCGCCAGCCTGGCTGCCGTGTCCATAGTCGGTCATGGCCTGCGCCCAGCGGCAAAGATGACCTTCGCCGACTGGAATGCGTGAGGCATGCAGGTCGGCCCGGACCTGCTCGGCCACCATCATGGCCTGGGGCGCCGCGCAGCCCGGCAGCAGCAGCGCAAAGTCCGATCCATTCAGCCGCGCCAGCATGGGCGCGGCGACGTGCATGCGCTTGAGCGTGCCTTGAATGCGTTCGCAGGCAGTGCGCAGCCACTGGTCGATGAATTCGCGCGGCATGTGGCGGTTCAGGTCGGCCAGGTCGCGCTGGCGGAACACCAGCACGTGCCCGCCATCGACCCGCGACGTTCCCGGCGTCGCCCGGGTTTCCAGCGCGCGGCGGAACTCGTTGACGAAGTACTTGCGGTTGGGCAATCCGGTCACGGGGTCCTGGTTCAGCTCCAATTCCAGCGATTCGATCTTGGCGTTCTGTTCCTCGACGCTGGCGTGGATGCGCTCGCGCGTCTGGTTCAAGGCCTGCACCACGCCGGACAGTTCCGGCACCCGCGCCTCGACCTGCTCGCCCGGCGCATCCCGGCCGATGCCGCGGACGTGGTCGCTGATTTCGCGCAGCAGACGGTTCTTGATCCACCCGACCAGAACGAAGGCGAAGATGGCCCACAGGATGCCCGCGCCGACCACCAGCGCAATCATCTTCAGGCTGCTGCGCCACAGGGCTTCCCAGGCGTAGGCATCGTTGGCGATCAGGGTGACTTCGCCGATCTGCCGCCAGCCGTCGCTGACCGCATGGCTGGCCGCCTGGCTATCCAGCGGCGCCAGCGCCTGGAACCACGCAGGCACCGACGCGGCAGTGGCGGTCGACCGGCGTTCGATCAGCACCTTGCCGTCGGGATCGGTCAGGCGCACCAGCGAAAAGTGCCCGCCATCGTAAAGCGCGGACACCAGCAGCTCCTGCACGACCGGATCGTTGTTCGCCGGCTGCGACAAGGACAGCGCCAGCGATACGGCCGCGTCGGTGCTTTGGACCTGAAGCTGGCCCGACAGGTACTCGCGCGCCGAGTTGACGCTGAGCGCCAGCGTTCCCAGCAAGATAACGCTGATGGCGAGGGTCACGCTGAGCAGTAGCTGTCGAAGTATGGACATAGTCTTGTTTCCGGACGTCAGGGGCGGATGCCTTCCCGTTCCATGCGTTGAAGGAGGTCTCGCCAGCGGCTGAGGCGGTCGACAGGCGCGGCCGCCTTGCCGTCCACGTAGACGCCGTCGGCGTTGAAACTGAAAACCGGCGTCAGGTCGCGCCGCTGCGTGGCCGGCAGGATGGTTGAAATCAGGCTGTCCAGCACAAGCGGGACGGCATTCGGGGTTTCGTAATAGCCCAGCACCATGTGAGCCACCTGACTGCTGCTGGCCGCGCCGCCGATGCGGGCGCGCACGTAGATGAAGCGCAGCTTGTTGGCTGGCACCCCCATGGAGAGCAGGGTGAAATACTTGCCGATGACATAGTCTTCGCAATCGCCGGCGCCCCGGCCCAGCGACTCCAGCGGCGTGGCCCAGTAATCGGCCTGCTTCCAGATGATGGAATCCTCGCTGGAGAGCAGGGCGCGGTTCCAGAAGTCGTTGGCGACGGTGAGACGGTCGCGTTCGGCAGCGGGGGCGGGGGCGCGCAGCAATTGCAGCCAGTTGTCGACCGAGCGCGCGCCCTTGGCGCCGTAGCGGCTGGCCGACAGCTTTTGCAGCTTGCCGGCATCGACTTCGATCGCAAAACTGCCGCCCCACCAGCAGGCAAGGCCAAGCAGCGTCAGGCTGATGGCCCGTTTCAGACGAAGCGCGCGGCGGCCAGGCATGAATCAGGGGGCACGTGATGTCGCCGCATGTCGCTGCAGGTCTCCCGGGCGGTCATGCTGGGATCAGCGGTTCTTTGCCTGTCCGGCGGCCTTCATGCGCGTCCGGTCCGAGGCCTCCTTGGACAGATTCTTGATGTAGCCATCAAAGGTTTCGCCGTGCGTCGCCTTGCGGACTTCCTCGCCCACGTGGCAGGCCCACTTTTCGCCGCCCACGATCAGCGCGGACTGCGTGATCAGGTCGGCATAGGAAGAGCGCAGGACGAATGCGATGCTTTTTTCGTAGTCGCCGCCGTCGCGCTCGAGCTTGGTGGCGATCTGCCAGTTGGAGACGGCGTTGATGAGCACGGCGTTCAGATGATCGAAATGCGTCCGGTAGAACGGATTGCGCGGCAGCTTGATGAGGGCCTCGAAAAAGCCCTGGTTGATCTCGTCGTCCGGGACGTCCTTGTCGCGGTCGATGAGATCGTCCCAAAGATGCGCAATGCGGCACACCATGTCCACGTAATCGGCCGCGGCGGCGTTTCCTTTGAACCAGGCAAGAAGCTGGTCGCGTTCAAAAAAATGCTTGGGCATGGGATACGGGAAAGAGGCCGCGCTCCGGCCCGCAAAGGCCGGAGCGCGTGGCGCGTGGGTCAATTGTGATCGACGATCAGTTTACCCTTGTTCAGCAGGTCATTGATGACCTGCGCGCTGGTCAGCGAACCGTTGTTGGTGAGGTCCACGTTCTCCAGAACGATCTTCTGGTCGACGTTGTGGGCGATGTCGCCATTGGTGCTCACATTGATGACCGTGTTGCTGCCATCTTTCTTGACCTCCAGGTAGTTGGTCAGCGGATTGGACTGCTCGTTTTGCAGCAGGTCGCGCAGGTCCAGCACGTCGCCATTGTTGGCGGGCGTGGCCGTCGAGAAATCCTTGATCCGGTCGATGGCGGGTGCGTCCGCCGTGCCCTGATCGTTGAGTTCCCAACGGAAGGTGTCGCTGCCCGCGCCGCCGACGAGGATGTCGTTGCCCTTGCCGCCGACCAGCACGTCATTGCCCGTGCCGCCGTAAAGGGTGTCATTGCCCTCGCCGCCGTGCAGGTAGTCGTTGCCGCCCTGGCCGAAGAGAGTGTCGTCGCCCTTGCCGCCATACAGGAAGTCGTCTCCGCCGCGCGTGTCGCCAGCCTTGTCGAACTCGGCGCTGTGCTGCTGCAGGTAGTTGTAGATCTCCAGCGTGGTCGGGGCGGTGCCGCCCTTCTGCGCCGTCATGAAGTCCACCAGCGCTTGCCAGCCTTGGCCGTCATGCGTGCCCGCGGCGTGACCGCTCCAGGACAGATGGTCGGTGTTGATGGTGTCGCCGAAGATGATGTCGTTGCCATCGCCGCCATGGATCGTGTCGCCGGACACCGGTGCCGGATCAGTCGACGAGTGGCCGCCCTGCAACGCGGCGTCCAGCTCGTTCGCGTTGTTGACAACCTGGGGCTCGCCAACGGTGCCGGTAACGTACTCGGTCCATGAGTTGCAGCCGCTGCTCTTCTCGAAAGGAACACTTCCCTGGCCGGTGGCATCGGTATTGTCGAAGAAGCGAAGGTAGTCGCTGTTGACGCCTTTGCCCATGCCAATGCCGTACATCGTGACCTTGTTGCCACCCACCAGAACGCCCGAGCCGTCAACCAGCGGCTTGGCAGCATCTACCGCGCGCTGCAAGGACTCCTGCGTGCTGCCCGCCGTGCCGTTCGAGCCGTAAGCAGTGGGGTTGCCGTCCGTCAGGAAGAACGTCAGGTTCTGGAAGTTGTGAGATGCATCCTTGCCGCCCGACACTTGTGAGTTGAACCACGATACCGCCTTGTTGAAGGCGTCCTCATAGTTCGTGTTGCCGTTGGCCTTCAGCGCGTCAATGGCGTCGAGCAATAGCTTGACGTTGGACTTGGACAGGTTGTTGATCGTGATGCCGTCAAGCGCCTTGTCCGAGAACGGAATCAACCGGACGTTCACGACGCCGTCGTGATTTGCCAGTTGGTTTGCCAGCGCAGTCAGCGAACTCTTGAGCAGGTCAATGCGCGTCTGACTGGAGCTGCCGATCTTGTCCTTCATGCTGCCGGACACGTCGACGATGAGCGAGATGTTGTAGTTCTTGCCCGGCTCCACCGCCGTCACCGAACCGCCACGGTCGCCCACCAGGATGTCGTTGCCGCCGCCGCCGTTGATGTCCGTGTTGCTGGTGTTGTTACCCACTGCCAGCTTGTCGGTGGACAGCGTGAAGGTGTGCTCGGCCGAGGTGTTCTGACCGCCGTTCGCGGTGCCGCCGGCATCGCGGACCGCGAAGTCGAACGTGGCGTCGCCGCCCGCGGTGGACGGGGTGAACACCAGCTTGCCCGACTGGATGTCGGCGACCGAGATGACCTGGCCCGCCGTCACAGACTGGCCGTTAAGGGTCAGCGAGCCTTCGCCGGCGCCCGGGATGCGGGTGATGACCACGCTCTGGAAGCTGTCGTTCTCCACGCCGTCATTGAACGGGAAGTCGGACACCTTGAGCGTGTACGCGGTGTTCACGGTCGAATGCGCTTCCGAGTCGCCCGAAATCGGCGCATCGTTCGTGCCGATGATGGTGACGTTGACCGGCTTGGTCGCGGTGCCATCCTGAGACACGACCGAGAAGGTTTCGGTCAGTTGCTGGCCTGCCTTCAGGTTCTGAACGGCGGCCAACGCGTTGTTGAGCTGGTAGCTCCAGTTGCCGTTGACGTCCACCGTGAACGTGCCGTACTTGCCCGCCACTGCCGCCTGGGGCTGCATGAAGCTCTGGCCGGCGTCCGGATCGGACACGGTCAGCTTGCCGCTCGCGAACACCGGGGAGTCCTCGTACACCGAGCCCGCGCCTGAACCGCTGATCGTGGCTGCGTCGTTCTTGCCCGTCACGGTGACCGTCAGCAAGGCCTGGCTGGTGCCGCCCTCACCGTCGGACACGGTGTACCAGATCGACGTCTGGGCGCTCTGGCCCGCGCCGAGGGACTGGAAGTCATTGCCCGGGTTGAACGTGTAGGTGCCGTCGGCGTTGATGATGAACGAGCCGCCGTTCAGGCCGGCAATCGACTTGCCCACGCTGTTGGCATTGCCGCCCACCGCGGAGACCTGCAGCGGGTCGCCATCGGGATCCACGTCATTGGCAAGCACGCCCTTCGTGACGTCCGTCACCTTCAGCGTGGTGTCCTCGTCCGTGGTGCCCTGGTCATGCTGAGCCTGGGGCAGCGGATTCGTGATGTTCCACTTGAAGGTCTGGGTCGTCGTCAGGCCGGCCTTGTCGGTCGCGGTAATGGTGATCGTGTGCACGCCAGTGCCGCCCAGCTGCGACGCCGAGTGATCGATCTTGCCGCTGATGATGCCGGTGTTCGCATCGATCGTCAGACCCTTCGGCAGGCCGGACGCGCTGAACGTCAGCTTGTCGCCGGTGGCCAGATCCACGTCCTTGAAGTGGCCGGACAGGTCCAGGCTCATGACCGTTTGCGAATCAACGCCGGTCTGGTCGGCGATGACGGTCGAGGTCGGGCCCGAGTTCGTGCCGGTGACGGTCACAGTCAGCGTTGCCGTCGACAGACCGCCTTCGCCGTCCGAGACGGTGTAGGAAATCGACGTGGTGGCGCTGGCGCCATTGGCCAGATGCTGGAACGCGGTGCCCGGGTTGAACGAGTAGGAGCCGTCGCCATTCAGCGTGAAGGTGCCGCCGTTGGTGCCGGTGATCGCCTTGCCGACGCTGGCAGCCTGGCCGTTGACGGCCGAGACGTGCAGCGTGTCGCCATCCGGATCGGTGTCGTTGGACAGCACGCCGTGCGCGGCATCCGCCGTCAGGCCGACGCCTTGTTTGGTGCTGCCCGAGTCGTTGACAGCCGTCGGGGCCGGGTTCTTCACATCCCACGAGAAGTCTTGCGACACCGACGCGCCGGACTTGTCCGTCGCGGTGATGGTGACGGCGTAGACGCCAGAATCGCCGCCTTGCGAAGCCGACTTGTCGAGCGTGCCGGTGATGATGCCGGTCTTCGAGTCGATGCTCAGGC
>Ga0182745_1003455_pt1 | contig 13617 bp, 20 predicted proteins | sample eDN3rd30CKraftBY_FD_128523 | JGI IMG/M metagenome (GOLD analysis project Ga0182745, IMG submission 128523) | Enriched backyard soil microbial communities from Emeryville, California, USA - eDNA 3rd pass 30_C Kraft BY (version 2) (version 2) | ecosystem: Environmental > Terrestrial > Soil >...
CCATCTCCTCCACCTGAGACACGCCATCGAGATGACGCTCCGCCTCCTCCGTCCCCGCCCCTGGGTTCGCGCCGCCGTGCTGGGCGTGGGCCTCCTGTCCGGCTGCAGCCACACCTCATCCGCTCCCGCCAGCGCACGCCCCACGGACGCGCGCTCACAGGCCCGAACCTTCCTGGACGAGCACCAACCCACGAAGGCCCTGGGCCTGCTGACGGAGCTGCACCGGCAGTCACCGGACGACCTGGACGTGGCGCGCCTCCTCACTGAAGCCCATGTGAAGGCGGGCCGGACGGACGCGTGGATCGCCGAACTCCAGAAGCGCATCACCGACGGCGAACGCGCCGTCGACCAGTACATGCTGGGACTCGCCCTCTTCTCCCGAGCGCGCGACGCGGGCGCGCCCACCGTCGCGGCCTTCGAGCGGGCCACCGCCCTGGCACCGGACACCGCGGAGTTCCACTACCGGCTGGGGCTCGCGCTGCTGGAGTCGGAGCAGTATGCCGAAGCGCTGCCCCCCTTGAAGCAGGCCACGGCGCTCGCGCCGGACCGCACCGCCTGGCGGCTGCCGCTGGCCAAGGCCCTGCACCGCACGGGAGATTCCCCCGCCGCGGTGGAGGCCCTGGGCGCGGCGGTGCGGGGCCAACCCACGCCTTCCGAGGTCGCCACGGCGCGGGCGTTGATGGACCACATCGCGGACCCCTTCGCGGGCTTCCCCAAGGCGGCCGAGGCCAAGCTGGAAGAGGGCCTTCGCTACCTGAAGGACCTGGACGCGCCCCAGCACGCCATCCTCTCCTTCGAGGAAATCCTCCTGGACTACCCGGACGTCGCGGTGGTCCACGCCCTGCTGGGTCTGGCCTATCAGCGCCTGGATGACGCTGGGCGCGCCGTGGACGAGTTCAAGCAAGCCATCGAGCGCGCGCCCCGCGACGGCAAGAATCACCTCTACCTGGGCGAGCTGTACCTGGCCCGGCAGCGCCCCGACGCGGCCCGCGCGTCCTTCGAGAAGGCCGTCGCGCTCCACCCCTTGCTGGAGACGGCGTGGTTCCATCTGGGCGACCTCCACCTGGAGCGCCGGGACCTCAACGCGGCCCGCGAGGCCTTTCTGGTGGCCACCGCCCTGGCACCGGAGGCGGTGGCCATGCGCGGCAAGCTGGCCCTCGTGTACCAGTTGGAAGGTGACTTCGCGGGTGCCGAGCGTGAGCTGCGCAGCGTGGTCGAAAAGGACCCGGACAACATGGAGTTCAGCCTGCGGCTGGGGTTGCTCTTCACCGAACAGGCGATGAAGGCCACACGTCCCGAGGCGCGAAAGTCGACGGCGGCCGAAGCCGAGCGCTGGCTGACGAAGGTGCTGGAGACCCAGCCCGAAAACGCGGTGGCATCGCGAGCGCTCCAGCAACTCAAGGCGCAGTAGCCATTCACGCGCCCGGCCCTCTACACTCGCGGTCCAATGAGCGACGGTCGCAAGCCCTCAACTCCAGGCACGCAGCCTCCTCGGGCTGCGTCGCCGTCTGGCTCCCAGCCGCGCACGCCCACGAACCCAGGCATGCCGCGCGCGCCCAGCGTCACCAACCTCCGGGTGATGTCCGCAGCGCGCGCCGCGCCCCTCCAGAAGGAGAAGCCGGAAGGCCCCCTGGGGAAGCGCATCGCGGGGGATGCGTCCAACCACTTCCTCAACGGGCTCGCCATTCTCAGGGAGATGGTCGCGGACTTTCGTCAGCGCGACCGCTTCTTCAAATACAAGGCCTCCATCGTCGTCGGCTGGCTGGCGCTGACGGCGGCCAGCCTGGCCATTGCCTGCCCCGGAAGCAGCGTGCGCCGTGGAGACATGGACGCGCGCCTGGTGCTCAGCGACAGGCTGGACCGGCCCTCCGTCACCATCTGGAACGAGAGCAAGCGGCCCTGGTACGACGTCACCCTCACCGTCAACGGGCAGTACCAGGCGGCGGTGCCGTCCGTGGCGCCGGGGGAGTTCATCACCATCACCCCCAAGCAGCTCATGGGCTCCAGCGGCGCCGCGCCCGCGGACCTGCGCTTCCAGTCACTGCAGATGCGCAGCAGGAATGACAGCGCGGACCTGACCGAGGACCTCAACCAGGCCTGGGAGCGCCTCCGCCAGTCGCCGCGCTAGGCCGCCCTGAAACACGAAGGGCGCCCTTCCTCTCGGAAGCGCGCCCTCGCGCTGCACCCAGCCCCACCTCACGATGGAGCCAGGGATGCAGACCACGAACTACTCGGCCTGGGTCTCCGCCGCGGGCGCAGCCGCCTCGGCGTCAACGGGAGCGGCCTTCTCCGGCCGGTCCACGAGCTCCAGGAGGGCCATCTCCGCGGCGTCGCCCCGGCGGAAGCCGAGCCGGACGATACGGGTGTAGCCACCGGGACGCGTGGCGTACCGGTCCTTGTACTCCCCGAACACCTTCTGCAGCACCTCGCGGTCCTTGACCGTCCGGGCGGCGAGGCGAACGTTGGCGAGGCCGCCACGCTTGCCCAGGGTGATGATCCGCTCCGCGATCTTCCGGGCCTCCTTGGCCTTGGGGAGCGTGGTGCGGATGGCCTGGTGCTCCAGCAGCGAGGTCACCATGTTGTTCAGCATCGCGAGCCGGTGGCTCGTGGTGCGGTGAAGCTTCCTCTGTCCAACCTTGTGGCGCATCGTCGTGCTCCGGAGTCCCGGTGGGACTCCACCACTCCGGCCGTATCAGGTACCGGGTGGGATGGGCGGCCCCGGCACGGAGGCCGCCGCTGTCATTCGGGCTGGAGACCTCCCAACCCCCTCCCCTCGCGCCGCTGACCACCATGCCCGCGGGCGCGCGGGGAGGCCCTGCCTGAACCCTACTACACCTTCGGCTGCGCGGGCGCCGGCGCCTGCTTCGGCGGCCAGTTCTCCAGCTTCATGCCCAGCGACAGGCCCATCTCCGCGAGGATCTCCTTGATCTCCTTCAGGGACTTGCGGCCGAAGTTCTTCGTCTTGAGCATCTCGGCCTCGGTGCGCTGCACGAGGTCCCCGATGGTCTTGATGTTCGCCTGCTGCAGGCAGTTCGCCGAGCGGACCGACAGCTCCAGCTCATCCACCGAGCGGAACAGGTTCTCGTTGAGCTTCGCCTCTTCCTTCGGCGCCTCGGCGATGACGGGCTCCTCCGTCTCGTCGAAGTTCACGAAGACGGTAAGCTGCTCCTTGATGATCTTCGCCGCGTACGCGACCGCGTCCTGGGGCGCCACCGAGCCGTCCGTCCAGACCTCGAGCGACAGCTTGTCGTAGTCCGTGACCTGACCGACGCGCGCGTTGGTGACCTGGTAGTTCACCTTGCGGATGGGCGAGAACAGCGAGTCGATGGGGATGGTGCCAATCGGCGAGCCCGCGACCTTGTTCACCGTCGCCGGGGTGTAGCCACGGCCGCGGCGGCACGTCAGCTCCATCCGGAGCTTGCCGCCCTCGGAGATGGTGCAGATGTGGTGACCGGGGTTGAGGATCTCGGTGTCCGGGTCGGTGATGATGTCACCGGCCTTGACCTCCTTGGGGCCCTCCGCCTCGATGCGCAGCGTCTTGGTCTCGTTCGTGTGCATCCGAAGGAGGACTTCCTTCAGGTTCAGCACGACATCCGTGACGTCCTCGGAGACCTCCGGGATGGTGGTGAACTCGTGGTCCACGCCCTCGATCTTCACGGAGGTGATGGCGGCGCCCTGCAGCGACGACAGCAACACCCGGCGGAGCGAGTTGCCCAGCGTCGTGCCGAAGCCGCGCTCGAGCGGCTCCGCGACGAACTTGCCGTAGGTGGGGGTCGCGCTGTCCTGATCCACCTCCATGCGACGGGGCTTGATCAGGTCACGCCAGTTCTTCGCAATGAACGTATCTGCCATGATGGACTGCTCCTCGAAACGTGCCGCACCACCGACGTACCCACCGGCCTGGCGGGAGGATGCGCACGCGAAGACTGCGACTGCTTGAAAGCAAGACGCCCCGGCCTCGTCGGCCAGGGCGTCCACTGCGACATCCGGAGCGCTTACTTCGAGTAGAGCTCGACGATGAGCTGCTCGGAGATGGGCATCGTCAGGTCCTCACGGTTCGGCGCCGTGGTGACCGTGCCCTTGAACGCCTTCTTGTCCAGGGAGATCCACTGCGGGACGCCACGGCGGTCCACCGTCTCCAGGGCCTCGGAGATGCGGAGCACCTTGCGGCTCTTCTCCACCACCTCGATCGCCGTGCCCGGCTTCACGGCGAACGAAGGGATGTTCACCTTGCGGCCGTTCACCTGGAAGTGGCCGTGACGCACCAGCTGGCGCGCCTCGTTGCGCGTGTCCGCGAAGCCCATGCGGAACACCACGTTGTCCAGGCGGAGCTCCAGCTGCTGCAGGAGGTTCTCACCCGTCTTGCCCTTGGCGGCGGACGCGCGGTGGTAGTAGCCGCGGAACTGGTTCTCCAGCAGGCCGTACATGCGCTTGACCTTCTGCTTCTCGCGCAGCTGCACGCCGTAACCAGAGAACTTCACGCGGCCCTGACCGTGCTGGCCCGGGGGATAGGGGCGGCGCTCAATGGCGCACTTGTCCGTGTAGCAACGGTCGCCCTTGAGGTACATCTTCAGGTTTTCGCGCCGGCAGATGCGGCAGGCGCTGGCAGTGTAACGAGCCATTGAGAGGTCCTTAGAGGTGATCTGGAGCGTCCCCCACGCCAGGGCGCGAGGGATGCCCGGACGAAGGGGTTAGACGCGGCGACGCTTGGGCTGACGGCACCCGTTGTGCGGGATGGGCGTCACGTCGCGGATGAGGTTGATCTTCAGACCGGCGGCGGCCAGCGCGCGCAGCGCGGACTCGCGGCCCGCACCCGGGCCCTTCACGAGCACGGACACGTTCTTCAGGCCGTGCTCCATCGCCTTCGCCGCGGCGTCGCCTGCGGCCACCTGCGCCGCGAACGGAGTGGACTTGCGGCTTCCCTTGAAGCCACGCGCCCCGGCGGACGACCAGGAGATCACGTTCCCGGACACGTCCGTGATCGTGATGATGGTGTTGTTGAACGTGGACTGGATGTGGACCACGCCGTTGAGGATGTTCTTCTTGCCCTTGCGCTTCGACTTCTTCGCGGCAGGGGCCTCGCCCTCGGTGCCCGCGGGCGCCGCAGCCGTATTGATCTCGTCAGCCATTTGAATTGCTGCTCCTGGGAGGAGGTGATCGACGCCGGTACCTCACGGCACCGGCGCTGCGTCTACCGACCGGAGGCCGCCTTGGCCCGGACGATGCCCCGCTTCGGACCCTTGCGGGTACGCGCGTTGGTGTGGGTCCGCTGGCCACGAACGGGCAGGCCCTTACGGTGACGAAGGCCCCGGTAGCAGCCCAGGTCCATCAGCCGCTTGATGTTCATGGTGACTTCGCGCCGGAGGTCACCCTCCACCTTGTAGCTGGCCTCGATGATCTCGCGGATCTTGCGGGCCTGCTCCTCGGTAAGGTCCTTGGTCCGGGTCGTGGGATCGATGCCCGCCGCAGCGATGATGTCTTGCGCGGACTTGTTGCCGATCCCGTAGATGTACTGGAGCGAGATCACCGCGCGCTTGTTGGGCGGCAGATCGATGCCGGCGATACGAGCCATCTTCGGTCTTCCTTCTTAGGTGGAGTTGGTCTGAAGCCAACGGCCGTCTGGCCGTTAGCCCTGGCGCTGCTTGTGCCGGGGGTTGGAAGCGCAGATGACGCGCACGATACCCTTACGGCGAACAACCTTGCACTTATCGCAGATCTTCTTGACGGACGCCCGAACCTTCATTGGAGCGAACTTCCTTCCTCAGCTAAAGAAAAGCCCAGCGGGCAGCCCGCCATTCCCAGGCGGGTACGCCCTACTACTTCGCCCGGTACGTGATCCGTCCGCGCGTCAGGTCGTACGGAGACAGCTCGACCTTCACCTTGTCACCCGGGAGGATGCGGATGAAGTGCATCCTCATCTTGCCCGAGATGTGCGCGAGCACCTTGTGGCCGTTCTCCAGCGCCACGCGGAACATCGCGTTCGGGAGGGGCTCGATAACAGTCCCCTCGACTTCGATGGAATCATCCTTCGGCAAGCGTCAGACTCTCTTCCCGGACCACGAACCTCTTGGAAGCGCGGCGGGATAGCACTTTGGTCCGCAAGTGGCAAGCGTCGCGCGACAGCAAAACTTGGATTCCAACCAACCCGACATAACAGCGGGATATTTCACCCGCCGTCATGGTTCATCCACTCCGCCCCAGGACTCGAACCGTACCGCATCCACGTCCTGGATGCCTGCTGCCGGGTAAACGTGCATCCCACCTCGGCGCCAGGCCAGGAAACTCCGGGGGCAAATTCTCAGTGCCCGCTGGGAAGGCCAGCGGGCTGGCGGTGGGCACCCTGGCCGCAGCCGCCGCCACCGCGGCTCAGGTCTTCCCCGCCGCGGCCTTGATCTCCGCGTAGATGCCTTCGGGCGTCCCCACCCCATCCACGCTCTTGAGCAGGCCCTTCTTCTCGTAGAAGGCCTTCAGCGGCGCCGTCTCCGAGTCATACTTCTGCAGGCGCTTCTCGATGACGTCCGGCATGTCGTCCGGGCGCTGGACCAGGCCCGTGTCGCACTTGTCGCAGTAGCCGGCCCGCTTCGGAGGGCTCTGGAAGACATGATAGACGCTGCCGTCCACCGGGCACACCCGACGGCCGGAGCCGCGCTCCACCAGCTTCTCGTGGGGCACCTCGAGCGAGATGACCGCGTCCAGCTCCTTGCCCAGGCGGCTGAGCATCTTGTCCAGCGCGTCCGCCTGCCCCGGGGTGCGCGGGAAGCCGTCCAGGACGAAGCCCTTCGTCACGTCCGGCTCCTTGAGGCGCTCCTCGACGATGCCGATGACGACGTCATCCGGAACGTACTGGCCAGCGGCCATCAGCGGGCCGGCGACCTTGCCCAGCTCCGTTCCCTCCGCCACCGCCTTGCGGAGGATGTCTCCGGTGGAGATCTGGGGGATCTGGAAGTCGGCGAAGAGGCGCTTCGCCTGCGTGCCCTTCCCCGCGTTCGGCGGCCCCAACAGGATCAGGTTCATGTGCTCCTCGTGCACCAGCGAATATCCTTGAATGACACCCAGCCTGGAACGACGAGGCGCCCCTCCCCACGACAGGGAGAGGCGCCTGGTACGCTCGCGCGGAGACTCAGGCCGCCACGCGCACCCGGCCCCGGATCCGCGGGCCGCGAGGACCGGCGAAGCCCTCGTAATTACGGCTGATGAGGTGACCCTCGATCTGCTGAACCGTGTCCAGCGCGACGCCCACGACGATGAGCAACGCCGTGCCGCCGAAGGTGAACCGCACCCCGAGCAGGCCGCTGATGATGGACGGAATCACGCAGACGACGGACAGGTAGATGGCGCCGCCGAACGTGAGCCGGTTGAGCACGCGCTCGATGAACTCCGCCGTCTGGCGACCGGGGCGAATGCCCGGGATGTAGCCACCCTGCTTCTTGATGTTGTCCGCCACGTCGTCCGGCCGGAAGGTCAGCGCCGTGTAGAAGTAGGCGAAGAAGATGACCATCAGCACGAACAACCCGTTGTAGATCCACAGGTTGCCTTCGATGGCACGCTGGAACCCCTGCAGGAACGGGAACCAGGTCCCCAGCGTGGCGGGGAAGGACAGCACCGCGCCCGCGAAGATGGGCGGAATCACGCCCGAGGTGTTGACCTTCATCGGGAAGTACGTCGCCTGACCCGCGAACATCCGCCGGCCCGCCATCCGCTTGGCGTACTGGATGGGGATGCGCCGCATACCGCGCTCCACGTAGACGACCGCGGCGATGATGACGAGCATGAACGCAACCAGCGCGACCACCTCGGCGACCGAGATGACCTCCTGCCGCGTCAGGTCGAGCAGCGTCTTCCCACCCGGGAGCAGGCCCGCGACGATACCGGCGAAGATGATGAGCGAGATGCCGTTGCCGATGCCGCGCTCGGTGATGCGCTCACCCAGCCACATGATGAAGGCCGTGCCCGCCGTGAGGCTGACCACCGTCATGATGGTGAACCAGACGCTGTCGTCCGGGACGACGACCTGATTGAAGCCGCTCTGACCGCCGTCCGAGCGGCCCAGCGACGCCAGCCAGCGGGAGATGCCGACACCCTGGACCACGGACAGCAAGATGGTGCCGTAGCGGGTATACTGGTTGATCTTCTGCCGGCCCCCGGCGCCTTCCTTCTGCAGCCGCTCCAGGCTGGGCACGACCACCGCCAGCAGCTGCATGATGATGGAGGCGCTGACGTACGGCATGATGCCCAGGCCGAAGATGGACATCTGCTCCAGCGCGCCGCCGGAGAAGAGGTTGAACAGCGAGACGAGGCCGCCCGATTGCTTCTGGGCGTCCATGAACGCGTTCATCGCCGAACGGTCCACGCCTGGCGTGTTGATGAAGATGCCGATGCGATAGACGGCGAGCAGCGCGAGCGTATACGCGAGCCGGCTGCGCAGCTCAGCGATACGGAAGACGTTGGCGAAGGCGTTCAGAGCCACGGGGTAGCCATCCTCTTCGAGAGGGTTCTGCCAGGACGACAAAACGCCCCTGTTCCACGAGTGGGAAAGGGGCGCAGAAGCCTACACAAGCGAAGCGGCACGCACCACCGGCAAGTGATGCGCGTCCGGCACGCTCAGGCCTGGGGCTGCCGAGGAGCCTTCACACCCTTGCCCGCGTGGGCCTTGGCGGCGGACTCCGGCTTGTGGGCAACCAGCGGAATCTCCTCCACCGCTCCGCCCGCCTTCTGGATGGCTGCCTTGGCGGCCTCCGAGGCCTTGTGCACCACGACGGTGACCTTCTTGGTCAGCTCGCCGCGGGCCAGCACCTTGACGCCGTGGTAGCGGCCCTTCACCAGACCGACCTTGCGCAGCGTCTCCACGTCCGCCGTAGCGCCCGCGTCGAAGTGCTGCTCAAGGTCCGACAGGTTGATGACCGCGTAGACGGTGCGGTTGGGGGGCGTGAAGCCGAACTTCGGCAGGCGCCGCTGCAGGGGGCTCTGGCCACCCTCGAAGCCTTCGAACCGCATGTTGCCGGTCCGGGCCTTCTGGCCCTTGCCACCCCGGCCGGCCGTCTTGCCAAGACCACTACCCTGGCCGCGGCCCACGCGCTTCTTGCGGTGCCACGAGCGCGCCGGACGCTGCAGTTTGTTCAGAGTGCTCATCGTCTCGATCCTCTCGTGACTCAGGCCTGGTTCTGCTTGGCCTGATACGCGCGCACCCGCTCACGCAGGGCGACCTTGGCCGGCTTGCGGCGCTTGGGCGCCGGCGCCTCGCCAGAAACGGTTTCCAGGGCGACCAGATGCTTCACCTTGAACACCATGCCGCGAATCGCGGGCGTGTCCTTGAGGAGCCGCTCGTCACCAAACTTCTTCAGGCCCAGCCCACGGATGGTGTCCAGCTTGTCACTGGAGGACCCCGCGATGCTCTTCACCAGCTTCACCTTGAGCGCCATGGACTAGCCCCTCTGCTCCCCGGCGAGCTTCGCCGGCTCGACGTCCTTGCCACGGAGGCGCGACACCTGCTCCGCGCTGCGCAGCAGCTTCAGGCCCGCGACGGTGGCCTTCAGCACGTTGTGCGGGTTCCGCGACCCCTGGCTCTTCGTCAGGATGTTGCGGATACCGGCCGCCTCCAGCACCGCGCGAACCGCGCCGCCGGCGATGACGCCCGTACCCTGGCTGGCCGGCTTCAGGAGCACCCAGCCGGCGCCGAAGTGCCCGAGCACCTCGTGCGGGATGGTGTGGCCCACGAGCGGAACGCGGAACAGGTTCTTCTTCGCGTTCTCACCACCCTTGCGGATGGCCTCGGGGACCTCGTTGGCCTTGCCCAGGCCGACGCCCACGTGTCCGGCGCCGTCCCCCACCACCACGAGGGCGGCGAACGAGAAACGACGGCCGCCCTTCACGACCTTGGCCACGCGGTTGATATTCACCACGCGGTCGGTGAGGTCCAGATCGTTCGGATTGATCGGAGTTGCCACTTGGGGGATTCCTTTCGAATTCTTAGAACTTCAGCCCGGCCTCGCGCGCGGCGTCGGCCACGGCGGCGATGCGCCCGTGATAGGGGAAGCCGTTGCGGTCGAACACCACCGCTTCGACATTGGCGGCCTTGCACTTCTGCGCAATCAGGGCACCCACCCGCTTCGCATCCGCCTTCTTGTCGCCCTCGTCCTGACCCTTCAGGTCCTTGGACAGCGACGAGGCGTACGCCAGGGTCCGGCCCGTGGTGTCGTCCACCACCTGCGCGTAGATGTGCTTGAGGCTCTTGTAGACGGTGAGCCGCGGCCGCGCTGTCGTTCCCGACAGCTTCTTGCGGATGCGGTTCTTCCTCTTGAGACGGGCGTCGATCTTCGTAGGCATGGCTGCTTCCTTTTCCGTCCGGCGGCGATGCGGCCTTCCGCCGCCGGATGATGCCACCAGGCCCAGAGGGCCTGGCGGAGTTTGGAACACTCAGGAAAGGCGGGACGGCTAGGCCGTACCCGTCTTGCCCTCCTTGCGGCGGATGCGCTCCTCGGCGTACTTGATGCCCTTGCCCTTATAGGGCTCGGGCGGACGCAGCGAGCGGATGTTCACCGCCGTCGCGCCCAGCGCTTCCTTGTCCGACGAGCGGAGCGTCAGGCCCACCGTGGGCATGCTGTCCTCGGTGCGCGGGGTCTTGTCGACCTCGGCCGTCACGCCCTCGGGCAGGTTGAAGACCACCGGGTGCGAGAAGCCCAGCGAGAGGTGAATGGCCTTGCCCTTCACCTCGGCGCGGAAGCCAACGCCGCGGATGTCCAGCTTCTTCTCGAAGCCGGTCGTCACGCCCTTCGCGGCGTTCGCCAGGATGGTCCGAGTCAGGCCGTGCAGGCTCCGCGCCTCGCGGGACTCGTCCACGCGCTGCACGGTCATCTCGCCGTCCTTGATCTCGACCTTGATCTTGACCTTGCTAGGCAGCTTCACCGTCAGCTTGCCCTTGGGGCCCTCGAAGTTCACCTGCTCGCCGGCGATGACGGCCTTCGTCTTGTCGCCGAGCTTGATCGCCAGTTTTCCAATCCGACTCATGGTTGCCTCGGTCCTCTGTGCCTGGGGGGCGCACCCTCGCGGGGCGCCACTCCCTGGCGGCTGGCTAGTAGACGGTGCAGAGCAGCTCGCCGCCGACCTTCTGCTTGCGGGCCTCGGAATCCACCATGACGCCACGCGAGGTGGAGAGAATGGAGATGCCCAGGCCACCCAGCACCCGCGGGATCTCAAGCGAGCCCGTGTACTTGCGCAGACCCGGCTTCGACACGCGGCGGATGCCGGTGATCGCGGGGGCGCGGTCCGGACCGTACTTCAGCTGCACGGAGATCTCCGGGAACACGGTGCGCTTGTTCTGCACGGTGCGCTCGTGAACCACGTACTCGCCGATGTAGCCCTCGTCCTTGAGGACCTTGATGATCTCGAGCTTGAGCTTCGAGTGGGGAATGACGACCTTGTCGTGACGCGCGCGCGAGGCGTTGCGCAGGCGGGTCAGCATGTCGCCGACGGGATCATTGACCGGCATGGAGTACCTTCCGAGGCGAGGCCCCTGTCCGGGCACCCCGCGTTTGCGGCCACCACGCCTACCGGGCCCATCCCGGGGGTTCGCGATGATCGCCACTTCAGACTGCGAACTTCAGCGCGAGGGTTCCAAGAGGAGCCACCGCGGATGGGCCTGGCGGGACTTCCCCGCCAGGTCCCCTGCCCTTCCGGCTACCAGGACGACTTGGTGACGCCGGTGACCTCGCCACGGAGGGCGCGGTTGCGGAGGCAGATACGGCACATCTTGAACTTGCGCAGGAACGCGCGCGGCCGGCCACACAGCGGGCAGCGGTTGTACTGGCGCACCGAGAACTTCGGCTTGCGCTTTGCCTGGGCGATCTTGGAGAGCTTGGCCATGATTCGTCGGGTCCTTGGCTCGAGGGCTTACTGGCGGAACGGCATGCCGAAGTGACGCATCAGCGCCAGCCCCTGCTCGTCGTTGGCCGCAGTGGTGACGAAGCTGATGTTGAGCCCCTTCACCTTCTCGATCTGGTCGTAGTTGATCTCAGGGAAGATGATCTGCTCGCGCACGCCGAGCGTGTAGTTGCCCTTCCCATCGAACGCCTTGGGGGACACGCCCTTGAAGTCACGCACGCGCGGCAGCGCCACGGTGATGAGGCGGTCCATGAACTCGTACATGCGGTCGCCGCGCAGCGTGACGGCGGCACCGATGGCCTGCCCCTGGCGCAGCTTGAAGTTCGCGATGGACTTGCGCGCGCGCGTGACGATCGGCTTCTGGCCGGTGATCGCCGCGAGCTGGTCCACCGCCGACTCCAGGATCTTGTTGTTGGCGAGCGCCTCGCCCAGACCCATGTTGACGACGATCTTCTCCAGCCGGGGCGCCTGCATCGGGTTCTTCAGGTTCAGTTCCTTCAGGAGGGACGGCACACCTTCCTTGAAGAAACGCACCTTCAGGCGAGCCGGCTTGGACTCGAGACCCTCCTCGATGTTGGCGGCGAAGCCAACCTTCTTGGCCTCTTCCTTCTTGCCCCGCTTCGCCTTCTTTTCCTTCTGCTCGGCCTTCTTCTCGTCAGCCATCGTCCTGTCCTCTGCTTCGGGGCACCGTCGTGGACCCAGTACGCCCGATCAGTCCTTCGTATGGAACCTGGAAACACCGCGAGGGCCCCTGTTGCTCCACGGGCCCTCCGTGCCTGCACGCCCGCCCCTGCCCACCACCAGGGTGGGCAAAGGGCGCGCATACATGCACCAACGCGGACACCTAGTCAATCAGGGCGTCGCAGTTCTTGCAGAACCGCTTCTTCTTGCCCTCTTCACCCTCGGTACGAATGCCCACCCGGGTCGGCTTGTCGCACTTGGCGCAAACCACCTGCACGCTCGCCAGCGCGATCGTGCCCGGCTTCTCGACGATGCCGCCTTCGGGGCTCTGGGGCGTCTTCTTCAAGTGACGCTTGACCAGGCGCAGGCCCTCGACCGTCACGCGCTCCGCCTCGCGATCGATCTTCAGCACCTTACCGCGCTTGGTCGCCGGATTCTTCTCGGAGGCCTCGGCCCCGGCCATGACCTGGACCGTGTCTCCCACCTTCAGCTTCTGCATGGCTTCCTCTCTCTGGCTGCTCGCCGTCCGGCCTGCCGTCCTCTCAGAGGACCTCGGGCGCCAGCGAGATGATCTTCATGAACTTGCGGGCGCGGAGCTCACGGGCAACGGGCCCGAAGATACGCGTACCAATGGGCTCCATGTCCTTGTTGATGAGGACCGCGGAGTTGCCGTCGAACTTGATGTAGCTGCCGTCCGGACGCCCCACCTCGCGCTTGGTGCGGACGATGACGGCCTTGGCCACGTCACCCTTCTTCACCTTCGAGTTCGGCAGCGCCTCACGCACCGAGACGACAATCACGTCGCCGATGGACGCGTACTTGCGCTTCGAGCCGCCGAGCACCTTGATGCAGAACACCTTCTTCGCGCCCGAGTTGTCCGCCACGTCGAGCACGCTCGTCATCTGAATCATCTGGGAATCTCCTGTCGCCGGTGACCGTCCCGCGCCGCGTCAGGGCCGCGCGGGAGGGACATGCGTGCTAGACGTTCTTGCTCTTCTCCAGCACCTCGACCACGCGCCAGCGCTTGTCCTTCGAAGCGGGCTTGGTCTCGGCGATCCG
>Ga0182745_1003456_pt1 | contig 13612 bp, 9 predicted proteins | sample eDN3rd30CKraftBY_FD_128523 | JGI IMG/M metagenome (GOLD analysis project Ga0182745, IMG submission 128523) | Enriched backyard soil microbial communities from Emeryville, California, USA - eDNA 3rd pass 30_C Kraft BY (version 2) (version 2) | ecosystem: Environmental > Terrestrial > Soil >...
GGGAGTATCGTTGATCGCCGCCAGCAACAGCTCGCGGCCGGCGGCCAGCGCCGCCCTGCCGACGGCCTCATCAAGGGTGCGGAACACGACCTTGTAGACACCGCGCGGTCCGGCTTCGCGCGCCTTGCCAAAACCGGTGTACATGCCCGCCAGGCTTTGCAATTCCAGCACCACATGCTCCAGGATATGCCCGGCCCAAGTGCCGGTGCGCAGCCTTTGCAGAAAGCCGCCGCGCTCGCCCACCCCGCAATGATGCTCCTCCAGGCTAGGCAGCCAGGCGCACAGGCGCTCGTACAATCCGGGAATGCGGTTGGATGGATAGTCTTCCAGCAAACCGATATCGACCCATGCTTCGATCACGGGCCGGTAGGTCCAGATGTTGGGGCCACGCAAATGCATGACGTGCAACAGCGAGATATCAAACTTGTTCGTCATAGCTCCTACATTATTTGTGATGCGTGTTTGTGACGTGATGTAAGGAAATAGAAAAATCCCGCGGAACGGTTTATATTTCATGCCTTGTGCATGCCATCCCAGAGACTGTTTCCACACTCTTGCATCCGCATCCTTTGCTTCACATCCGGCGCTTTGCATCCAACCGCTTTGTATCAACTTTTCCAGACCCTATCCGTAGCCAACTTCACTATCGATGACGACAGAAACGACTGCTTCAGTTGCCTTGCCAAACACTTCTCCGGCGACCGGTGCTGCCAGCTTGCCGCCCGCCTGGCTTGAACACAGCGCCAGCCAGATCGCGCCCGGTGAACAAGTACTTGCCTTCCTGCTGACCGACCTGGACCAAGACCTGCACTTCCGGGAAGGCCTGGTGCTACTCACCAATCAGCGCATCCTTTCCTTCCCGAGCATGAACGACACTTGTGTGTCCTGGCCCTTGCGTTCCGGGCTGGCCCTGCGTCACCACGACCATGCCGGTATCGGCAAACTTGAACTGGTGGATCAGAGCGCACGACTAGCATCATGGCGCTTTACACTCGCTGGAAATTTACAGGCAATCCATTTGATTGAACAGTTGAACTTACAACTTGAAACCAATCTCTTGGGGAATGACACGCCTTCCGAGGCAAGCGCCGCCACGCCTGAGCAGCACACTCTTGCCGTTGCTCAAAATCCTCCCCTGGGGCAGCAACAACACCTCGCACCGCCCTCTGGTTGGACTCTGCTGCGGCTGTGGCGTTTCGCCCGTCCGTATCGCCTGCAATTACTGCTGGGATTCATCCTGACCTTGTTGGGAACCGCCGCCAGCATGGTGCCGCCCTACCTGACCATGCCGTTGATGGATGAGATCCTGATCCCCTACCAGAACGGCAAAAGCATCGACCAGGGCTTGCTGGCCTTGTACCTGGGCGGGCTATTTGGCGCCGCCGTCCTGGCGTGGTTATTGAGCTGGATCAAGACCTATATCCTGGCCCTGGTTTCCGAACGTATCGGCGCCGACCTGCGCACCACCACCTACGAACACCTGCTCAAGCTGCCGCTGCAATATTTCGGCGGCAAGCGCACGGGCGACTTGATCTCCCGCCTGGGCAGCGAGAGCGACCGCATCTGCGTTTTCCTGTCCTTGCATCTGCTCGATTTCTTCACAGACGTGTTGATGCTGGGCATGACCGCCGTGATCCTGTTCTCGATCAATCCCTGGCTGGCCCTGGCGACCCTGGTGCCCCTGCCGATAATCGCCTGGATGATCCACAGGGTGCGCGACCGCCTGCGCACCGGCTTCGAAAAAGCCGACCGGATCTGGGGCGAAGTCACGAACGTGCTGGCCGACACCATTCCCGGCATACGGGTGGTCAAGGCCTTCGCCCAGGAGCAGCGCGAGGCACGCCGCTTCCGCGAAGCCAATGCGCATAACCTCGTGGTCAACGACCGCCTCAATCGCATCTGGGCGCTGTTCTCCCCGAGCGTCACCCTGCTGACCGAATTGGGACTGTTGATCGTCTGGGCTTCGGGCATCTGGCTGGTCGCCCACGGCAGCATCACGGTCGGTGTCCTGACCGCCTTCATCGCTTATATCAGCCGCTTTTACGGTCGTCTCGACGCGATGAGCCGGATCGTCTCGGTCACCCAGAAATCGGCCTCCGCCGCCAAGCGCATCTTCGATATCCTGGATCACGTGTCGAGCGTTCCGGAATCGCCGAACCCGGTCAAGCTGGGCAAGATTCAAGGCCACATCAGTCTGCAGAACGTGGGCTTTCGCTATGGCAACCGCGTCGTCAATCGCCAGATCAGCCTGGAGATCGCTCCGGGAGAAATGATCGGACTGGTGGGTCACAGCGGCTCAGGCAAGAGCACCCTGGTCAATCTGATCTGCCGCTTCTATGACGTCGACCAGGGCGCGATCCTGCTCGACGGCGTCGACATCAGGGAACTGGCCATCGCCGACTACCGCCGCAACATCGGACTGGTGCTGCAGGAGCCCTTCCTGTTCTTCGGCACGATTGCCGACAACATCGCCTATGGCCGTCCCAACACCAGCCGCGCCGACATCATCCAGGCCGCCCGTGCGGCCCACGCCCACGAATTCATCCTGCGCCTGCCGCACGGCTACGACTCGATGGTCGGTGAGCGCGGCCAGGCCTTGTCGGGCGGCGAGCGCCAACGCATCTCGATCGCGCGCGCGCTGCTGATCGATCCGCGCATCCTGATACTCGACGAAGCCACCTCATCGGTCGACTCGCAAACCGAAAAGGAAATCCAGAAAGCCCTGGACAACCTCGTCGCCGGCCGCACCACCATCGCCATCGCGCACAGGCTCTCCACGCTGCAAAAGGCCGACCGGCTGGTGGTACTGGATCGCGGCGAAGTGGTCGAGCAAGGCCGCCACGACGAGCTGATGGCAAGCCAGGGGCACTACTACCAGCTGTATCAGGCCCAGGCGCGCAACGTCGACAACGAACCGCAACTCACGGCAGACACAGAAGACGATGATGACGACGAGGATGACAAGCATGCCTGACTTCTCTCTCACCAGGAACGCCTTTGGTCGCCTGGTGCTTACCGACGCCGACGGCGCCGTGCACACCGACGTGGTTCCGATACGCGCCTTCCCCATCCACGCCCCCGATCAAGGCGTCGCAATCCTGACCCAGGAAGGCACGGAACTCGCCTGGCTCGACAGCCTGGAGCAGCTCGCACCCGACCAGCGTGCGCTGGTCGCGGAAGAATTGGCAAGCCGGGAATTCATGCCGGAGATAGAGCACATCCTTGACGTCAGCGGCTTCGTCACCCCATGCCGCTGGCAAGTCCAGACCAACCGCGGCGACACCAGTTTCCTGTTGCGCGGCGAAGAGGATATCCGCCGCATCGGCGAAAACAGCATCATGATCGCCGACAGCCACGGCCTGAATTTCCTGATCCGCGATACCCGCCGGCTCGACCGACATGGGCGCAGGATTCTGGATCGGTTTTTGTAGGGGAAGGAATGATTAGGATGGATCATTCTTCCGTGGCTCGGGCGGGTTTGAAACCCGCCCCTACGTGACAGGGGACAGGGATCAGGGATCAGTTGAACCGAATCACTGCTCTATATATCGTCACCCTGCGCGCAGTCGCAGGGTCCATGGTGATTCATCCCATGGATTCCGCGACTCCGCGCGGACGGCCGCCCCGCGGAATGACAGCTTCTTGGGTCCAAGGGACGGGTTTCAAACCCGCCCTGTGAACTGCACCCCAAACACCCCCATCATTCAGGACCGCGTGTACGCCGAAAGCCCCAAAAAGTCCACCATGAAATAACGGTGGAACTGCTTGTACAAACTATCCACCCCTGACAGCTTGTAACCGCCCAACCCTGTGTTATACGCCTGCATTTCATGATTACCCGAACGCAGGACGAACCACTGGCGGTTGCGGAACTCCTCGTCGGTCAAGCGATCGTTCGGCTTATGCACGGGCAAGCCGCGGGCAATGCGCGAAGCGATGTACTTGGCTTCGGCATCGGTTTCACCAGTGCGATCCTTGCCGCTCTTGCAGTTGAACACCAGCTGGATGCCAAGCAGCGAACCCAGCACCGCAAGGCGCGACACCATCTTGTAGGGTTCGTTGCCGGCGTCCTGGTAAGACTTGTCGGCCCACATTTGCTGGATTTGCTGGCGCAGTTCAGAGACAGCCCGGAGTTGATTGTTCAACAGCTTCAGTTCTTCCGCCTTTTTCCTGTGCTCCGGCAGATCGATACTCCCGCTTTCGGCCTCCTCCAACGCATATATCTCCGCGATCAATTCATCGTGCCGCGCCATCATCTTCTCGTAGCGCGCTTGGAAGATACCGCTCTTTCCATCCTTGCCGAACAAGGCCTCGAAGCCCTTGGCGTTATGGCTATCGGCAAAATTCCAGCCGCCGGAACCCGGCAGCCAGCTGGTATTGCCGATGGCGCCGCTGTTGACGCCGAAATCGAAGGTCAGGATCTGTAGATTCTTGAATCCGACATCAATCTGCTTTTCCGGGACGCCGCTCGGTGTGCCCGGCCCGGCTGGCACGGCCGGCAGTAGCACCTTCACAGTCAGGGTGCCATTTTCGGCTTCCTGCCGGATCCGTTCCCAGGCCTTGAACTGCTCTCCCTGCATGCGCAATTCGCCTGTCAGGTTGATCATGTCCGGCGTCAACAAGGACATCGAAGTGATGCACATGTCTTTGATCGTGGTTATACCTGCACGAAGACCTGCACGAAGGTCATCCACCAGCCCGGGCTCGTTCTTCAATCTGTCCTGCACCATGCCAGTGACGATCTCGCGGGCCCGATGATAGGCTGCCTCGGCCCGCAACTGGGCGCAGAATCCGGCATCGGTACGGGCTTTCTTGACGAAGCTGGCAAGCTGATTGCTATCAACGGACACATCCGCCATATCTTCTTTGAGATCTGAATCGAACAAGATCGATGAAGCGGAGTTCGGGCTTGCTTTCCCCAATGACAGCAAGTACATCAGCATGCCCTCCACTTCCTTGTCAGGCATCTTGCGCATCTGCTCCGGCGTGATTTGGTAAGCGCTCAAAGTCGCGGCGCGATATGCCGAGAAAATCTTGTTGCCGTTGGCGTCCAGGGTTTCGGTCTTGGCGAAGTTGACGGCATGGCGGTATTCGGTGGTGCAATGTGAGTTGATGCCTTGCAGCCCGTGCTCATCATAGGTCTTGCTCAATTGGCCGCCAAATTCCCGCGCCGGCCGGATCACATTGGTAAATGACGAGGTCAGTGGAGCTTGCTTCTGTCCCCCTGGCGGTACAGGAGCCGCGGTAGTCGTGCTCATGACCACCTTGATCTCGCCCCAGGCTTTGGGATCTTTATTCAGCACATCGCCATGCGCACGCCGGTACAAGTCACGCGCATCATGGGCAGCCGAAAGCCCGGCTTGCGCGAAAGCACTTTGCAACACGCCTTCCATCAAGGCTTGTTCGTTGAATGTGCTCAGATCGAGCCCCACACCATTGGCAGCGTCGCCCCCGGGCGTCAGGTCGGAAATGGCGGCATCAAGAGCCTTGCGCTGCGCCAGCACCTTGAGGCCCCGAAACAATATGTCCAGGAACGAGTCCAGCGGTTTGCAACCGATGACCTTGGCGGGATCGGCGAGCTGCTTTTTATTGTCAGGATTATTTGCCGCCTTCTCCAATGCATTCTTGCGCGTTTCAAGGATTGCTATTTGGGCTTGCAATTGCATTTCTTGCTGTGCATTCGTAGACGGATCAGCTCTGACCGACTGCAGAGCATCGATCGCCGCCTGCACCATTTGCTGTTTGGCTTGGTACATCTTGCTTTTTGCCAGGGGAGAGCTGTCAACAATACTGTCCAGCAATGCAGTTTCATCTGTAATGACTGCCTTTAACCTCCCCCAAGCCTCGCTCAAGACGCGTTCCACATCCAGGGTATCAACTTCCCTTCCCAGAACTTCAATGAATTCTCGCAGTTCATTCGCCAAACGCGCCGCCTGCCGGGCGCTGAGAAGATCGCCTGAATTGATCTTCTCCAATGCCTTGGTTGCTGACCCAATTTTTCTGCATATGCCGTTGAGCACTTTCTCAGTCGAATCGCTCTCAACCTGATTCTGGTCGACAGCCCGATAGCACAGCTCGACCTGTCGCTGGAATTGTTTCAGACGACCGACCAATCCAGGAAGATCGAGAGCTCGTACCTTGTCCTGTTGATTCAGCTCCGCCCTGGCAATGCCTGTTCTCACCGAGTCCAGCGCCTGTTCAAATGATTCCCTGACGTACTCAATCACTTCACGGTTTGATGCGGTATCCCCGCCCTTCGACCGATACAATTTCTCCAGGCCAGAACTGATGACCCCACTTTGTCTCTGCAGCAAGCGATAGGCATGGCGCATGTCGTCAAGCTGCGTCCGCCGGTCAGTCGCTTGATCCGGGCTGTTCTGCTGGGCGTGCAGTTGCTCGGGGAGTGCGAGGTATTTCTGGAACCGGTTCAGGAGATCGATTTCGTTTCGCAGGAATGCGAGTTTCTGAGTATCTGTTACTTTCTCCAGTTGGCCATTGAGACGATCCAGCCTATCCTGAACCAGCGCGGTATTTCCCGGCTTCCCACTGCCGGCTACGGGAATTTTTGGGCCATTCCCGGAATTTTCCGCAACAACGATGCTGGGAGGCTTGCCCTGAGGATCATCTCTTCCCACTTTCCGCTGAGGTTCCAAATCCCTTGTCGATGCAAGCATGCCGGAGGCAGACACGCTTCGCGCTGAAAAGCTATCCATCTTCCCATTCCCCAAAAAATTGCCGGCCACAATCCGTCGCGGCCTGATGCAAGATAGGTATCCTTTCCGGGAATAAACGTTCCCTGTTGCGCCGGGCGTGGGAATCGCTGTGCGGGTCAGTTGCAAAGAATGCTGACCCGGACGAAAGAGGATATCGCCTGGAGAATTTCTCGGCAGGCCTGGGGAAACGCCCTTGCATGTATCTCAATTGAGATTCATAATGCAGAACAGCACACGACCGGAGAAGCAACAATGGCCGCACAAACCTCCATGCTCCATGTCCGCGTGGACGACAAGCTCAAGTCCGACGCGGCGGCAACGCTGGCCGATTTCGGCCTCACCATATCGGATGCCGTGCGTATCCTGCTGACCCGCGTGGTCAAGGAAGGTGCGCTACCTGCCGGCCTCACGGCCGATCCGGACGCTTATGATGCCTGGTTTCGGGCGAAGGTACAGGAAGCACTGACCGATACGCAGCCGCCAATTCCGCACCAGCAGGTCATGGATGAGGCGCAGGCGCTGATCGACAAGAAGCGCCGTGCGCGTACTTGAATGGCGGAAAGCCGCCCGCTCCGACTTGTTGGCGATCATTGACTACATCTCGGACGACAACCCAGATGCTGCGCAACGGCTGAAGGACGACATTGAGGCCAAGGCAGCGAAGTTGCCGGAGCACCCGCAGCTCTACCGGCCCGGCCGCGTTGCCGGCACGCGGGAAATGATAGTGCGCTCGAATTATGTATTGGTTTACACGGAAAACGCCCGTGCGGTATCCATCCTGCGCGTGTTGCATGCGGCACAGCAGTGGCCAACGGCGCAGGCTACCTGAAGCAAGGCGAGCGGGTTTGAAACCCGCCCCTACAAAAAACAGGGGGCGGCCGAATCATTCCCATGGCAAGAATCCGTAGGGGCAGGTTTCAAACCCGCCCTGGTCGTGCAAGCAAGTCCATTGACAACGCTCCGGACGTAACCCATTGAAGTGACGCTGAAGCCATGCCCAAAAAAAACCCCCGCCAGACCGATCTGACGGGGGTTTTTCGAAGCGAATCTCACACAGGCGCCGCCAAAGGCTGCGCCTGGAAAATCAAGACTCCTGCGCGCTTTGCTCCTGGGCATTGCCATCTTCGGCCGCGACCGCTTTCATCGACAGCTTCAGGCGGCCGCGATCGTCGGTTTCCAGGACCTTGACGCGCACGGCCTGGCCTTCCTTGAGGTAGTCGGCCACGGCATTGACGCGCTCGTTGGCGATCTGGCTGATGTGCAGCAGGCCATCCTTGCCGGGAATCACTTGCACGATGGCGCCGAAGTCCAGCAGCTTCAGGACCACGCCGTCGTAGTTCTTGCCGACCTCGACCGAGGCGGTCAATTCCTCGATGCGGCGCTTGGCTTCCTGGCCGGCGGCGGCGTCGACCGAGGCGATGGTGACCACGCCTTCGTCGCTGATGTCGATCTGAGTGCCGGTTTCCTCGGTCAGGGCGCGAATCACCGCGCCGCCCTTGCCGATCACGTCGCGGATTTTCTCCGGATTGATCTTGATGGTGATCAGGCGCGGGGCGAAGTTGGACAATTCGGTCTTGCCCTGCGGCACGGCTTCCTGCATCTTGTCCAGGATGTGCATGCGGCCTTCCTTGGCCTGGGCCAGGGCGACTTGCATGATTTCCTTGGTGATGCCCTGGATCTTGATATCCATTTGCAAGGCGGTGATGCCGTTGGCGGTGCCCGCGACCTTGAAGTCCATGTCGCCCAAGTGATCTTCATCGCCCAGGATGTCGGTCAGGACGGCGAATTTGTTGCCTTCCTTGATCAGGCCCATGGCGATGCCGGCGACATGATTCTGCACCGGCACGCCGGCGTCCATCAATGCCAGGCAACCGCCGCACACCGAGGCCATGGAAGACGACCCGTTGGATTCGGTGATTTCCGACACCAGCCGCACCGAATAGCTGAACTCCTCGACAGGCGGCAGTACCGCGATCAGGGCGCGCTTGGCCAGACGTCCATGGCCGATCTCGCGCCGCTTGGGGGTGCCGACCCGCCCGGTCTCGCCGGTGGCGAAAGGAGGCATATTGTAGTGCAGCATGAAACGGTCGCTGTATTCGCCCATCAAGGCGTCGATCTTTTGCTCGTCGCGGGCCGTGCCCAAGGTGGCGACCACCAGGGCCTGGGTTTCGCCGCGGGTAAACAAGGCCGAGCCATGGGTGCGCGGCAAGACGCCGGTACGGATCGAGATCGGACGCACGGTGCGGGTGTCGCGGCCGTCGATGCGCGGTTCGCCGTCGAGGATCTGCGAGCGTACGATGCGCGCTTCCATGTCGAACAGCAGATTGCCGATTTCGACCGAATCCGGCGCTTCGGTGCCGCCGGCCAGCGATTCGGCCACCAGGGCTTCGTTCAATTCGGAAGAGATTTCGCGCAGGCGATTGGTGCGCGCCTGCTTGTCCTTGATTTGATACGCTTCACGGATCCGGGCTTCGCCCAGATCCTGGATGCGCGTGATCAAGGCTTCGTTCCTGGCCGGCGCTTGCCAGGTGACTTCCGGCTTGCCGCCGTCGCGCACCAGTTCATGGATGGCGTCGATCACGGCTTTCATTTGATCGTGGCCATAAACGACCGCGCCCAGCATTACTTCTTCCGACAATTGCTGGGCTTCGGATTCGACCATCAGCACGGCGCTTTCGGTACCAGCCACCACCAGGTTCAGATCGGAGCTGGCGAGTTGGCTGACGGTCGGGTTCAGGATGTACTGGCCATCGACGTAACCCACGCGGGCTGCGCCCACCGGGCCGCTGAACGGGATGCCGGCCACGCACACAGCGGCCGAGGCGCCAATCATGGCGGCGATGTCGGGATCGATTTCAGGATTGACCGACAATACGTGAATGATGATCTGAACCTCGTTCAGATAGCCTTCGGGGAACAAGGGGCGCAGGGGCCGGTCGATCAGGCGCGAAGTCAGGGTTTCCTTTTCCGAGGGACGGCCTTCGCGCTTGAAGAAACCACCGGGGATACGGCCGGCGGCGTAAGTCTTTTCCACATAATCGACGGTCAGCGGGAAAAAATCCTGACCGGGCTTGGCATCTTTCCTGGCGACGACGGTCGCCAGCACTACGGTGTCTTCGATCGACACCATGACAGCGCCACTTGCCTGGCGAGCGATCTCGCCAGTTTCCAGAGTGACTTGATGCTGGCCGTACTGGAAGGTTTTGGTAATTTTATTGAACACGGGGGCTTCCTTTCGATTTTTCCGACAGAATTTCAGGAGCTGTCGTTCTCCTCACCACGAGTTGTGCGCATTGCAAACCGGAACACCGTTATCGCGTCAGATTTCAGGCATAAAAAATGCCCGCATCAGCAAGCTGACGCAGGCATCCGCCCTGTCTGGAACGAAAATGGCAGGCAATGATATTACTTGCGCAGTCCGAGCTTTTCGATCAAGGCGCGGTAACGGTTGGCGTCCTTGTCTCGCAGGTAGGACAACAGGCTCTTGCGGCGATTGACCATCTTGATCAAGCCACGGCGTGAGTGATGGTCCTTGGTATGCGCCTTGAAGTGCCCGTTCAATTCGTTGATGCGGGCGGTGAGCAGCGCCACTTGTACTTCAGGAGAACCGGTATCGTTCTGGCCACGTGCATTATCTGCAATAATGGCTGCCTTGTTGATGTTGTCTACTGACATGTTGCTTGCCTTTCACATGCGACAAATGGAGAATCACCTCAAGGAGTACCACCCCTAAGAAGCCAACCCCGGATGCCGTGATTTAATGATGATTTAATGATTTTTTGGGCCACTGATTTAACTCGCCGACCCAGGTTTTCTACCGGCCAATCTGGCCGATCGGCGGAGTATACAGGATTTACATGGACGCGGCAAACGCTAGCCGGATTTTGTTGTCCAAGTCTTAACACCGTCCTGCTAGTATGCCGTCAACCTTCGGGAGATCGATCATGAAACACCTTTTATTGAGCGCAGTGCTGGTTTTCAGCCTGGGCGCCTGTGCCATATTGATCCCTACTCCGCCCCCCGCCGGCGCCAGCGAGCAGGAAGTCATCGCCAAGCTGGGCCAGCCCACCAACCGATACACCGATGGTGACCAGCGCCTGCTCGAGTACATGACCGGCCCCGCCGGGCAAACCACCTACATGGCGCGCCTGGACGCCAGCGGCCGCCTGGTTTCCTATCAGCAAGTGTTGACCGTACAGCAATTCGGCAAGATCGAAGTCGACCGCGCCACCAAGAGCGACGTCCTGCGCCTGATCGGCGCGCCCAGCGACACGTCCTACCTGACCCTGACGAAACGGGAAGTATGGAGCTACCCCTACCGTGAACAGAATGTGTGGGATTCGATGATGCACGTGCAATTCGACGATGCGGGCGTCGTGCGCATGCTGCAGAACGGGCCCGACCCCAGGCGCCTGCCAAGCGACGGCGGCAAGATGTAGGGGGACGGTGCATTTGGGCGGGTTTGAAACCCGCCCCTACGAAAAAACCAATACCCGTGGCGATGCTGTGTAGGGGCGGGTTTCAAACCCGCCCTCTCCGATCACCACCGCCCCACGAACCTGCCCCGCCCGTAAAACGCCTCAGATCTGCGGATTGATTTTTTCGGTATGCGAGAGCAGCTTGTTCAAGGCCGACAGATAGGCCTTGGCCGAAGCCACCACGATATCCAGATCGGCGCCCACGCCGTTGACGATGCGCCCGCCCTTGGACAGGCGCATGGTGACCTCGCCCTGCGATTGGGTGCCGGTGGTGATGGCGTTGACCGAGAACAGCAGCAGTTCGGCCCCGCTGTGCACATGGGTTTCGATGGCGTTGACGATGGCGTCGACCGGGCCGTTACCCTGGGCCTGGGCCTGGACTTCCTTGCCGTCGATCGAGAACACGATACTGGCGCTGGGCTTTTCGCCGGTTTCCGAATGCTGCGACAGCGATACGAAACGATAGCTGTCCTGCGCCTGCGCCTGCTGGTCGTCCGCCACTAGCGCCATGATGTCCTCGTCGAAAATATCCGCCTTGCGATCCGCCAGCTCCTTGAAGCGGGCGAAGGCGGCGTTGACTTCCGCTTCCGAGTCCAGGCTGATGCCCAATTCCTGCAGGCGCTGCTTGAAGGCATTGCGCCCGGACAGCTTGCCCAGCACGATCCGGTTGGCGCTCCAGCCTACGTCCTCGGCACGCATGATTTCGTAGGTGTCGCGTGCCTTCAGTATGCCGTCCTGGTGGATGCCCGAGGCATGGGCGAAGGCGTTGGCCCCGACCACGGCCTTGTTGGGCTGGACCACGAAGCCGGTGATTTGCGAGACCAGCTTGGACGTGGGCACGATCTGGGTGGTGTCGATGCCGACGTCGAGGTTGAAATAATCGCGCCGGGTGCGCACCGCCATCACCACTTCTTCCAGCGCCGTGTTGCCGGCGCGCTCGCCCAGGCCGTTGATGGTGCATTCGATCTGGCGCGCACCGCCGATCATGACCCCGGCCAGCGAGTTGGCGACCGCCATGCCCAGGTCGTTATGGCAGTGCACCGACCAGATCGCCTTGTCGGAATTCGGGATGCGCTCGCGCAGGCCGCGTATCATGGCGCCGTACTGCTCGGGCACGCCGTAGCCGACCGTATCCGGGATGTTGATGGTGGTGGCGCCCTCGGCGATCACCAGTTCCAGTACCTTGCACAGGAAGTCCGGATCGGAACGGCTGCCGTCTTCCGGACTGAATTCGATATCGTCGGTGAACTTGCGGGCAAAACGCACCGACAGCCGGGCTTGCTCCAACACTTCCTCCGGCGTCATGCGCAGCTTCTTTTCCATGTGCAGCGCGGAAGTCGCGATGAAGGTATGGATGCGCTTGCGCGGCGCGGCTTCCAGCGCTTCGGCGGCGCGCGCGATATCGCGGTCATTGGCGCGCGCCAGCGAACAGATGGTGGAATCCTTGATCACCGCGGCGATCGCGCGGATGGCTTCGAAATCGCCCGGCGATGAAGCGGCGAAACCCGCCTCGATCACGTCGACCCTAAGACGCTCCAGATGGCGCGCGATACGCACTTTTTCGTCGCGGGTCATGGAGGCGCCGGGCGATTGCTCGCCGTCGCGCAAGGTGGTGTCGAAAATGATCAATCTATCCGGTTGCTGGCTCAACATGATGTACTCCTCGAAAAATTTGGCGCGGCCGCGTGCGCGGACAGCACCAGCGCTGCTTTATCCTGGGCGGTGGGTGTCGTCGTGCGTGTCGTCATGCGCATCGGGCTCGGTCTGGATGATGCTGACCGGTTTGCCCTTGAACAGGCGCCAGAAGTAAATGACATAGCCGGATAGCCCGTACAGGATGAACAGCCCGAACAATACCTTGGGCGGGTCGCTGGAGATCGCGACATACACCAGGACGATCACGAACACCGCGATGAACGGCACCGACTTGCGGAAGTTGATGTCCTTGAAGCTGTAGAAAGGCACGTTCGTCACCATGGTCAAGCCGGCGAACAACGTGATCACCCAGGCGCTCCAGGCCAGGTCGGCGCCGTCGAAGCCAAGGTCGTTCATCAGCCAGACGAAACCGCCCACCAGGGCCGCGGCCGCGGGGCTGGGCAAACCCTGGAAATAACGCTTGTCGACCACGGCGATATTGGTATTGAAGCGCGCCAGGCGCAGCGCCGCGCCGGCGCAATATACGAAAGCCGCCAGCCAGCCCCATTTGCCCAGGCCGCGCAGCGACCATTCGTAGATCACCAGCGCCGGAGCCGCGCCGAACGACACCATGTCGGACAGACTGTCGTATTCGGCGCCGAACTCGCTCTGGGTATTGGTCAGGCGCGCCACGCGCCCATCCACCCCATCCAGCACCATCGCCGCGAAAATCGCGATCGCCGCCAGGTCGAACTTCAGGTTCATCGCCATCACGATCGCGTAGAA
>Ga0182745_1003457_pt1 | contig 13611 bp, 11 predicted proteins | sample eDN3rd30CKraftBY_FD_128523 | JGI IMG/M metagenome (GOLD analysis project Ga0182745, IMG submission 128523) | Enriched backyard soil microbial communities from Emeryville, California, USA - eDNA 3rd pass 30_C Kraft BY (version 2) (version 2) | ecosystem: Environmental > Terrestrial > Soil >...
AAACGGCACGTCTGTCTCAGAGGCTTCGGCGACTTCGTTACCTCCACCGCCGCTCCGATAGCTTCCGGCTGGAGCGATCACCCTTGGCCGGGTGGGACTTACACCCACTGGGAAACTGTGCCTCATCACGGCGCACCAATATTTAAATATCTTAATTTGCGCATTGTTTACAAAAACTATTTTCAATTTTCGCTCATGCCATGTTGCAACGCTCCTCGCATCGAACCTGGGAGACATTGGCAGATTCGATCTGGGACACGACATGCCTCGGCGAGGTCGAGGCCCTCATCAGGCAATCGTCTCCGTGCGCCCCCAGAGAAGCTTGCGCTGAAAGAAGAGAGCCACGTTCACCAATCCGATGAGTACCGGAACCTCGACGAGCGGCCCGATGACAGACGCGAACGCCGCGCCCGAGTTGATGCCAAAGACCGAGACCGAAACGGCGATAGCCAGCTCAAAATTGTTCGAAGCCGCGGTGAAAGCCAGCGTCGTCGTCCTCGCGTAATCGGCCCCGAGGGACTTTCCCATCCAGAAGGAGACGAGGAACATCAGCACGAAATAGAGGAGGAGTGGCAAGGCGATGCGGAGCACGTCGAGCGGCAGAGCCACAATGTTCCGCCCCTGAAGCGAAAACATCACAACAATCGTGAAAAGAAGCGCCACGAGCGTCAACGGGCTGACCCTCGGGATGAACCGCGACTCGTACCACTCACGTCCCCTGACGCGAAGGAGCACGACGCGGGTGAAGATCCCCGCGAGGAACGGGATACCCAGATAGACGAAAACCCCTTGCGCAATCGCCCCAATGGTAATCCGAGACAGGTCCACATCGCCGAACTGAACACCCACCAACGGCGGGAGCACCTTCACGAAGAGCCAGGCATAGAGCGAGTAGAAGAGCACCTGGAACACAGAGTTGAAGGCCACGAGCCCAGCCGCGTAGTCCGAGTCTCCCTGAGCCAGTTCGTTCCAGACGATGACCATCGCGATACAGCGGGCGAGCCCGATCATGATAAGCCCGATCGCGTACTCCGGCTTGTCCGACAGGAACGCAAGGGCCAAGGCGAACATCAACAACGGCCCGATGATCCAGTTCTGGACCAAGGTGAGGCCCAGGACCCGCATGTTACGGAAGACCTGGGGAAACCGCTCGTATCGGACCTTGGCGAGCGGCGGGTACATCATGAGAATGAGACCGGCAGCGATCGGGATCGACGTTGTGCCGACCGAGAGGCGCATGATGGCCGTGGTAACCGACGGCGAGAATTGCCCCAGGGCCACTCCCAGGAGCATGGCGAGGAAAATCCAGAAGGTTAGAAATCGGTCGAGAAACGAAAGACGTCCTCCCGTTCTGGGGTGGCAGGTCGCCACTTCAGTGCTCACGCCTTAGCCTCCTCGACAAGTTCCCGAAGCATCGCCTCGACACGACGACGGATCTGGTCGCGAATCTCCCTGACCTTCTCGATGGGCTGACCCGCCGGGTCATCAAGGCCCCAATCCTCGGAGAGGTGGATCCGGGCCGGGCATGCCGTGGCGTCCACCCCGCAGCCCATCGTGATGACCCGGGCCGCCGAATCCGCCAACTCTTGCGTGAGCGGCTTGGGAGCCTGGTGATCCATCGAAATCCCAAGCTCTCGCATCACCTCGACCGCGAGAGGGTTAATGCGAGTCCCGACTTCAGTCCCCGCGGAAAGTCCGAGGATCGGATGGCCCATTTCCCTGGCCAGCACATTGGTGAACGCTTCAGCCATCTGCGAACGACCCGCGTTGTGCACGCAGACGAAGAGAACGCGCTTCGGTGCCTCAGTCATGGGGGCTCCCTAATTCCTTCAGCGGGGTTTGACGGCGAAAACTTTCACACTCGCCGCGTAATCGTTCAGGTCGTGGAGCCGGGAGAGCTCGGCCAGCCGCGTGATGAGCTCGAGCGGCTTCGGCTTCGACTCGGACGGGGAACAGCACGAAACCCCCGAGTCGCTCACCGAAGCCTTCTCGTCATGGGCAACGTGGCCCACCTCTCCGATGGCGAGCGGCTTTGCGGGGGCGCAACACGAGGTCGCCTCCATGGCCATCGGCTCGCTCATCATTTCACCGCCGCAGCAGCCGACCTGCCCCTCGATCTGGGCGTAAGCATTGAGGTCGGCCCCGGAGTCGATGATTTCAACGTGGGCGAATCCTGCCTCCTTGAGCCCTTCGCGATACGCTTCGATCGGGATGGCCCCGGCGATGCAGCCGACATACGCCAGGAGGTCCTGGTCGACTTCCGGCGGGAGCGGCTTCTTCAGGGCGATGTCGGAGACCGCGACCCGGCCACCGGGCTTCAGGACCCTGGCCATCTCGTGGAAGACAGCCCGTTTGTCGGAGGCGAGGTTGATCACACAGTTCGAGATCACGCAGTCGGCCGAACGATCGGCGAGCGGCAACTGGTCGATGGTCGCCTTGTGAAACTCGGTGTTCGAGGCCCCGGCCTTCTCGGCATTCGTCCGAGCCCGAAGGAGCATCTCGTCGGTCATGTCGATCCCAATGGCCCGCCCTGAAGGCCCAACCTGTTTCGCCGCGAGGAGCACGTCGATGCCGCCGCCGCAACCCAGGTCTACGACAACCTCGCCAGGCCGAAGGTTGGCCGTCGCCGTCGGATTGCCACAGGAGAGGCCCATGTTCGCCTCGGCTGGGATGCTCCGAAGCTCCTCCGCCGAGTAGCCGAATGCCTCGGCCACGGCCTGCACACCCGAGCTGTCGTTGTTGAGCGTGCTCGCCGCGACGGCCGCGTACTTCTCCCTCACCACGTCTTCAATACCTTGATCTTTGCTCATCTCATTCTCCGTCCTTTGATGGGGATTTCCCCTCGTCCCGCATAAGGCAAAGCGCCAGGTCGAGAAGGGGGGCGACGCACCCGTTCACGACTCGGTAGTACATGTGGTTTCCCTCCCGGCGTGCCTGGAGCATGCCCGTGTCCGAGAGTCGCGTGAGCTGGTTCGAGACCGCTTGCGGCTTCATTCCGAGCGTTTTGGCGAGATCCGTGACCGTGGCTTCACCGCTTCTCACCAGGTGATGCAGCAGGCGGATGCGCGTGTCGTTCGCCAGCACCTTGAACAACGCCATCACCTTGACTGCCTCGACGAACGAAAGCAGCGGCCGGTCGGCCAACGGCTGCCGTCCCGAGCAAGGATCTCCAGGCGAGCAACAAGCGACTTCGTCGGGGCTCGATGGTTCTTTTGTCATGAGATCGCTCCTCTCATTCAATTAATACACGACATTGTGTATTCGTGTCAACAAAAACCGGCTCGAATTTCGGGGCTTCCCAACGCTTATGAGGGAAACCGGCCGAATGATCGGCTGGCCTATTTTGAACTCGAGGTGAAGAAGGGATCGACCACGGTGGTCCTCAGTCGCCTCGACCCTATTAATCAATCCCCGGGGACGAGCATCAGGCTATTGCATTCGACACGATGATTGATGCGAAAATGAAGTGACGGCGATATAGGAGACTCCAACGTGCTTGTTATGAGCCTCCTTCGGTGGGTTGTTGACGTGGTCATGCTCATGCAACAATAAGAACTCAGACGTTCACCTGGTGGAGTCCGATCCATCGGGCCGAATTTCGGTCCAGGAGGTTTCCATGTCGCGAATCCATCACTCAGTCCGGCTCGTGAGCCCGCGGGACTACGGTAGGGAAGCCCCCCCGGCCCCCGTGGGCAACCTCCTCCGGCAGATTCCCGACGCCGTCCGCCAGGCCGTCCTCATGGGTTTCGTGGGCCGGAGCACGCTGCCGAGACGTCCTCCGGCCTGGCTTGCAGCGGCCTCTGACGTCCGCTTCGTCGGGTTCAACGGCGAAGGCGGTGACACAGTCCTTCACTTCGAGGCTCCTAAGCTGGGCGAGGCCGCCGAGGAACAATATGTCCAGGGGGAATTGTGGCCGAGCAGGCCCTCGCCCGAAGATACTGGCTTCGATTTGCTGGGCGACGTGATCAGCGACGTGGCGGCCCACCGGACCGACAGCGACCGGTTCGATGCTCAACTACTGAGGCGCATCAGCGAGTTCGAAAAGGCTCTCAACCGCACCTATGACCGGGTCATCCTCGCCGGCCACCGTTCCACCGCCGAGGCGCCGGCCATAGTTGACGAGACCACAGTGGCCAATGCCAAGCTTTTAGGCAGTGAAACGCCCTTGCCCCAAAGAGTGCTCCTCATGGGCGTCCTCGATATGATCCGCATTAGCGGCCAAGGGTTCGAGTTGGTTCTCAGCGACGGCTCGAAGGTCAGGGGCGTGCTTATCGAGGGGGACGTTGCCGCTCTCAAACCGATGTGGGGCCAGCGGGTCATGGTGCAAGGCACGGCGATCTATCGTCCTTCTGGGCGCCCACTCCGAATTGATGCAACCCTGGTGGAGGAGTACGCCGGGGAGACGAGCCTCTGGTCCGTCATCCCGCCGCCAAGGCAGCGCATGGTCGAAACCAAGGAGTGGCTGAAGCCGCGGGGTACGGCAACCGGGGTCTCTGCGTTCTACGGGACGTGGCCGGGCGAGGAAACGGATGAGGAGTGGCAAGAGATGATCGAGAGGCTTAGCTAATGCCGGCTTCCGTCTACCTGCTCGACACTAATATTCTTCTCCACCTGCTCCGGGGAAGGTCCAATCGATTTGGCTGGATCAGATATCGATCCACTCGGCCTCATCAAGCGTGATCTGATCGCTGGTGCGGTCGAAAAGCTTGATCGTCTTCGGCGACTCATTGACAGCGATCTGCTGGGCGTGCTCGAGTGTGCCGCCGCTCTCGAGATGGGCGGTCCTGCCTGTGGACCGGAAGGTGTGGTTGCCGATGCGGAGCGAGATCCCGACGGCGATCGCCCGCCCGGTCAGCGTGCCACGCGTAGAAAACCCAAGGCAGGACTGCGCGGTTTCGACGTGGTTTGTTTCACGCGGCCGTCGCGATGGACCGCGCGACGTCTGCCAATTCCAATTATGCTCGACTGATTTTAACTGTATTATTTATACGGATTGCATAGCCGACGCCGCTATGCCTTGCCCGGAGCTAAGACGAACCCTAGTCGCTCAGTTTCCCGCTCTACCGCCTCCCAATCGACCGCGCGGAATCGCCGCAAGAGCGCGGCCAGATGACCGCGGTTGATCCATTTCACGAAGCCTATCTTGCCGCTGATATGGTCCTTCGTGGCATATTCACCAATGGGCGCCTCTCCCCGCGCGAGCCTCTCGCAGTCCGCCAGGAGGTCGTGCAGGTCCTCGACATATTTCTTGTGAACATCGAGGCGACCATTCTTGTTACGCAACCCCGCCATACCGACGCCTTCCTCGGAGAACCGCCTCAGCTCACTCTTGGCTTCCTTCAGCGAGAAGCCGTGGCACTCCAGGATCTCACCGACGATCTTCTGGGTGGCTCCCGAGCTGATGTCATAAGCGCCCGAGATGGTGAGGTCGTCGACGAACCTGGTGTAGACTAGGTTGTGCTTGCGGCACATGCCCTCGATCCTCCGGTCGACCTTGCGGAGCATGCAGTCGGCAAGGATGGGGCTGGTGATGAGCCCAAGGGCGAGATGATGATCGAAGGTGCAGAGCTTCGTGAGCATGCGGGCGACATCGGGAGCGCACCCAAAAACATTGGCGTATAGGTCGTAGACGCGCTTCCGGTGAATGCTCGGATAGAAGTTGGCGATGTCCGCACAGAACACGAACACTGAGCCGAGGTGCGGCTCGGCGTTGGTCTTAATACTCCGCCCCTTGATGCCGCCGTGGCTGTGCACGGTAGGTTTGTGACGAGGGCGGAGTACGCGGGTGTAGAGGACGTACTGGAGCCGGCGAAGCGGGCCAGAGACGAAAATGACCTCTCGGTCACGCTTGCCCGGCCGCCTACCGGGTATCGTTTTCCGCTTGACGTAACTCTCCGTCGATCCGGCGACGTCCTTGAGCTTTTTTACCGATATCCCCAGTGCGGCGGCCAATCCGTCGACCGTCCGGAACCATAACATCAGAACACCTTGATATTACGGTGCCGCGCGATGACCTCGGCGAGCTTCTCTTTCCAAGCCCGGGCTAGCCGCTCGGCGGACTCCCTTACTCCCTTCGGCAGCTTGGACGTGTCCCCATCCAGGCACCAAGCCACGACGTAGAGGTCGATCCCGAAGAGCTCCTGGAACCGCGCGAGCAGCACGGGGGAAGGATACGCCTTGTTGTTTTCGATGTGTGAGAGGTGGACGTTCGTGATTCCAAGCCGGTCGGCGAGCTCATGCTGGGTCAAGCCAAGCGACTCGCGCACCTGCCGGGCCGTCTTGCCGACGTATATCATGGTAATCATCCGTTGATGCTGGGCAGTAAAGGAGAAGGGGAGTCAGTAGTTCAAGTTGGATTGGATGAGCAGACAAGCCTGTGCGGAGATCGAGGCCGCCCGACCAATGTCAGGTGGCGATTTCGCCAAGGCGTCCGTCACTTCCATCCTCAGAGACGTAATGACTCCCCTGTCGGCCGCGCCGAAGTCGTCCTCCAGATCCAACTGGTTCCAGAACTCGATGAGATCCCGGAGTTGGTCCAGATCAGACTTCGGGAACAACTCCTCACGAGAAAAACCTTCAAGACTGCAGTCCGCGAGGTCCATTTCGAATCCCCCAATGGTAGCGGCCGAGGCCACCATGGCACGGCGCCATGGCTCGACCCGTCCACTCCCTTTCCCCTGCTTTGCAGCAGTAGAAGGACCTTTTAGCCTCTCCTCGCACGACTCGTGCGGCTCGAGGTTCAAAGGGGAGGCGGTACCTGCCGGCTGACGTTCCGCCTGCTCGCGCGACACGTTCCACCGACCGGACCGGTTCAGGCCTGTACGGGCCGCGACACCGAGGCATCGAGCCGCACGGGCAACACGCGCGATAGGAACGCATGTGCTTGGGAGATATCGGATTGTTCGACTGATTTATACCATGAGTTTAAATCCGCGTCAACACGGACCCTGCGGCCTTTCGGCTTCTCCACCCTTATTATACTGTACACTTGTTCTAGATCAATCCGCTCCTCAGACGATTAACAGGAATTCGCCGATTACCGAACCCCACTCCAAATTCGAGATGGGGTATTCGATGAAACTGACCCTGGAGTACAACCGCCGCTACGGTGATAAGTTCAAGTAACACTGCCCAAGCGGGCGTGGATGAGATGAGATCGCGCAGCCCGCTCTGGAGACCAATTTCCGTCATCGCGAAATCGGAATGACAAATGGATGTAACCAGGCGAAATCCTGGTCCATTGAAACGGCCTGGCCTGTAGGAACTCACCCCGCTGAAACAACGGGAGGAATGCAGAGAAAGGTATGGACAGATAGACTAAGGGGAGGAATGAAAGAAGTGAGGATCGAAGAGGACTTTTTTTTGAATAGCGGCGGAGGGACTCGAACCCCCGACACGCGGATTATGATTCCGCTGCTCTAACCAACTGAGCTACGCCGCCGTGGTGAGGGAATGAATTTAGCAAAAGGAGTGAGGGACTTCAAGAGCACCCGCACCGAAGTTGATTCACTTTCCCAGACCCAGAACTCCTAGCCCAGGTTCACGGGAACGCCAAAGGCAACTGTTGGAGCTGTAAGGGGCAAGCATTGATCAACGACCCAGACCGAATCGGCTGAGCCGGATTGAACGTCAGGCGATCACATCTTTCACCACGTTCCCGTGGACGTCGGTGAGACGGAAGTCGCGCCCGGAGTAGCGGTAGGTGAGTTTCGTGTGATCGAGGCCCATCAAGTGCAGGATCGTCGCGTGGAAGTCGTGGACGTGCACCGGATTTTCGGCGGGTAGCTGGCCGTAGTCGTCGGAGACGCCGTAACTCATGCCCCCCTTCACGCCGCCACCGGCGAGGAAGCAAGTGAAACAGGCTGCGTGATGCCCGCGTCCCTTCGGCGTGAGGTCTTGCCAGGGGGTGCGGCCGAACTCAGAACAGCCGACGATGAGCGTTTCATCGAGCATCCCGCGCTGCCGGAGGTCGGCCACCAGGGCCCCGATCGGCTGATCGATCGCCTTGGCCAGTCGACGGTGGTCTCCCATATCATTATGACTGTCCCAGTTCGTGTTCGACCCGACGTCAAACAACTGAACCACGCGGACGCCTCGTTCAACGAGGCGTCGGGCGACGAGGCACTGCGCGGCGAACGAACCTCGGTCGTCGGCCGACGCGCCGTACTGGCTCAACGTGTACTTCGATTCGCGGCCGATGTCGAACGCCTCGGGGGCCTCGCGCATCAGTCCGCGGGCCGTGTCGAAGGTCAGCATGCGGGCGTCCAGCGAGGGGTCGCTCGCATGGGCCTCGAGATGCGTCTCGTTCAGGTCGCGAAGCATCATCCCCTCGAGTTCCTGACGGCTCACTGAGGGGATCGGGCTTTCGACGTCGGGCAAGGGCTTCGCCCCTGGAATCAGGCGCACGCCTTTATGGAAAGCGGGAAGGAAATTCGAGTCCCAGACCTGGAACCCGTTGTACGGTTCCTTCGCCGCCAAGACGACGAACGGAGGGAGATTCGTGTTCTCCGTCCCCAGCCCATAACTGATCCAAGAGCCGAGACTGGGCATCGGAATTGTGACGGACCCCGTCAACATGCCGAGGGTGGCGGCGGAGTGCCCGGCCGAGTCCCCCTGGATCGTGTGGAGGAAGCAGAACTCGTCGACGACTCCACCGATATGAGGGAAGAGCTCGCTGACCATTTTGCCGCACGCGCCGTACGGTCGGAACTGGAAGTCGTTTCCTTTCACCAGGCGGCCGTTCGCCATCTTCTTATCATGGTCGCGCGTCAGGGCCGGCTTGTAGTCAAACGAGTCCATATGGGAGAAGCCACCGGTCATGAAGAACACGATCAGGTGCTTCGCCTTGGCGGGGAAGTGGCTGGGGCGGGGAGCAAGCGGATGGCCGCCGTTGAGCCCAGCGGCCAGCGAAAGCTGGCGATGCAAACCAAGCTCCCCGAAGAAGGCGGCCGATGCCGCCCCTTTCAGAAAGCCGCGACGGTCAAGCGGGGGAATCGTCATGATCGCGTGAACTCCCGACGAGGCCAAGAAGACTCGAAGCCGAGACGGAGGGGGCGGCATGATTGCGTCGGACCGCGGCCTTCGCCTCTTGTTGTAATCGAGATCAGTCGATGTAGTGGAACTCGTTCGAAGCCAGGAGGGTCCGTGTGAGGCTGGACCAGACCTCGAGTGGCCTGCGTTCCTTGGCGACCCCTTCGTCCCGCAAGGCCTGATCGTAGCGTTCGAGCAAGCCAAGCAAGCGGGACCGCTCGGATTCCGAGGTCGGTCGACCGTAAGCGCGGAGGAAGGCCAGGTTCAATCGTTCGGTCGGGTCGGTCCGTGCCTCGATCAGGGAAGTCGCGAACCGCGACGCCTGCTCATGGATAAACGCGTTATTGAGGAGAAACAGCGACTGAAGCGGAACGGCGGAGGAGTCGCGCATCGGCGTCGTCATGCTGGCGTCCGGCCCGTTGAACAGGGCAAGATACGGATGAGGGTGGAGGCGCTGCACCATCAGGTAGACGCTTCGGTGGTTCGACGGATAAACCGCCTTGAACTGGTGGTGCGCAGAGAATTTCCATTTCTCCATGGGCGGGAAGGGATGCGGTCCTGGACGTGCCAGATCGAGATCGCCGCTCAGGGCCAGTACCGAGTCCCGAAGCGCCTCGGCGTCGATTCGGCGACGGTCGACCCGCCAGTACCAGGTATTGCCGGAGTCGGCCGCCTGATTGGACGCGTCGTGTGTCGTGGCGAGTTGATAGGTCTTGGACAGCATGATCCGACGGTGCATGGCCTTCATCGACCAGCCCGACGCGATGAACTCACGAGCGAGCTCGTCAAGCAGTTCGGGATGCGTCGGCGGAGTGCCACGCAGGCCGAAGTCGGAAGGCGTGGCGACGATCGGCCGGCCGAAGTGGTTCTGCCACAGGCGGTTCGCCATGACCCGGGCGGTCAGAGCCTGGGGCGGTCCGCTCGTCAGCCACTCCGCGAACTGCAAGCGGCCACTCTCCCCTTCAGGGATCTCGAGCTTACCGGAAGCGTCGAGGCAGAGCGGCACCCCACGCGGAATGACATCACCGAGGGACCTCGGGTTACCCCCCTTTTGGAGTCGAGCATCGACTGGGGTCCCTTCGCGGACGGCATAGGCGAGATCGAGGCCTTCGAACGGCGATTCCTTCTGCTTGGCGACGAGCGCCTTCTGGAGTGGCTTGACCTCGTCGTCGGACTTCTTGGCGGCGAGCGCCTGGTCGACGGCCGCTTGAAGTTGAGCAACTTCCGCCGCGTGCGCCGTCTCGCGAGCGTGGATCAGCTCGGGGGGGGCCAACGGCACGAATTCGCTCGGCTTATGATCTTCTTCGCTTCCGGCGAATGGATACTTCGTGCCCGCGAAGAAACCGTAGAGCGCGTAGTAGTCTTTCGCCGTGATCGGGTCGAACTTATGGTCGTGGCATCGGGCGCATCGCATCGACAAGCCGAGCACCGTCTGCCCGGTCGTGTTCAGCGTATCCTCAATGATCTGGTGAATGTCTTCGAGCTTGTACGTTCCGAACCGCTTGGCCTGCGCCACGAAGCCCGTCGCGATCACGCGCCGGTTGTAATCCTCGGCAGGCCCTTGCTTGGCGAGAAGGTCACCGGCGATCTGCTCGTGGAGAAAACGATCGTAAGGGATATCGGCGTTAAACGCGTCGATCACATAGTCGCGGTAGAGGTAAGCTTCGGGGATAGGATAGTCGGAGTTATCCCCGGCCGTGTCGGCGTAGCGAGCGAGGTCGAGCCAGTAGCGGCCCCAGCGCTCGCCATGGCGGGGAGAGTCGAGAAGCTCATCGACCAGCCGGGCGTAGGCGTCGGGCCGTTCGTCGGCCACGAAGGCTTCGACGTGTTCAGGGGTTGGAGGGAGGCCGATCAGGTCGTACGTCGCGCGCCGGATCAAGGTGCGACGGTCGGCCTGGCCGACGGGTTGAAGACCATGCTCGCGCTGCTTGGCCGCGATCCAAGCGTCGATTGCCGTCGAGGCCCAGCCGCTGGGGTCGACGGGGGGTTTGGCTTCGCTCAAGGGCTGAAACGCCCAGTGCCCTTCGGCCTTGATGGTTGACGCCGCCATCGAGCTAGCCTTCGGCCACCAGGCCCCCGCCTCGACCCAGGCGGTTAAAGCCTTGATCTCATCGGGCTTCAAGGGTTTGGTCGGCGGCATGGCCGGCACGTCGTCGAGGTGCCGAACCACCTGAATCAGCAGGCTTTCCGATGGATCGCCGGGAACCAGGGCCGGCCCGGAGTCTCCGCCAGCCAACATCGACTCGCGCGAGTCGAGCCGAAGTCCCGCGCTCTGCTTGGTCGGCCCGTGGCACTTGACGCAGGTCGCCGCCAAAATCGGTCGAACCTTCAGCTCAAACGTCGTCTCGGCGTCCTCAACCTCGGCGCCCACCGCAAGGTGTAAGGTCGTCACGAGTCCGAAGCAAAGAAACCAGGCCACCGAATTCCCGAGCACGCGATTGACCATGTTCCGTATCCCCGAACTCGCGGAGTTCTCAAACATCCGTTGAACGAGCATACCACGGTCCACCTGGATTGGGAAAACCCCAGAAAAGCACAGCGTTCAAAAAACCTTCAAACGCATAAAAGAGGAGGGTGGGAGCGTAGTTCGGCCGATCGATCGCGAAGGCCCGGGGAATCGGCCTACCAAGAAGGGGTGAGATCGGGTTAACTTGGAGGGTTGAGCAAACGAGCGGACGCCTGCCCGCCTGTGGAGGCTGGTGGCGCCATTGGACGATCTTGGGATAACCACGCGAACATGCCGCCACAGTATATTTTTACGATTGAGAACCTGTCCAAGGCCCACGCGAAGCGCGACATTCTCAAGGGAATCTGGCTCTCGTTCTACCCAGGCGCGAAGATCGGCGTGCTGGGCGGAAACGGGGCGGGCAAGAGCACGTTGCTCCGGATCATGGCGGGGGTGGATAAGGACTTTAACGGAACGGTTCGCCCCGCTCCTGGGATCTCGATCGGATACGTCGCGCAGGAGCCAATGCTCGACCCTTCCACCGACGTGAAAGGGAATGTGGAGCAGGCCGTGGCCCACGTCCGAGGGCTGCTCACCCGATTCGATGAGATCAACGCGAAGCTCGGCGAGCCGCTCGATCCCGACGAGATGGACAAGCTCCTGGAAGAGCAGGGGAAGGTCCAAGACCAGATCGAAGCGGCCGATGGCTGGGACCTCGACCGCCGGCTCGAGATCGCCATGGACGCCATGCGTCTGCCGCCGGGCGAAGCCGATGTCAGCACGCTCTCCGGTGGCGAGCGCCGACGCGTCGCCCTCTGCAAGATCCTCCTCCAGCGCCCCGATATCCTCTTGCTCGACGAGCCCACGAACCACCTCGACGCCGAAAGCGTCGCCTGGCTCGAACGCCACCTGCACGACTACCCCGGCACCGTCATCGCCGTGACCCACGACCGCTACTTCCTCGATAACGTCGCGGGCTGGATCCTCGAGCTCGACCGAGGACAGGGGATCCCCTGGGAAGGGAACTACACCTCCTGGCTCGAGCAGAAGCAGGAGCGGCTCGCCCGCGAGGAAAAGCAGGAGAGCAACCGCCGCAAGACCCTGGCTCGCGAGCTCGAATGGGTGCGCATGGCCCCCAAGGCCCGAGTCGCCAAAAATCGGGCGAGAATCCAACGCTATGAGCAACTCGCCAGCCAGGAGGCGGACAGGCGTGACGAGGCCATCGTCCTGCAAATTCCCCCCGGCCCCCACCTGGGCGACCTCGTCGTTGAAGCCCAGGGGGTCAAGAAAGCGTTCGCCGACCGGCTCCTGTTCGATGACCTCAACTTCCGACTTCCCCCCGGCGGAATCGTCGGCGTGATCGGACCCAACGGAGCAGGCAAAACCACGCTCTTCCGGATGATCGTCGGCCAGGAGAAACCTGACGGCGGAACCCTCCGCGTGGGGGATACCGTGGTGACCTCCTACGTCGATCAAAACCGAGATGCCCTGAACCCGGACAACACGATCTTCCAGGAGATCAGCGGCGGGCTCGACATGGTGACCCTGGGCAAGCGGAAGGTCCCCTCCCGCGCGTATGTGGCCCAGTTCAATTTCAAGGGGCCCGACCAGGAGAAAAAGATCGCCAACCTCTCCGGAGGGGAGCGCAACCGGGTCCACCTGGCCAAGCTGCTCAAGAGTGGCGGCAACCTCTTGCTGCTCGACGAGCCGACAAACGACCTCGACGTGGATATGCTCCGCGCCCTGGAAGAAGCCATTCTCGACTTCAGTGGCTGTGCCGTGGTCATCAGCCACGACCGATGGTTCCTCGACCGGATTGCCACCCATATTCTCGCCTTCGAGGGAGATAGCCAGGTGGTGTGGTGCGACGGTAACTATCAGGCTTATGAGGCGCAGAAGCATGAGCGGCTCGGCACCGACGCCGATCAGCCACACCGCATCCGTTACAAGTCGCTGACTCGCTAATCCCCCTCTCAAAAGCGCAGCGCGAACGGGCTCTCGCCAACGAGCCCTTTGACACTCCCACCCCTGAAGGGTGTGGGATTCTCAGTTCAACGAGGACTGCTCTCAAAGCGAGAGTCTGACACCCTCTCCCTGGGCGTTCAGAAACCGAAGTTTCCACGTTCGGGCGTGCC
>Ga0182745_1003461_pt1 | contig 13601 bp, 8 predicted proteins | sample eDN3rd30CKraftBY_FD_128523 | JGI IMG/M metagenome (GOLD analysis project Ga0182745, IMG submission 128523) | Enriched backyard soil microbial communities from Emeryville, California, USA - eDNA 3rd pass 30_C Kraft BY (version 2) (version 2) | ecosystem: Environmental > Terrestrial > Soil >...
CTGCCGTATGGCCCGGATACCACCCCGGTGGAAGAATTCAACTTCGTCGAAAGCGTCGATGGCCGCGACCACAACAAGTACCTGTGGATGAACGCCGCCTACGCCCTCGGCACCCGCGTCACCGATGCCTTCGCCCGCTACGGCTGGTGCGTGGCCATCCGCGGCGTGGAAGGTGGCGGCCTGGTCGAAGGCCTGCCGACCCATACCTTCAAGACCGACGACGGCGAAATCGCCCTCAAGTGCCCGACCGAAATCGCCATCACCGACCGCCGCGAAAAAGAGCTGTCGGACCTGGGCTTCATCCCCCTGGTGCACTGCAAGGGCACCGACTATGCCGCGTTCTTCGGCACCCAGTCGGCGCAGAAACAGAAGCAGTACAACACCGACATCGCCAACGCCAACGCACGCCTGTCGGCCCAGCTGCAATACATCTTCGCCACTTCGCGCATCGCCCACTACATGAAGGCGATCATGCGCGACAAGATCGGCAGCTTTGCCTCGCGCATGGATGTCGAGCGCTTCCTCAACCAGTGGCTGGCCAGCTACGTGCTGCTCGACGACACCGCCAGCCAGGAGGCCAAGGCCAAGTTCCCGCTGCGCGAAGCCCGCGCCGAGGTGTTCGAAGTGCCCGGCAAGCCAGGCGTGTACAAGGCCGTGACCTACCTGCGCCCGCACTACCAGCTGGATGAACTGACCGCCTCGCTGCGGCTGGTTGCCGAGCTGCCACAGGGCGCGCGCGGCTGACAGGCCGTTGTGTACAGGGATGACACATGAGTAACCAGGCCCGCCTGCTGCCCTCGCTGCTCGACCGACTGCTGGACGACCGTCCCTACCAGTCGGCCGAGCCCGCAGCGCAGCGCACCTGCTCGCTGGCCGAGTACAAGGCAAGCATCGTCCGCGACCTCGAAGTGCTGGTGAACACCCGCCAGTCCCTGGTCGCCGAAGAGCTCGACGGCTTCAGCCAGCTCGGTGGTTCCATCCTTGAATACGGCATGCCGGACTTCATCAGCCGCAGCGTGCTCGACCCGCACGATCGTCGCCTGATCCAGCAACAGCTGGAGCGGGCGATCAGCACCGGAGACCGGCGCTTTCGCCGGGTCCGTGTTCAGCTGTTGGCCCAGCAGAACGGCCACCGCATGTTGACCTTCCGCGTGGACGCTGTGTTGCGTCTGCAGGACATCAGCCGCCAGGTGTCATTCGACGCCGTGCTGCAGGTCAACACCCAGGAATACAAAGTGCAGAACCTCAACTGATGCTCGACGAACTGCTGCCCTACTACGAACAGGAACTGTCGCACCTGCGCTTTCTCGGCCAGGAGTTTGCCGCGCAGTACCCGAAGATCGCTTCGCGGTTGCTGATCGAGGGCGACAACTGCGAAGACCCGCACACCGAGCGCCTGATCGAGGCGTTCTCGTTCCTGTCTGCGCGGGTGCACAAGAAGCTCGATGACGAGTTTCCGGAAATCGTCGAATCCTTCCTTGAGGTGCTGTACCCCCACTACCTGCGCCCTACTCCGTCGATGTCGATTGTCGAACTGAGCCTGGGCAGGCACGAGAAGGTCACCGAAGCCTACCGCGTGGCGCGCCATACCGAGATGCATGCCAATCCCGTGGAAGGCGTGGTGTGCAAGTTCCGCACCTGCTACCCGGTAGAGCTGTGGCCGATTGCCGTGCAGCAGGCCTCGTTCACAGAAATGGAACGCTCGGCATTCAACGGGCACAGCGCCGACCTGGTCGCTCGTCTGCGCATCCGCCTGGCAGCCACTGGCGATGCCCTGTTCGGGCAGATGGACATGAACCGCCTGCGGTTCTTCCTCGACGGCGAAGCGACCCTGATGCTGCAGCTGTACGAACTGCTGTTCAACAACCTGGCCAAGGCCACGCTAAGCTTCGATGACCAGGGCCGCAGCCGCGAAGTGGCGCTGCCGGCCGACGCCCTGAAAGCCGTGGGCTACGCCCGTGACGAAGGCCTGGTGGATTACTCCGAACGCTCATTCCTGGGCTACCGCCTGCTGCACGAGTATTTCACCTTCCCCGACAAGTTCATGTTCTTCGACCTCAGTGGATTTGCCCGCATCCTGCAGGGCAAGGCCATCGAGCAGGTAGAGCTCAACTTCTATTTCTCCGACTACGACCTCAGCGAGCGCCTGGCGCGGCTGACCCAGAACATCGGGCGCAACAACTTCAAGCTCAACTGCACGCCGATCATCAACCTGTTCCGCCAGCAGGCCGAGCCGATCAAGCTGACCCACACCCAGCACGAATACCAGGTCACCCCTGACACACGGCTGCACAACGCGGCAGAAGTGGTATCGATCGACCGGGTACGGCGGGTGCGCAAACTCGGCGGCATCGACCAGGTCGCCACCTGCCAGCCGTTTTTCGAACCACGGGGCGAGCAAGACCCACACAGCAGTTTCTGGGTCGCGCGCCGGCGAAACCAGGGTGACGCCACTGCCATGAGCATCCGCGTGGTCGACCGCGATCTGGAGCTGATTGATGCCAGCAGCGACACCCTGAGCATCGGCCTTACCTGCAGCAACCGCGACGTGCCACTGATGCTGCCGTTCGGTGGCGAACGGGGCGATTTCACCATTCCCGCCAACTCGGTGATCAAGGATATCCGCTGCCTGCGCAAGCCCACCGCCACGGTGCGTGTGCCCTTGGGCAAGGGCCTGATCTGGCGGTTGATCGCCCACTTGTCGCTGAACCATCTGTCCCTGGTGAGCCAAGGCCGCGAAGTGCTGCTGGAGCTGTTGTCGCTGTACAACTACCGCAATGTCTCCGCCATTCGCAAACAGATCAACGGCATCAAGGCGATCAGCAGCGAACCGGTGGTCGCGCGCATCGGCCACCCGCGGCCTAATTTCGTGCGCGGCGTCGGCATCACCCTGACCCTGGATGAAAGCCAGTTCATCGGCAGTGGCGTGTTTCTGTTCGGCAAGGTGCTGGACCACTTCTTCGGCCAGTACTGCTCGATGAACAGCTTCACCCAACTGACCCTGCGCACCCAACAACGAGAAAAGAGAGTCGTACAATGGCCAGCACGCACCGGCGATCAGCCCCTGGTCTGATCGATCAGGCCCGAGCCGAGCCGCACCGATTCGAATTCTTCCAATTGGTGCGCCTGCTCCGCCTGCATTACAGCCGCACCGGGCGCATGGACCTGGCGACCCGGCCGCACGAAGACCCGCTGCGTTTTCGTACCCAGCTGTCGCTGGCGTTCCCGGCCAGCGAGGTCAGCGACCTGCACTTCGAGCGCGAAGGCAAGGTGTCGCCGGCCGGCTTGCCGCTGTCGGAAGTGCAGGTCACCTTCATGGGCCTGGTCGGGCCGTCGGGCGTGCTGCCGCGCCCATACACCGAACTGCTGCTCGAGCGCCACGTGCAGTATCGCGACGATGCCGCCCATGCGTTTCTCGACATCTTCTCGCACCGCATGACCACGCTGTTCTACGAGGCCTGGCAAAAATACAAATTCCACATCGAGCACGAGCGCAATGGCACCTCGGGCTTCGATGGCTACCTGCTCAACCTGGTCGGCCTCGGACCGCGCGCCCAACAGCTGAAGTTTGAAGAACAGCCGTCAGCATTGCGCCGTGAGCTGTTCAGCTACTTTGCCGGCCTGCTCAGCCAGAAGCCGCGCAACGCGTTGAACCTTGAGCGAATGCTCGGCTTCTATTTCTCGCTGCCGATCCACGTCAGGCAATTCGCCGGGCGCTGGTTGCAGCTGCCGCCTGAACAGCGCACCCAGCTTGGGCGGCACAACGCCCAGCTTGGCCACAGCGCTGTTGCTGGCAAGCGGATCTGGGACTACCAATCGTGCATCCGCATCGAGCTGGGCCCACTGAACCTGGCCGATTACCAGCGTTTTCAGCCTGGTACCGAGTGCTATCGCAAGCTGGTCGAGCTGGTGCGCTTCTATATAGGTGCCGGCCTGGACTTCGAAATCGCCCCGCGCCTCAAGCGCGAGGCGGTGCCACGTGCCCAACTGGGCCGTAGCGGCAATGTCGCCCTGGGCTGGCTGGGTTGGCTCAAACGCCCTGGTCGCGACGCGGAGCCTTCGCGTTGCGCCGTCTTCCACATTCCTTACGATGGGGTCGCCTTGTGAACCTGAAGTCTCTGTTCGCCAAGCTCAACGAAACCAGCCGCATGGCCACCGAAAGCGCGGCGGCCCTGTGCCTGTCGGAGCACCACTACGACGTGGAAGTGGAGCACCTGCTGCTGCAACTGCTCGACAACAACGACAGCGACCTGGCGCCGATCCTGCGCCACTACGAGGTCGTCGCCGAACGCCTGCAGGCGCAGCTGGTCACCGCCCTGGGCACCTTCAAGAAAGGTAATACCCGCACCCCGGCGCTGTCGCCGCACATCACCCGCATGATCGAGCAAGCCTGGTTACTGGCCTCGATCGAGTACGGCGCAGGCCAGGTGCGCAGCGCCCACCTGCTGCAGGCGCTGCTTGACGATGCTGAACTGCGTCGCGTGGTGATCGCCTCGGCGCCGGAGCTGGAAAAAATCAACGCCGATGACCTGCGCCTGAACCTTGCCGCGCTGGTGGAAGGTAGCGCCGAGTCCAGACAGGCCAGCCCACTGGCCAGCCCAGCGGCGCCAGTGAGCACGTCGGGAAAGGCCAGCGGCAAGACCCCGGCACTGGACCAGTACACGGTCAACCTTACCCAAAGCGCTCGCGAGGGCCGCATCGACCCGGTACTGGGCCGTGAGTTCGAAGTACGGCAGATGGTCGACATCCTCACCCGCCGCCGGCAGAACAATCCGATCCTCACGGGCGAAGCCGGGGTCGGCAAAACCGCTGTGGTCGAAGGCCTGGCGCTGCGCATTGCCCAGGGTGACGTGCCGGCGGTGCTCAAGGACGTTGCCCTGCACACCCTCGACCTGGGCCTGTTACAGGCCGGCGCCGGGGTCAAGGGCGAGTTCGAGAACCGCCTCAAGGCTGTGATCGAAGAGGTCAAGCGCAGTCTGCACCCGATCATCCTGTTCATCGACGAAGCCCACACCTTGATCGGCTCCGGCGGCCAGGCCGGGCAGAACGACGCCGCCAACCTGCTCAAACCGGCCCTGGCCCGTGGCGAGTTGCGCACCATCGCTGCCACTACCTGGGCCGAATACAAGAAGTACTTCGAGAAGGACGCCGCCCTCGCCCGCCGCTTCCAGGTGGTCAAAGTGGAAGAGCCCGACGAAGACAAAGCCATTCACATGCTGCGCGGCCTGCTTGGCAAGATGCGCGAGCACCACAAGGTGGCGGTGATGGACGAAGCGCTGGTGCAGGCGGTACGCCTGTCCAACCGCTACATCACCGGCCGCCAGCTGCCCGACAAGGCGGTCAGCGTGCTCGACACGGCCTGCGCGCGCATTGCCCTGGCGCAATCTTCGCTGCCCGGCGCACTGGAAGACTGCCGCCGGCAGATCGACAACCTGCAGGCGGAAATCGGCGTGCTCGGCCACGAAGCCGACAAGGGGCACGACCATGCCCGCCGCCTGGAAGCGCTGCAGGCTGCCCTGCAGGCCGAGCAGCAGCAAGAACAGCAGCTCAATGCCCAGTGGCAGCAGGAGCTGGAACTGGTCGAACAGCTCAAGGCGCTGGACGCCGCCAACGATGCCGACGCCCAGCAGCTCAATGCCCTGCGTGCCGAGCTGGCTCGCGTGCAAGGCGACCAGCCACTGGTCCACGCGCTGGTCGACAGCGGCGCCATCGCCCAGGTCATCAGCGGCTGGACCGGTATCCCGCTGGGCAAGATGCTGCGTGACGAAATCGATACCGTGCAGCGCCTGCCAGCCCTGCTTGGTGAACGCGTGCTGGGCCAGGACCACGCCCTGCATGAGATCGGCAAGCGCATCAAGATTTCCCGAGCGCGCATGGAAGACCCGAACAAACCAATTGGCGTGTTCCTGCTGCTCGGCCCCAGCGGCGTCGGCAAGACCGAAACCGCCCTGGCCCTGGCCGACACCTTGTACGGCGGCGAGCGCAACCTGATCACCATCAACATGTCCGAGTACCAGGAAGCCCACACCGTGTCGAGCCTCAAGGGCTCGCCACCCGGCTATGTCGGCTACGGCGAAGGCGGCGTACTGACCGAGGCGGTGCGCCGCAAGCCGTACAGCGTGGTGTTGCTCGACGAGGTGGAAAAAGCCCACCCCGACGTGCTCGAACTGTTCTTCCAGGTGTTCGACAAGGGCGTGCTGGACGATGGCGAGGGCCGCGAGATCAATTTCCGCAACACGGTGATCATCCTCACATCCAACACCGGCACCGAGCGCATCATGCAGACCTGCCTGAACGCCACCGAGCTGCCGACGCCCGAGGCGATCGTCGAGGACCTGCGCGACCAGCTCAACCACGTGTTCAAGCCGGCCTTCCTCGGTCGCCTGAGCATCGTGCCGTTCTACCCGGTGCAGGACCAGATTCTCGAGCGCATCGTCGCCCTCAAGCTCGAACGCATCGCCAAGCGATTCGCCCGCAACCACCAGGCCGAGCTCAGCTATGACCAGGCACTGGTCAAGGCCATCGCCGCGCGCTGCACCGAGGTCGACAGCGGCGCACGCAACATCGACAACATCCTGTCCCAGACCCTGATGCCCGAACTCGCCCAGCGCGTGCTCGAGCGTATGGCCCAGGACGCGCCGATCCAGCACCTTGCGATCGAGCTGGGCAGCGATGGCGATTTCGCCTATCGCCTGGCCTGACCAGTACCCGGAGGTTTTGCCGTCATGCAACACAAGCACATCGTCCTCAAACGCCTGACCACAGCCGCCTTGCTGGTAGCGCTGGCCGGCTGCGGGGTCACCGACCGTATCGGCAAACGCATGGAAGACAGCTGGGCGGCCGACATGCTGGCCGACAGCGAAAAGGTCATCCTGACCTCCGACGGCGGCAACCAGCTCAACCCTGACGCCGAGGGCAGGCCGCTGTCGGTGGTGATGCGCGTGTACCAGCTGACCGACCTCGAGCGCTTCGCGGCTACCGATGCCGAGACCCTGTGGGACGCCCCGCAAAAAGCCCTGGGCAACACCTTGGTGGAAACCCGCGAGATTACCCTGCTGCCTGGCATCGGCCAGATCGACCAGTGGCCGCTGGCCAAGAGCGCGCGCTACGTCGGCGTGGCGGCGTTCTTCCGCGATGAGCATGACGCGCGTTGGAAAGTCGCCTTCGACGCCAACTCGCTGCGCAAGGACGGTATCTGGTTCTCCTCCGACGGCCTGCGGGTGCTGGTGGACAACACCGAAATCAGCGCCATGCGGGGCGTGGATGTACTCAACAAACCTCCGACCGCCGACCAGCTTGCAGCTGCGCAGAAGGCCAAGGATGCCGACACGACCCTCACCGACAAGATGCAGGACGCGGTCGTCGACAAAGCCACCGACGCCGCCAGCCAGTCGGCCAGCAACGCCATGGATTCAACCTTCAATTCTTTAGTGGATAGCGTCAAATGAGCAAGCAGAGCCGGGTGATGTGGTCGGAAGGCATGTTCCTGCTGCCCCAACACTTCCAGTATCAGGACGAATTCCATCAGCACCAGTTGGCTGAGGCGACCCTGCGCAGCACCCCTTTCCATTGGGGAGTTCAGGCGCTGCAGGTGGACGAGGACGCCCTGGCCACTGGTTCACTGCAGCTCAAGCGCCTGAAACTGGTGTTCCCCGATGGCAGCCTCTACGACGCGCCGCAGCACGATCCGCTGCCGGCCGCGCGCGACCTCAAGGACCTGCTCAAGGCCAACGACCTGAAGGTGTATGCTGCGCTCAAGCTGCCCGAGCCATTCGGCCGCAACTACGTCGAGGATGGCCACGAACACAAGGCTGCTCGGCGCTTTCGCAAGCAGTTCGACACCCTGCCCGACCTTAATGAAGGCGAGCTGGAGAACGAAATCACCAGCTTGCGCTTGAACGTCGTACTGCTGGTCGACGGTGACAGCCTCGACGGTTACAGCCACTGCCCCCTGGCGAAGCTGACACGCAACAGCATGGGCGGTTTCAACCTTGACCCGCATTTCGTCCACCCCACCCTGCACCTGGGCAGCCACGAGACCATTGCCGGCATCGGCAAGCGCCTGCTCGGCGCCCTGCAGGCCAAGAGCAAGGCGCTTTCCGGCCGGCGCCGCGAGCGCGCCGACCAGATCGCCGAGTTCGGCTCCAGCGATGTCACCCTGTTCTGGCTGCTGAACACGGTCAACCGTGCCCACCCGCAACTGGCTCATCTACTGGCCCACCCGCGCCTGCATCCGGAACGCCTGTACCTGTTCCTGGCCGACCTGGCCGGTGGCCTGCTGACCTTCACCCTGGACACCCAACTCAGCGACCTCCCCGAATACGACCACCACGACCCGGCCGCGTCGCTGGTCAAGCTCGACGAGATGATCCGGGTGATGCTCGACAACGTCGTGCCCAACCAGTGCATCGTCATCAACCTTACCCAGACCAAGCCATCGCACTGGCAAGGCCAACTGCATGACCCGCGCCTGGCCGAGGCCGACTTCTATATCGCCGTGCACGCCGACATGCCTGGCGCCAGCCTGCTGGAGCTGGTGCCCCGTGCGTTCAAGGTCGGTTCGCCGGAAGACATTGAAGTGGTGGTCAACAGCGCCATGCCGGGTGTCACCCTCAATCACGCCGCGCGGCTGCCGAACGCGATTCCGGTGCGCCTGGACAACCAGTACTTCGCCATCGAGCCGCACGGCACTGTGTATGAACGAATGATCAGCGCCCAGGCCATCTGCTTCTATGCGCCCAGCGCCTTTACCAACCTCAAGCTTGAACTGATGGCGGTGCTCAAATGACCGAAGCCGTACTGCAACAGGGCGCCGTCCCGGCCGCCAGCGACAAACCGACGCTCAAGGACCTGGTCCAGGACTTCATCAGCATGGCGTTGATCGTACGTCGCGGTCGCCAGGTCACTTCGGTGCAGGCCTTCGAAGGTAGCGTCGAACGCTTCTTCGCCAACCTGGAACGTGATGCCCGTGCCGCCAACTATAGCGTCGAGCAGGTCAAGGACACCCAATACGCGTTGTGCGCCTTCCTCGACGAAAGCGTACTGCGCTCGGACGACAACGCGCTGCGTCGGCACTTTGAACTGCAGCCGCTGCAGTTCCGCTATTTCGGCGTGCACCTGGCCGGCGAAGGCTTCTTCGAAAAGGTCGACGCGTTGCGCGCCGACGTCAAGCAGAACATTGACGTGCTCGAGGTCTACCACCTGTGCCTGGCACTGGGCTTCGAGGGCAAGTTCAGCCTCGGCCAGAAAGACCAGTTGCGTTACCTGGCCAATACCCTGGGCCAGGATATTGCCCGCTACCGCAAGGCGCCCAAGGCCCTGTCACCGGACTGGGCACTGCCCGACCAGGTGTCGCAGATGCTGCGCCATGAAGTACCGCTGTGGGTGTATCTGGCGCTGATCGCGTTGGTCTGCGTCGCCGTGTACCTGACGCTCGACTGGTTGCTGGACAAGGACGTCGCCGCCCTGTCCGAACAAATCCGCCAGCTGTTCAGTGCCTGAGCACATACCAGGTAGCCGAGTCAGGAAGACATGAAAACATTACTGCGTCTGTTGAAAAGTTTCTGGGTGCTGCTGCCATTGCTGTGGCTGGCTAGCCTGTTGATTTGCTGGCTGGCCGCGCCGCTGGTGCCGTGGCTGCGTCATCACGTGCCTGAAGCGCTGGCGATCATCAGTGCCTGCTTCCTGCTGGTAATCGTGCTGCGTCAATACCAGCGCATTCGCGCCGAACACAACCTGGAGAACCTGCTGCAGATCGAGGTCGACCGCTCGTGGAATGCCACTGGCGAGTTCCGTGACCAGCAGGTGCTGCGTGAGCGCCTGAAGCACGCCATCGCCATGCTGCGCACCGACCGCTCCGCGGGTGGCGGCGGCAAGGCGGCGCTGTCTGACCTGCCCTGGTACCTGGTGGTCGGCATGTCGGCGGCCGGCAAGACCTCGCTGCTGACCCATTCCGGCCTGTCGGCCAGCATCGCTACCGCCAACGACAGTGAAAGCGGCACCCAGCACTGCGACTGGTACTTCAGCCCCGACGCCGTGATGATCGACACCGCCGGGCGCTACCTGCGCGACGACCAGTCGGCCAGCGAATTCTCGGCCTTTCTGCGCATGCTGCGTAAGCAGCGTGGCAAAGCGGCGATCAATGGCCTGGTCCTGGTGGTCAGCCTGCCCGAACTGCTGGCAGCCAACAGCGATGAGCGCAATGCCCTGGCGGCCCAGCTGGTGGCGCGGGTGGAAGAATACGCCGAATGCCTCGATGCCAACCCCCCGGTTTACCTGATGCTGAGCAAGACCGACCAGTTGCCGGGCTTTAGCCAGGCGTTCGACGGCCTCGACCTGCACGATCGCCAACAGCCGCTGGGCATGACCTTTGGGCTTTCGGAAATCCGCACCAACGGCCTGCACGCCGTGCTGCAGACGCGCCTGAAGAAGCTGCAGGCTCATATTCGCCAGCACGTCGACGCGCAGATGATCGCCCTCGGTGCCGAAGCCGACAGCACCTTGCTGAATTTCCCGCAGTACTTCGCCGCCCTCAGCGGTGTGCTCGAGCAATTCCTCGACCACTTCACCCGCGGCCATCGCGGCGGTGCCCCGCTGCTGCTACGTGGCCTGTACTTCACCAGTGCACTGCAGACCGGGCAGCAGCTGGGGCAGGTCTATGAAGATGTCGTCGCCGACGAATTCGCCCTGCAGGCCGCCTACGATGAGCAGGCCGGTCACGTCGACAAGCCCCTGGGCAACCGCAGCTACTTCATCACCGACACCTTCCGCCAGGTGATCTTCCCCGACCGCGACCTGATCCTTTACCAGTCGCGCCTGGGCCGCCAGGCTGCGTTCAGCCCGCTGCTACTGGGCCTGGCCGCCGCCACCGGGTTGCTGTTCATCGGTTGGCAAGCGCTGTCGTTCGCCAATAACCGCCAGTGGCTGGACAACCTGCGCGGGCAGCTGGCGCACATCGAGCAGGCAGCAGACCGCGAGCAGCAGCTGGCCGCAGGCAAGGGCCTGGAAGTGCTGCGTGAACAGATGGCCAACGTCGAGGCCCATCGCCTGCAGGGTGTACCCCTGCAGCTGGGTGGCGGCCTGTACCAGGGCGAGGCGATTCACCAGGTGACCCGCAGCGCCTATCTGGCGCAGCTGCGCAGCCAGGCGCTGGAACCGATCGCACGCAACCTGCAAGTGCAGATGCGGGCGTTCAACACCTTCGCCAACGGTATCAATCAGGAGCTGGAATTCACCCCGGCCCCGCAGCCGAAAAAGCGCAATGGCAAGCCGCTTGCCCCTGCCATTGCGGCCAGGGCCCAGGCCGCGCTGGGCAACACCCGCGCTGGCGCCTATGCCGCCAAGGTCAACCTGGCCACTGCCAGCGATGGCGCCGAGCTGTCCGCCGCCACCGGTGGGCTGTCACTGTCCGAAGAAATGCTCGGGCGCCTGGACGAGCAGCAGGTGGCCTCGATCATCGAGGCCTACAACACCCTCAAGCTGTACCTGTTGCTGACCGAGCCCAAGGCCCATCCAGACCCGGCCTTCGTCGCTGCCAGCCTGCCCCAGGCCTGGGCCAGCGCCGCCGCCGAAGGCACCCCGGCCGACGCTGGCGTGATCGCGGAAAATGCCCCGCTGTACGTGCAGTTGCTGGAGCAGGGCCAAGCGCCGTCGTTGCCGCGCAACGAACAGCTGATCAACGAAACCCGGCAGAACCTTAAGTCGTTCATGATCTCCAGCTCGCTGGTCGACCGCGAGTACCTGCGCCTGCAGCTCGAGTCGAGCCGACAGTTCCCGGCGCTGAACCTCAACGACCTGGTCCCGCAACCGGGCCGCGCGCTGCTGTATGGAACCGCTGGCGTGCCGGCGATCTACACCCGCCAGGGCTGGGACACCTTCGTCAAGCCCGAGCTGATCAAGCTGGTGTCGGGCAACCTGCGCAACGAGTCGGACTGGGTGCTGGACGGCGAAGGCGGCGATGCCATCGTGCAGAAGGCCAACTTCGTGCGCGAGTTCATGGCCCGCTACAAGCGCGACTACACCCAGGCCTGGTACAAGATGGTCAGCAGCGTTGGCGTGCGCCACTTCGCCGACCTGGCTTCGGCGACCCGGCAATTGGGGCTGCTGAGCGACGTGCAGAACTCGCCAGTGAAGAACCTGCTGCAGGCGGTCAACGACAATACCCAGTGGGACCTGCCGCTCAAGCAAGCCATCCCGGCCCCCGGCACCACCCGCGACGATGGTTTCTGGAGCAAAGTCTCCGGTCTGTTCGACGCTAACGACACCCTGCCCGCCAACGTTGCCCCGGCCCTGCCGGCGGTGGACGACGGTAGCCTGGCCAAGCGCTTCGAGCCGGTGGCGCGGGTGTTCGCCGAGAACAACGCCGAAGGCGCCGACAGCACCATCATGGACCGCTACCTGGCCGCCTTGCGCAAACTCAAGGTGCGCCTGAACAACATCCAGCGCTCGCAGGATGTGGGCAAGAGCAGCAAACAGTTGATCAGCGAGACCCTGGAAGGCCAGCCGAGCGAGATCACCACCGTGCGCAACTACGTGGAGAGCAGCGTCGACACCAGCCAGGATGGCCTGTCGCGCTCGCTGCAGGGGCTGTTCAGCCTGCCCATCCAGTATGCCTGGGCGACCCTGCGCGACCCGGCCGGCCAGCAGATCGCCAAGGCCTGGGCGCAGCAGATCGCCAAGCCTTGGGAGCAGGTCATGGCACACCGTTACCCGATTGCCGGCAGCAGCCGCAACGAGGCTTCGGTGAAAGACCTGCAGCGCTTCGTGGATCCCGACAGCGGCCTGCTGCCGGCCTTCAAGCGCAACGAAATCGGCAATCTGGCCGGCGGTGAAGGATTGGGCGTGGGCGATAGCAAGGGGCCAGCACTGGTCAACCCTGGCATGCTCAACAGCATCGACAAGGCCAGCTCCGTGGGCCAGGTGATCGCCAGCCTGTCGGACCGTGACAACGGCTTCGAAATCATGCTGGAGCCTTCAGCCAACTTCACCGACATCGTCTTCACCCTCGATGGCCAGGAGCAGCACTACCGCAACGGCCGCAGCAGTTGGAACCGCTTCGCCTGGCCGGGCACCAGCAACGCGCCGGGCGCGCGCCTTGACGTCGTCACCCTGAGCGGCACACGGGTCACCGTGTTCGACTTCCCGGGGCGCTGGGGCCTGCTGCGCATGAACGAGAGCGCTCGCGTCGACGACCTGGACGGCATTCAGCAACGTTTCAGCTGGAACACCGCCAATGGCCGCGTAAGCCTTATCGTGCGCAATTTCGGTGGGGTCAAGCTGACCGATCTGGCTGACGTCAAGGCCCTGAGCGCCCTCAACAGCAGGGGGGCGCAATGATCGGTTGCTTCGGCAAGCTACCGTCGAGCGCAGATTTCGTCAGCCTTCATGGGGCGGCGGAAGAAGTCTGCGAGTTCGACGCCTGGTTGCAGTCATCGCTGGCAGCCATGCGCTACCGCGATGACTGGCAAGCGTTGTTCGACGCGCTGCCGATGTGTTTTTTCACCTACCGCGCACGCAACGGCAACTGGCTACTGGGTGGCCTGCTCAGCTCGCGCGATGCCAGCCAGCGGCGCTACCCGTTCTTCATCTTCCAGCTGCTCAAG
>Ga0182745_1003463_pt1 | contig 13596 bp, 7 predicted proteins | sample eDN3rd30CKraftBY_FD_128523 | JGI IMG/M metagenome (GOLD analysis project Ga0182745, IMG submission 128523) | Enriched backyard soil microbial communities from Emeryville, California, USA - eDNA 3rd pass 30_C Kraft BY (version 2) (version 2) | ecosystem: Environmental > Terrestrial > Soil >...
CGAGATCGTGGTGCGGATCTTGTTGAGCGTGCCCTCGGACACCGCCTCGTCCATCAGCCCGGAGAGCGAGGTGGTCATCACCCGCCAGCCGGACCACAGGATATTGAGCGCGACCAATGCGGCGAGCGCCGGGTCGAGCACCGCCCAGCCGGTCAGGACCGCCAGCGCGACGCCGACCACCACCCCGCCCGAGGAGATCACGTCCGACAGCAGGTGATGCCCGTCCGCGACCAGCGCGGGCGAGCGGTGGCGCCTGCCGCCCCGGATCAGCACCCAGCACCACCAGCCGTTGAGGCAACTTGCCGCGACGTTGATCAGCAGGCCCAGTAGCGGTGCATCTAGGATCCGCGGGTTCAGGAAGCCGTGCCAGGCCTCGCGCAGGATCAGCAGCGCGGCGACGATGATCATCACCCCTTCCAGCACGGCGCTGAAGAACTCGGCCTTGTGATGGCCATAGGGATGGCTCCGGTCGGCGGGTTTGGCCGCCACGCGAATCGCGATCAGCGCGGCGAAGGCGGTCGCCACGTTCACGGTGCTTTCCAGCGCATCCGACAGCAGCGCCACCGAGCCCGTCACCCACCAGGCGAGAGCCTTGAGGCCGAGGACTACGACTCCGACGATAATACTGCCGATTGCGATTCTTTCGGTCGCGGACATCGCGCTTCCCTGTACGAATCTGTCGAAGGCGTGTTCTAGCGGGGATTGCCGGACTCGCCAACCATTTGTGCCGCTTGTTACAGAAGGCCGGTCAGCTAAGGTCGCAACCGATATGCTGCAGCGGAGGGTGGGCGCGACGAACAATGACACAAGACACCCCCCGGTGGAGATCCAGACTGACCGCCGTTCTCGCCGCGATCTTCTGCCTGCTGATCGTCGTGTCATTCCTGATGTCGGTCTTCGTAAGGACCGTCATGTCGCTGTACCTGGGTCGCCCTGATTTCCGGCTGGGTGCCTGTTTCCGTGATCGCTTCTATGCTTTTGGGAGGCGCGGCGATTTTCGTTGCGCCGGTTCGTCCAAAACGGCCCGTCGTGACGCTTGTGGCTGCGCTCATGTTCGGCGCGTTTTCGGGCAGTCTGCTGCTTTTGCACACAATTCCGGCTTTGGCCGCGGTTCTACTCGGGCAGCGGGCGGGAATTGTCCAGATTGTGCGATCCCTGCCTGAACGGCGGGGCAAATGCCGAAATCCGGTTGAGCTGGCTACCGGAGAACTGATCTGTGACCTTTCGGATGAGGTTCGCAGCCGTTTGACGCCGGGCATGGAGATTCTCGTGATCGGGCGCGGCACCTGGATCGGCGTAATCCCCGATCACGTCGAACCATTTGATCGCAGCAAATTGGTGAAAGCTCCGTCGTCCTAGGCCGCAGGGGGGGCAAAGGAAAAGGGGGCCTCCCGGCCCCCGTTCCCTTATTCCGCCGGCACTGCCGCCAGATCGTCCATATCCGCGATGGGATGTTTCAGATGCGGCAGCATCTCTCTGGGGCAGACCTGCAGGAAATTGGCCTTTTCTTCGGCCCAGTTTTGCAGGATCTCGCCCGCCCGGCGCGAACCGGTTTCCTTGAAATGGCGCTCGACCAGTTCCTTCAGCTCGGTTTCCCAATGGTCCTGGGTCACGGGGCAGAGGATCAGCGTCTCGGCGTTGATATAATCGCGCGCCACGCCGCTCGGGTCATAGAGATAGGCCATGCCCCCGGTCATGCCTGCGCCGAAATTCGCGCCGATGCGGCCAAGGATCACGGCAACGCCGCCGGTCATGTATTCGCAACCGTTCGAGCCGCAGCCCTCGATCACCACTTTCGCGCCCGAGTTCCGAACCGCGAACCGCTCGCCCGCGCGGCCTGCCGCGAAGAGATAGCCGTCGGTCGCGCCGTAAAGCACGGTATTGCCGATGATCGTGTTATCGGCGGCGGTCAGCGGGCTCGCCATCGGCGGGCGGACGACGATGGTGCCGCCCGAGAGGCCCTTGCCGACATAGTCGTTGGCATCGCCCGAAACCTCGAGCTTGAGGCCCGGAGCCGCGAAGGCGCCCAGCGACTGACCCGCCGAACCCGTCAGGCGAACCGTCAGGTGGTCGGGTTGCAGATTGTTCCGCATCCCGAAGGTCTGAACGATCATCGACGAGGTCCGCGTGCCCACGGTCCGCAGTGTGTTCCTGATCGCATAGCTCAGCTGCATCTTCTCGCCATCGCTGAAGAAGCGGCTGGCGTCGCGGATGATCTCGGCGTCCAGCGTGTCCGGCACCGCATTGCGCGGCTTCGAACGGTCGTAGACGATCTTTTCCGAGCCATCGACGGTGATCAGAAGCGGGTTCAGGTCGAGGTCGTCAAGCGACTTGTCCCCACGGCTGATCTGCGTCAGCAGGTCGGCGCGGCCGATGATCTCGTCGAGCGAGCGGGCGCCGATCGAGGCCAGGATCTCGCGCACTTCGGTGGCGTAGAAGGTGATCAGGTTCACCACCTTATCGGCCGAGCCGTTGAACATGGCGCGCAGCTTCTCGTCCTGGGTGCAGACGCCCACCGGGCAGGTGTTCGACTGGCACTGGCGGACCATGATGCAGCCCATCGCGATCAGGGCGGCGGTGCCGATGCCGTATTCCTCGGCCCCCATCATCGCGGCCATGACGATGTCGCGGCCGGTGCGCAGCCCGCCATCGGTCCGCAGCGTGACGCGGTCACGCAGGCGGTTCATCGCCAGAACCTGATGCGCCTCGGTCAGCCCCATCTCCCACGGCAGGCCCGCAAACTTGATCGAGGTCGCGGGCGAGGCGCCCGTGCCGCCGTTATGGCCCGAGATCAGGATGACATCGGCTTTCGCCTTCGCCACGCCCGCCGCGATCGTGCCAACGCCCGAGGAGGCCACCAGCTTCACCGTGATCTTGGCGCGCGGGTTGATCTGCTTCAGGTCATAGATGAGCTGCGCCAGATCCTCGATCGAGTAGATGTCGTGATGCGGCGGCGGCGAGATCAGCGTCACGCCCTTGGTCGAGTGCCGCAGCCGGGCGATCAGGTCGGTGACCTTCATGCCGGGAAGCTGGCCGCCCTCGCCGGGTTTCGCGCCCTGGGCAACCTTGATCTCAAGCTCCTCGCAGGCGTTCAGGTATTCGGCGGTGACGCCGAACCGGCCCGAGGCGACCTGCTTGATCTTGGCGCAGGGGTTGTCGCCATTCGGCAGCGGGTGGCTATGCGCCGGATCCTCGCCGCCCTCGCCCGAGTCGGATTTCGCGCCGATCCGGTTCATCGCGATGTTCAGCGTCATATGCGCCTCGGGCGAGAGCGCCCCCAGCGACATGCCCGGCGTCACGAAGCGCTTGCGGATCGAGGTGATCGACTCGACCTCCTCCAGCGGCACGGGCTTCCCGAGCGCCTTGATGTCCAGAAGGTCGCGCAGATGGATCGGCGGGTTCGCCCGCATGGTCGCGGTGAACTTCTTCCAGACGTCATAGGACGCTTTCTCGCAGGCCAGTTGCAGCAGGCGCATGGTATTGGCTTCCCATGCGTGCTTTTCGCCCGAGCGGCGGGCCTTGTAGAAGCCGCCGACCGGCAGCAGGTCCGTGGTCGCACCGGCAAAGCCCTTGTCGTGGATATCCTCGAGCTTCGCCTGCAGCCCGTGGAGGCCCATCCCCGAGATGCGCGACTGCATGCCGGGGAAATATTCCGCGACCATCGCACGGCTCAGGCCGACCGCCTCGAAGTTCAGGCCGCCGCGATAGGAGGAAAGGACCGAGATCCCCATCTTGGCCATGATCTTCAGAAGGCCCGCGTCGATCGCATCGCGATAGTTGCGCATGTTCTCGATCAGCGAGCCGGTCAGAAGCCCGCGCTCGATCCGGTCGGCGATGGTGTCCTGCGCGAGGTAGGGGTTCACCGTGGTCGCGCCGCAGCCGATCAGGACCGCGAAGTAATGCGGGTCGACGCATTCAGCGGAACGGACGTTCAGCGAACAGAAGGTGCGCAGGCCCTTGCGGGTCAGCCAGCTATGGACGGCGCTGGTCGCAAGGATCATCGGCAGGCCGATGCGGCCCGGCCCGCACTTCTCGTCGGTCAGGACCAGATGGCCCGCGCCCGAGCGCACGGCATCCTCGGCCTCGGCGCGGATGCGCGCTAGCGCCTCGCCCATGGCCTCGGGGCCGGCGCCATCGGCGAAGGTGCAGTCGATCTGCGTCACCGTCTCGCCGAACAGCTTCGACATCTCGACGAATTCGCCATTCGCGACGAAGGGGCTTTCCAGCACCAGAATCTCGGTCTGGGCCGAGGATTCGTCCAGCACGTTCTTGAGGTTGCCGAAGCGCGTTTTCAGCGACATGACGCGGGTTTCGCGCAGGCTGTCGATCGGCGGGTTGGTGACCTGGCTGAAGTTCTGGCGGAAGAAATGCGACATCGGGCGATACTGGCCCGAAAGCACGGCGGGCGGCGTGTCGTCACCCATCGAGGCCAGCGCCTCCTTGCCGTCCTCGGCCATGGGGGCCAGCATCGATTCGATTTCCTCGATCGTGTAGCCGGCCGCGATCTGGCGGCGGCGCAGCTCGTCGCCGTGGAAGACCACCTGTTCAGGCAGGTCCTTCATCACCTCGGAAAGCTGGACGACCTTCTCCAGCCATTCGCCGAAGGGCTGGCTGCCGGCAAGGCGGTTCTTGATCTCGCGGTCGTGGTAGAGGCGGCCTTCCTTCATGTCGACGGCGATCAGCTGACCCGGGCCGAGCGCGCCTTTTTCGCGCACGCTGGTCTCGTTGATCGGGACCATGCCGGCCTCGGAACCCGCGATCAGCAGGTTGTCGCCGGTCACGACATAGCGCAGCGGACGCAACCCGTTGCGATCCAGACCGCCGCAGACCCAGCGGCCGTCGGTCATCGCAAGGGCGGCGGGGCCGTCCCACGGTTCCATCACGGCATTGCAATAGGCATACATGTCCGCCCATGCCTTCGGCATGTCGGTCGTGGCCTTGGACCACGCCTCGGGGACCAGCATGGTCTTGGTCATCGGCGCCGAGCGGCCCGAGCGCACCATCACCTCGAACACCGCATCAAGCGCGGCCGAGTCGGACGAACCGGCCGGGATGATCGGCTTGATGTCCTCGGCCATCTCTCCAAAGGTGCGGCTGGCCATGCGGATCTCATGGCTGCGCATCCAGTTCGAGTTGCCCTTCAGCGTGTTGATCTCGCCGTTATGGGCCAGCATGCGGAAGGGCTGGGCCAGCCACCATTGCGGGAAGGTGTTGGTCGAATAGCGCTGGTGGTAGATCGCGAAGGCGCTTTCGAAACGCTCGTCCTTGAGGTCGGGATAGAATTCCGCGACCTGCTCGGCCAGCATCATGCCCTTGTAGATGATCGAGCGGCAGGACAGCGAGGCGAAGTAGAGGCCCGCGATCTGCGCGGCGATGGCAGCCTTCTCGATCCGGCGGCGGATGATGTAAAGCTCGCGCTCGAATTGTTCCTGGTCGATGTCCTTCTCGCAGCGGATCAGGATCTGCTCGATCTCGGGGCGGGTCGCGTTCGCTTTCTCGCCCAGAACGGCGGTGTTCACCGGGACGTGCCGCCAGCCATAGATGTAATGGCCCATGCGCAGGACTTCGGATTCCACGATGGTCCGGCAGGATTCCTGCTGGGCGAAATTCGTGCGCGGCAGGAAGACCTGACCGACGGCGATCAGCTTCGACTGGTCCGGCTCATGCCCGGTGCGGCGCACCTGATCATAGAAGAAGGGGACGGGGATCTGCACATGGATGCCCGCGCCGTCGCCGGTCTTGCCGTCCGCGTCGACCGCGCCACGGTGCCAGATTGCCTTCAGCGCGCTGATGCCGCTTTCGACCACCTTGCGGCTGGCCTTGCCGTCAAGGCTGACGACCAGACCGACGCCACAGGACGAATGCTCGTCCTCGGCACGGTAAAGCGAGTTCTCGGCCATCCAGTCGCGGCGGGCCTGTTCCTCTTGTTCCCAGTCCTTTTGCGTCGGATCCATCACGTCCGTGCCTCCTTAAAGCTCATAAGCTGCCGCATCAGGTCGGGCTTTCCGCCCCGGACCATCTGCAGGTCGCAATCATATTCCGGCTTGGTCGAGCCAAATCCGGGCTGGCCCGGAAAGGAAAAGCTCACCGGACTGTCATTCGTGTTCTCGACGGCGCCGGTCCAGTCGCTCGACCGCTCGACACCGCCATAGAAGCGCCCCTGAGCGCGACTGATGAACTGCTGTCCCTCGCGCTCGATCAGCACGTCGCCGGATTCGTTGTAGGTCGTCAGCTGAAAGCGGGTCAGCTCCAGCTCCACCCCGTCGATATCGACCTTTTCCCCGGTCAGCTCGTCGTGCCCGACATGGTGCAGACGCTCGCCATTGCTGGAGCTGGTCCAGAAATCGAAATCATCCGCGCCCGTCTTGAGCAGGGTCGAGAACGAGGCATCGTCCTTCGCCCCCGGTTCGAGCGTATCGACCAGACCGCTCGGCAGGTCGGTGCTTTCCATCCAGCGCGTCTCACGGTCGATGCGGGACTGATACCTCGGCCCGTCGGGGGTGAAATAGACCACCCATTGATCGCCCGGCGCATCCCCGCTGCATCGATAATGCTGCGAGACCGTGCAGCCGCGGTTCTGAACCGTGACCTCCAGCCGGCACCCGTCGGGAGGGGTGAAGTTCGCCGCCAAGGCGGGCAGCGCGGGCAATGTCAGCAAGGCTGCCATTCCCGCTGCAAGGATTCGACCGCGCGCGGCATGCAAGGCCTGCTGCCGATCTGCGCGCGGTGAACATGTCGTCTTTGCCATGCGCACCATTGTCACGCTCCCACTATTCGGCGGCGACGCGCGCCGCGCCCGAAAGGTAGCCCACGATGCTGTCGGCGGCTTCGCGGCCGTCGCGGATCGCCCAGACCACAAGGCTGGCGCCCCGCACGATGTCGCCGACGGCATAGACGCCGGGCAGGCTGGTCTGATGGGTCTGGAAATCGGCCTTGATCGTGCCCCAGCGGGTCACTTCCAGACCGTCCACGCCCCAAAGGCGCGGCAGTTCCTCGGGCTCGAAACCCAGCGCCTTGATGACCAGATCGGCCGGCTCGTCGTAATCCGCGCCCTCGATCAGTTCCGGCGACTGGCGACCCGAGACATCGGGCGCGCCCAGACGCATCTTCTGGATGCGGACGGCGCTGATGGTCGGGACATCGCCCACCTCGTCCACGTCGCGCTCCTGCTGGGTCATGGCCTCGCCGGTGACATGGCCGGCAAAGGCGCCGGGGGCCGAGAGCCAGACGAATTCGACGCCCTCTTCCTCGGCGTTCTGCACCTCGCGCTGGCTGCCCGGCATGTTGGCGCGGTCGCGGCGATAGAGGCATTTGACCGATTGCGCGCCCTGCCGGATCGCGGTCCTGACGCAGTCCATCGCGGTGTCGCCGCCGCCGATCACGACGACGCGCTTGCCCTTGGCGTTGAGTTCGCCATCCTCGTAATCGGGGATCTCGTCGCCCAGATCGACCCGGTTCGAGGCGGTCAGATAGTCCAGCGCCCGCACGACGCCCTTGGCATCGGCATTGTCGATGTCGAGGTCGCGGGTCTTGTAGACGCCGGTGGCGATCAGCACGGCATCATGCTTGCCGCGGATCGCGTCAAAGCTGATATCCTCGCCGACATTGGCGTTCAGCACGAATTCGACCCCGCCATCGGCCAGCAGCTTGTTACGGCGCTCGACGACGTGCTTTTCCAGCTTGAAGCCGGGGATGCCATAGATCATCAGCCCGCCCGCGCGGTCGTGGCGGTCATAGACCGTGACCTGATAGCCCATGCGGCGCAGCCGGTCGGCGGCAGCGAGGCCGCCGGGGCCCGCGCCGATGATGCCGATGGATTCCGGGCGCTCAGCCAGAGGGGCGATGGGCTGGACCCAGCCTTCCTCCCATGCGGTGTCGGTGATGTATTTCTCGATCGCGCCGATGGTGACGGTGCCGTGGCCCGACTGCTCGATGACGCAATTCCCCTCGCACAGGCGGTCCTGCGGGCAGATGCGGCCGCAGATCTCGGGGAAAGTGTTGGTTTCCTGGCTGCGCAGATAGGCTTCCTGCGTGCGCCCCTCGGCCGTCAGGCGCAGCCAGTCGGGGATGTTGTTGTGCAGCGGGCAATGCGACTGGCAATAGGGCACGCCGCATTGGCTGCAGCGGCTGGCCTGCTCTTTCGCCTTGGCGTCGGCGAATTCGCGATAGATCTCGTGGAAATCCTCGGATCGGGACGCCGCGTCGCGTTTCTCCGGCATCTCCCGCCCGACGTTGACGAACTTAAGCATCTTTTGCGTGGCCATGGCTGCGCGTCCCCCGGTCTAAGACTGTGAAAGCCTGATATGACAGGGCGGCGGCAAATAAAAGTCAGCTTAGTTTACTTAATTAACGATTTTCGACCCGAGGGCCGTCAAACCTAGGGTATGGCGGCTGTAAAAAAGGTCAGCATAGTTTACCAACCTGCTGCCAGAGCCAGCAACGCAAGGCCGCCGACAATGATTCGCCACCATGCAAACACCGCGTAGCCATGGACGGAGACGTAATTCAGCAGCACCCGCACCACGACCAGTGCCGACAGGAAGGCGCAAATGAAGCCGACGACGATGTTTCCGGCTGCGGCTGCATCGAGGATGTCGCGATTCTTGTAGAGATCATAGACAAAAGCGCCCAGCATCGTCGGCATGGACAGGAAGAAGCTGAACTCGGCAGCGGATCGCTTGTCCGCGCCTAGCAGAAGGGCGCCCGTGATCGTCGCGCCCGAGCGCGACACGCCGGGGATCATCGCGAGGCACTGGATCAGCCCGATGCCGAAGGCGCGGCCGATCGGAATGTCCTCGGCCGCGTGATAGCGCGGGTTCTTCGCCATCCGGTCGACGAAAAGCAGCACCACCCCGCCCAGAATCAGCATCGAGGCAATCAGAATCGGCGTCTCGAACAGCACGGTCTTGATGATGTCATGCGCCAGCACCCCGATGACGACGGCGGGCAGGAAGGCCAGCAGCACCGCCAGGATGAAGCGGCGCGAGCGCGCGTCATGCGGCGCGCTGGAGAAGATGCGCCACAGCCGCCCGGCATAGACGCCGAGGATCGCAAGGATCGCGCCGAACTGGATCAGCACCTCGAAGGCGCGGCCGGGGGAATCGAAACCCAGGAAATGCCCGGCAAGCAGGACATGACCCGTCGAGGAAACCGGAATGAATTCGGTCAGCCCTTCAAGCAGGCCGAGCAGGGCGGCGACGATCGTGTTCTGATCCATCAGTTCTGGCGCAGGTTTTTCGCGCTCGCCGTCATGGCCTCGTATTGCCCGGACGGGCGGAAGCGCCACAGATATTCGCCGATGACGGCCGGCGCGGCGGTCGGGACGATCCCCAGATCGGCGAAGGTTTTCGCCCCTGCGCTTGCGACATTCGGATGGCCAAGCGCGCGCAGCTGGTCACGGGTGACGAAGCGGTTGGGCACGAAGCCGCCGCTGACGACGGCGACGCCGTCCATGATCGTCGCCAGCGCGCCGGTCAGCCAGTTCGGCAGGCCGACGACGATCTTGCGGCGGTCGATCGCGGTCAGGACTTGCCCGACCAGTTCGCGCATGGTGACGACCTCGGGGCCGCCAAGCTCATAGATGCCGGGCGCGGCGCTGCCGTCGGCGCCCATCGCGGCGGCCTTGGCGACGTCGAGGACGTGGACCGGCTGCAACTTCGCCTTGGGCGCGGGCAGCGGCATCACCGGGCCAAGGCGCGCGGCCGAGGCGAGGCGGTTGAAGAACTTGTCATCCGATCCGAAGATCACCGAGGGGCGCAGGATCACCGCGTCGGGGCGATGCTTCAGCACCTCCTCCTCGCCCTTGGCCTTCGAGGCCGCGTATCGGCTGTCCGACTTCGCATCCGCGCCAAGCGCCGAGACATGCACGAAGCGCGCCACGCCCAGTTGGGACGAGATTCGCGCGATGCGGCCGGCGGCTTCCTGATGAATCGCGTCGAAGGTGTTCTTGCCTTCGCTGACAAGGACGCCGACGCAGTTGATCACCGCATCCGCATCCATCATGCAGGCCGTGACCGAACGGTCGTCGCGGACGTTGCAGGGGACCGGCTCGATCTGGCCCGGCGCGCCATAGGTGCGCACGACCCCGGCCTCGTTCGGGCGGCGGACGGCGACGCGGACGCGCCAGCCCTGCAGGGCCAATGCGCGGGCGATCTGCCGGCCAAGGAAACCTGACCCACCATAGATCGTGACAAGCTTGGCTGCGGACATGGCTCTCGCTCCTTCGTGGCGTGCCTTGGAATGGCGTGCTTTCCTGCTCATTACCCTTGACGGCCGCAAGCGGCAAGCCGTGCGATCCGCGCTGTCCCAAGGGGTGCCGAAGGGGCACGCAAAGAAAAAATGACGGCATCGCGAAAAATCTGATCGCGCCCCATTGACGGCCCCCGCGACTGCCTTTAGAGACCCGCCCACACCACCTGCCCAGGTGGCGGAATTGGTAGACGCGCACGGTTCAGGTCCGTGTGCCGCAAGGCGTGGAGGTTCGAGTCCTCTCCTGGGCACCAAATAAAAAACCCCCGGAAACTTCGTGTTTCCGGGGATTTTTTCGTCCTCGCCGCGCATGGCGCATCTCCCGCGCCGGCCATATCGACAAGGCTTTCCATGATCCCCGTTTTCGGTCCGCCGCCCGGTCCCCGCCGCTATCGCCAGCGCAGGGGGGCCTATGCCCTGCTGATCCGCGACGGCGCGGCGCTGGTGACATTCCAGCAGTCGCCCGAACCGGAGTTCCAGCTTCCCGGTGGCGGCATTGATCCGGGCGAATCGCCCATCGCCGCCCTCCATCGCGAGGTCTATGAGGAAACCGGCTGGACCATCGGCACGCCGCGCCGGCTGGGCGTCTATCGCCGCTATTGCTTCATGCCGGATTACGACTTCTGGGCCGAAAAGATCTGCTCGGTCTGGCTCGCCCGGCCGATCCGCCGCCTTGGCCCGCCCTCGGAGGCCGGGCATGAGGCGCATTGGGTCAGCCTCGACCGGCTGGTCGACCTGCTGCCGGATCCCGGTTCGCGCGCTTTCGCGCAATGGCTGCTGAAGCGGGGCTGATCCGGTTCAATGCGGGCGGGGGCGCGGTCCCAGATGCTCGACCAGCACGGCCGAGATGTCGTCGCTGCGCCTGCCTCCGGCATAATTCGCCACCGACCAGCAGATCGACTCGAGAAGCGCGTTCCCGCGCAGGATGGCATTGGTGCGCAGGATCGCCTGCAACCCCTCGTCGCCCAAGGGCTCGCCCCGCGCGTTTTCGCTGTCGATCAGCCCGTCCGAGCTGATGAACAGCCGGTCGCCGGGGCCGAGCGTCAGCTGCACCTCCTCGAAATCCGCGCCCGGAAAGACGCCGACCGGAAAGCCGCCCTGTCCGATCAGCTCGATACGCCCGTCCGCGCGCTGAAGGACGGGATGGGGATGCCCCGCCTGCACGAGGCGGACCTCTCCTGTGACGATGTCGAGATCGGCATAAACCATGGTGAAATAGGAATCGGTGCGAAGCTCGCTCAGCATCAGCTTGTTCAGGTGGCGCACGATCTCGGTGGGCGGGCGCGGCTGGCCCTGCCTGCGGTCGGAGGGACGGAGCGCGATGTTCAACTCCGGCTCGCCCGAGAGGAGGGCCGCAAGCCGCGCGCTCAGCAGCGCCGCCGCGACCCCGTGACCCGAGACGTCGAGCGCGAAGAACCCGACCCGCCGCTGGTTGATCGGGAAAAAGCCGACCAGATCGCCCCCGACATGGCCAGCGGGGCGCATAAGGAGTGACAGGCTGAAGTTTCCAAACAAGCCATTGCGTTCACGCACAAGATCTTGTTGCAGGCGGTGGGCTTCGCGCAGGTCACGCTCCAGCGCGGCCTCCTTTTCACGCAGCCGGGCGAGGGTTTCCCTGAGCTGGGCATTGGCCATGCGCAGGCTTTCCTCGACCCTGAGGATGCGTTCGGCGGCGGAGAGCCGGGCCAGCAGCTCCGCCCCCGAGACGGGCTTGGTCAGGAAGTCATCCGCGCCCGCGCGCAACCCCTCGGCCACGTCAGCCTTGTCCTGCCGCGAGGTCAGCAGGATGAAATAGCCATAGCGCTCGCTCGGCAGGGTGCGGAAGCGGCGGCAGAATTCCAGCCCGGCATCGCCCGAGGCCATCCAGTCCGAGATCACGATCTCTGGCCAGCGGGTCGAACAGATCCCGATCGCCTCTTCGGCCGAGGCCGCCTCGAGCACGTCATAGCCTGCCCGCTTGAGCTGCGCGGCCAGCGAGCGGCGCTCGGCCCGGCGGTCATTGACCAGCAGGACCAGCCGCCATGTCCGCGCCCCGTTCGCGCCATGAGGTTTCGTGTCGTTCATGCCGCCCTTCTAGGACGGAAGGGCTGAAGCTTCGATTAATGCCGGGCAATTTCATCATTTGCCCGGGCCCCCTGCTAGATCAGGAACTCGGCCAGGACCGGGTCGCGGGTGATGTCGCGATAGCCGATGCCCGCCTCCTCCAGCCGCGCGCGCAGCCGGTCGAGGTTTTCGGGGGCATTGGTCTCGATCCCGATCAGGATCGAGCCGAAGTTGCGCGCCGATTTCTTCAGATATTCGAAGCGGGCGATATCGTCATCCGGTCCAAGCAATTGCAGGAAATCGCGCAAAGCGCCGGGGCGCTGCGGCATCCGCAGGATGAAATAGCGTTTCAGCCCCGAGAAGCGCTGCGCGCGTTCCTTGACCTCGGGCAGGCGCTCGAAGTCGAAATTCCCGCCCGAGCAGATGCAGACGACGCGCTTGCCGGCAAGGTCGGGAATGTCGCGCAGCACGTCGATCGCAAGCGCGCCCGCGGGCTCCAGCACGATCCCCTCGATATTCAGCATCTCGAGCATGGTGGCGCAGATCCGGTCCTCGGGGGCGAGGTGGACCTGATCGGGCGAGAAGCCGGAGAGCAGCCGATAGGGCAGGGCGCCGATCCGCGCGACCGCGGCCCCGTCCACGAAATTGTCGACGGCGGGCAGGGTCACCGGCTCACCGGCGCGCAGCGCGGCCTGCAGGCTCGGGCCGCCCTCGGGTTCGGCGAAAGCCGCCTCGGTCCGGGGCGAAAGCTCGGCCATGAGGCGGGTGACGCCCCCGGCAAGCCCGCCGCCGCCCACCGGCAGGATGATCAGGTCCGGGGCCGCGTCGAGCTGCTCCAGAACCTCGAGCCCGACCGTCGCCTGACCCTCGACGATGTCGGGATCGTCGAAGGGCGACAGGAAGCTTGCCCCATGCGCGCGGGCAAATTCCTGCGAGGCAGCGAGGGTCTGGTCGAAGTAATCGCCGGTCAGCACGATCTCGACCGCACTGCCGCCGAAGATGCGGGTCTTGTCGATCTTCTGCTTCGGCGTCGTCACCGGCATGAAGATCGTGCCCTTCGCGCCGAAATGGCGGCAGGCGAAGGCCATGCCCTGCGCGTGGTTTCCGGCGCTGGCGCAGACGAAATGCCCCGCGGCGCCCGCGCCGATCTTGCGCATGGCGTTGAAGGCCCCGCGCAGCTTATAGCTGCGCACCGGGGTCAGGTCTTCGCGTTTCAGCCAGATCTCGGCGCCGTATTTCGCCGAAAGGTGGTCGTTCTTCTGAAGCGGGGTCGGCTCGAAGAGGTCGCGTAGCGCGATCTCTGCC
>Ga0182745_1003464_pt1 | contig 13595 bp, 13 predicted proteins | sample eDN3rd30CKraftBY_FD_128523 | JGI IMG/M metagenome (GOLD analysis project Ga0182745, IMG submission 128523) | Enriched backyard soil microbial communities from Emeryville, California, USA - eDNA 3rd pass 30_C Kraft BY (version 2) (version 2) | ecosystem: Environmental > Terrestrial > Soil >...
CGGTCATATTTGAATCGAAAATGGTCCAAAATAGGGGTTCAGTCGGAAATCTTTATTATAACTCGAACGGAAGAATGCGGATTTGAGGAGCGGGATTTCGGAAGGGTTTATTTGGGGTATACATAGGAGGAAAGAAGAATTTAGTTTGGTTTGTAATATTTCATCTATAATATGGAAAATAGAGAAAAGAGTGCAGTAGAGCATTACGTACTCAATCTTAACTCAGTTTTATAGATTCAAGTAATAAAAAGGAGAATGTTCTCCTTTAGGTCTTTTATTTCCTTTCGTATTCAATGTCACCGATAATCTATTTTTCTTCTGCTAAAGTTTTCAAATCCTTAAACTTTTTCAGAGTCAAAAGCTCTGTATTGTGAGACTTTAATATCTCATGTAAGGCTTCCTCTGGCGAAACAACCCTCCCATAATCTTTTTCTCCTTGCCATTGTGTACCGTAAATGAGTACATACCTGCCATCTTTTAGCTTAGTGATACCCAAATGCCTTCCTACTCCACCATTTGTCCAATTGTGACCATCCCAATAATCAAGGATTTCATTGTATTTAACCCTTGTTACTACTTTGGAATGGAATTCGTCTTCGAACACATTGATTCGATATAAAGTTGTCATATTCACATCATTCCTTTCATTTTTTATTCATTATCATCATATCGTGTTGAGATTTATATCAATACTAAAAAAAGTTCGAGCTGGTTCTAGCTCAAAGAGTTTGACTGTAAATTTGATATTATTTGCTTGGTATGGGGAGCCTGTTCCTTATCCGAAGGTTTTTCCGGTATTTTTCCCGGCAGACCTTCGGTTTTTTTGTGTAAAATTCGTTGGGGTTCCAATTGTAGTCCAATCCCATTTTCAATCAAAATTCAATCCGAATCCAATCGTTTTTTTAATTCTATATTCCTCCAATCCTTTGTTCAGCAAGGGTTTAGTCCAACTCAAGTTCTTTTTCAGTTGGTTTCCTCACGCTATTGAATCGGTATCCTTTCTAGTGTTTTTTTCACACGTTTTAAATCAAATGGCCCCTCACCATCTACTCCGTATTTATTCGAAAAGGAACGAAATTTTTTTATAAAAATCATTGCGAAATCGGTACAATTTTGGGCGAAAATCGGGAAAAAGGCGGGAACGTAATTATTCTATAACAGAAAATGGAAGGTAATGTGAAGGGGGCGTGAGCCCTTGGGAGAGAAGGGCTTGAGGGTGATGTGAGGAAGGAGGGGTGTGGGAAGGTTAATTATTCGATTGGGGACATAGTAGATGGACTTGGATTTTCATAAATGAGGTAAATGGAGATAGGGATTGTTTGTACCTGATGTTCAAAGTAATTGATAATGGGGATACTAACTAAAGAAATAAATGGACGGAGAAAAAAGAAACCCCCTCCTAAATTACTTAGGAAGATTTGTTTGATGGATCACACTGTATGTAATGCGTACTAGCACAACTATATAGTTGCTACTTTCTACTTCCCCATGCTAAATAGTTGGTATCCGAACGGCAAAGGTATCGGGAAGGAGCAGCGGGCAACCCATATGTATTCAATCCTTAAACAATTAGTTGTTTTCATCACAAATCAATCAAAATTCAGGCTAGATTCCATTAGCGGGTCCAGTTTTGTTTCTGTTGTTCAATAATTATATAATCCTTTGTCCAATAAGGATCCAATCATCTAAACTGCTTTTCTTTTCGTTTAAAATTCCTAATAAATAAAACCCAGAAGTCCTGCTCCATTAATTATGGAAGCATATTTGACAATAATAAAAGATGCAAGTAAAATAAAACGTATAATCAATATTTTGATTGTACAATCAATATTTTATTTGGATAAGTAATATGATTTAAAGGAGATGTTTTTAAAAATGGGTGAATCTTTTATTGCGGAAGCACGAAGAGAGCAGATTATTCAATCTTGTATTGACACACTTGAAGAAGTTGGTTATACAAAAGTGAGTTTAACTAAAATTGCCAAAAAGGCAAAGGTGAGCACAGGTTTAATTTCTTATCATTTTTCCGACAAGATGGATTTAATTAATCAAACTTTACTGTACTTGTTAGAAAAAAAATTGGATTTTATTAGTGGAAAAGTGGTTCAAGAGGAAACACCTACTTCGCAATTAACTGCATATATTGAAGCGTGTTTGGCTTATCAAGTGGCTAACTTTAAATATAATATCGCATTAATTGAGATTGTCTTTAATGTTGAAAATGAAGAAGGAATTCCATTCTATAGAGCTGACAATGGGGAAGAAGACGAAGATCCAATATATACATTGCTCAAAGAGATTCTATTAGATGGGCAACAAAAGAAGGAGTTTTCTAATCAGTTTGATGTTGAAATGATCTGTGTCCTGATTCAAGGAGCAATTGAGGAAAGTATGCTTAAACATAATAAAACCTTTAGTTTTGAGAAATATAAAAATGAATTAATTAAAATGGTGTTAAAAATAGTCATATAGCACTAATTTAGGAAATAGAATCATCTATTAAAAAAAATAGAATGAAGGAGTAAAAAAATAATATGAAAGATACATCCACAATTGGTATGGGTTTCTTGGAAAAGCTCTTTGCTGTTTTATTTCCTATTGTGTTAGGAACGATTGGTTGGTTTCTTCCAAGATTATTGGATTTCATCATAAAAATTCCGCTTTTTAATGATTCAAAGGTCATTGTACTCTTGGAGTCACTTGACCCTTTTTGGACTTCTATTGTCTTGATGATTATAGGTGCGATTATAGGGGTTCTTTTGTCATTAACAGTCTATAGTGAAGCCTTGAAAGTGAGTATTAGTGATACAGAAATTTTGATTAATAAAGATGATAAAGAAAATAGAATTAACAGTTCAGACGTAAAAGAAATCTTTATGGAGGATCAAACAGTTATCATTACAGGTAATAAAGGACAAGAATTATTGAGAGAAAAGACAGACATAAAAAAAGGAATCATACGAGAAAAATTCCTGAATCATCACTATCCTTGGAGTGAACAGGATTCATATGCCGATCAATATAAACTCTGGACGCTTGAAGATCGCACGGTTGGAGAAAATGTCTATGCCATCTTATATGAACGTAGGAATGCAATTAGAGAAGGAGATAAGAAAAAAATAAAACATTTAAGAATGGACTTAAATGAACTTGGAATAGTTGTGAAAGATGAGGGAGAGGTTCAATATATACGTAATATTCATAACTAATATTGTCTCTATTATTTCAAAAAATATGATTTGGATGTGATGAGTAATGAGTAAAACAAAAAAGGAAGTATTGGAAATTGCAGAAAAACATGGTCTCCAATTGATAGAGGACTTTTTTGTTTTTAATGAATCTGGATTAGACTTTCAGGTGGTATTTGCTAAGGATCAGGAAGGAAAAGAATGGGTGCTGCGTATTCCGAGGCGGTTTGATGTATTCCCTAGAACAAAGGCAGAAAAAACAGCACTGGACTTAATAAACAAGTATGCTAGTTTTGAAGCTCCTGATTGGGGAATTTACACAGAAGAGCTGATAGCGTATAAAAAGTTAAATGGAGTTCCAGCAGGAACCATTGATCCTGAAGCTAAAAGATATGTTTTTGAAATTGATGAAAATAATATACCGAAATGTTTTTATCAGACGCTTGGAAAAGTATTGGCTACACTTCATAGCATTCCAAGGGAGAAAGCATCTGAAGCAGGTGTTATAGTTCAAACACCAGAGGAAGTAAAACAAATCATGAAGAATCGTATGGATGCGGTTAAGGAAAAATTTGGTGTGGGAGAGCCGTTATGGAATAGATGGCAGACGTGGTTGAATGATGAAGAAATATGGCCAAAAGAAACCGGACTGATTCATGGAGATTTGCACCCAGGACATATCCTCGTTGAAAGTTCAGGAAATGTAACGGGGTTAATTGATTGGACAGAAGCAAAGGTAGCTGATATTTCCACTGATTTCGTTGGCCATTACAGAGTATTTGGTGAAGAAGGTCTTGATACACTTATCAAGGCTTACAAAGAAGCTGGAGGGTATCATTGGCCTAAGATGAGGGAACATATTATTGAATTAAATGCTGCTTACCCTGTTGGAATTGCCGAATTTGCCTTAATATCTGGGATGGATGAATATATTCAGATGGCAAATAAAGAATTAGGTTTAGCTGGAATGTAATTTGAAATTACATTAAGTAGCGGGTAGTGGACGCAGGGACATGGGGACAGGACTCGGATTAGTTATTGCCAAAAGTTTAATGGTAAAAATGAATATGAAGATGAGGTGTCATTAATTATGAAACCAAGAATCACAGTAATCACATTAGGTGTAGATGATTTGGAAAAAGCATTAGAATTCTACCGTGATGGATTGGGACTACCCACAGAAGGTATTGTAGGTAAAGAATTTGAGCATGGAGCAGTAGCCTTTTTTGAACTACAATCAGGTTTGAAACTTGCTATTTGGAAACGAGAAGATATTGCATATGAGGCAAAAGTTACACAGGCTCCAGCAAGTCCTACTGAATTTACAATTGGTCACAATGTAAATAGTAAAGAAGAAGTAGATAAGGTATTAGAACAAGCCGAAAAAGCGGGTGCAACAATAACGGACCCTGCACACAACACTTTTTGGGGTGGATATTCCGGTCACTTTCAGGACCCGGATGGGCATTTGTGGGAAGTAGTCTGGAACCCAGCTTGGGAGATAGAGGAATAGACATGTGTTAAGGAAAGAGTATTATAGGGGATGTTTAAATTATGAAACAAAACAAATATGATGATGCTGTGTTTTTTTCTGAATATGAAAAAATGCCAAGATCAGTTAAAGGGCTTGAAGGTGCAGGAGAATGGCCGGTTTTAAAATCCTTATTTCCAGAGTTGAAAAATAAGAGTGTACTTGACTTGGGGTGCGGATTCGGTTGGCATTGTCGATACGCACGTGAACACCAAGCAAGTTCGGTAATTGGAGTAGATATATCCGAAAAAATGCTTGAAACAGCCCGTGAAAAAACAGATGATCCTTTAATTACGTATATTAAAATGCCAATTGAAGACATCAATTTTTCGGACGCACAATTTGACGTAGTGATCAGTTCTTTAGCTTTTCACTATATTAAATCGTTTGATACTATTTGCGAAAAAGTTTATCAATATTTAAAACCTGGAGGTTCTTTTATTTTTTCCGTGGAACATCCGATTTTTACTTCTCGGGACGAACAAGATTGGTATTATGATGATCAAGGAAATCGCCTTCATTGGCCAGTGGATAATTACCAATCAGAAGAAGTACGTAATACAACTTTTCTAACCGAGAATGTGATCAAATATCACCGTACAATTTCTACTTATATTAATGATTTAATTCATATAGGTTTTAAAATAAAAGCGGTTAAGGAACCTATGGCTACGGAAGAAATGGTAAGGAATGATCCAGGGATGAAAGATGAAAACAGAAGACCCATGTTTTTAATCATTTCAGTAGAAAAGTAATAGTAATAGTTTGCTAAATAAAAAGTACACAAATAGAAATCTGAGAACAGTAATTTTCTGAGATTTCTTCGTATACGGCACATAAACTACTTTTCAACAAATTGGAGGATTAATACAATGAGAAGTGAACAAGAAATGAAGAATTTGCTCATTAGTTTTGCTAAGAACGATAATCGAATTCGCTTGGTAACTTTGGAAGGTTCACGTGCAAACAAAAACATTCCCCGTGATTCATTGCAGGATTATGATATTTCTTATTTTGTAACAGATATGGATTCCTTCAAAAAGAATGATGAATGGCTGAATGTTTTTGGGAAACGTTTGATAATGCAAAAACCGGAAGACATGGAGCTTTTTCCGCCGGAGTTAGGGCATTGGTTTTCCTACCTTATGCTATTTGAAGATGGCAATAGAATTGACTTAACACTTATTCCGATAAACGAAGTAGATGATTACTTTTCTAATAGTGATGGGCTAGTAGAAGTCCTACTTGATAAGGGTGGTCTTGTCAAAAATAAAGTGGTCGCAAATGATCGGAAGTATTGGATTAAAAAGCCCACAGCAAGAGAATTTGATGATTGCTGCAATGAATTTTGGTGGGTTTCTACATATGTAGTAAAGGGATTGGCTAGAAAAGAAATTCTATTTACAATTGACCATTTGAACGAGATAGTACGGCCTAATCTGTTAAGAATGATGTCTTGGCAAATAGGATTAGAGCGAGGGTTTACCTTTAGTGTGGGGAAAAACTATAAATTTATTGAACAGTATTTACCGAAAGATGATTGGGAAACATTACTCACAACTTATTCTGAGAGTAGCTACTCAAACATGTGGAAGTCTTTATTTACTTGTTATGAGTTATTTAGAAAATACTCTAAATCTGTGGCAGAAAGTCTTGGATATAAGTATCCAGATTATGACGAGGCCATCACGAAGTATACGCAAAACATTTATCAGTCATTGAATGAGTAATAAAGGTCAAATATAGGTGAGCTAATCAGAACTAGGTAAAGATAGGGTTTGAATATAATTAAGAAAAGGAGTCACCAAAGCAACTCCTTAACTAAATTTATTAAGCTACATCATCAATACTTATGAGAGCCAATCAAGGCAGTTATTAGAAAGTTGCTGTAGTTCCTCTATAAAAATACTAGCATGAAATCCATCACAAACCGCATGATGTACCTGTAAAGAAATAGGCAATAATATTTTATCTTCCTGATTACAGTATTTTCCGCCAGTAATTATTGGTAATAAGTAGTTATGATTATTATTTACGTTTAGGTTGAAGCCAGTAAAACTAACCCATGGAATACTAGATATAGGAAAGGAATTCTCTGGTACATTTTCTTTTATGAAAAATCCTTTAACCTCTGAATATTGTTTCATATCGTCTTGAAAGTTTTTATAGAAGACAGGAAATTCATCAGAGAATTCGGTCCATATGCTTGAGAATGATTTGTTATCATTATGGAAGATTGTATAGCTAGGCAACAAACTTTCCCAATAACCCAGAGTACCATCATCTTTTAAGCAAGTTCTAAATTCTTTATGAGAATTTACTATTCTAGTGACCATGTAAATAAAGGATGGATATAGCTTTATCCCTTTGTTCCTGAGCTGTTCCAATAACGTTGTAATATCTATATTTGCTGTAATACTAAATGTGCACTTCTGATTTAAGTAATGCTCGAAATACGGCAATCTATCCCATTTTTCTTTTTCAATTAGATTAAATTTCATTTGATTAGCCTCCTAAAAATGTGTTTTTGATTTTTAGGAGGCTAACTTGTCTGCTTTCACCAATACCCTCACCTCATAAATAATGCTTTAAATAAGATACTAAATCATTTGAAATTCATATTCAACCATTCTAATACGCATATGTATGGCTTTTTACAATAATTAAAGGGCAACCTCGAATTGTGTTATACTTTTTCCGTGTTGTAAGTTTTTACTGGAGGGGCTAGGATGAATCAAGTAAAAAGTATATTAAAAGACTTTTATGACATAGAGATTAATGTTGTGTCGCCTCAGCAGGGTGGTTGGGCATCCCTCGCATATAAAGTGTCAAATAAAAATCAAAGCTATTTTTTGAAGGTATATGAAAAAAGCAGAGCTTCCACACCGAAGTTGACTGCTCTGATTGATCAATATGTTCCAATCTTGGTATGGCTTATAAAGAATAGCAATTTAAAAGGGAAAATCTCCGTTCCTATGATGACAAGTGAAAGAAAATATAAATGTGAAGATGAGTATGGGATTTATTTGCTTTATGAATATATTGAGGGGGAAACGATTGGGGATCGAGATTTAACAGAGAATCAGGTTTATCAGCTTTCAAAGATCATAACAGAGCTTCATTCATATAGTGATAACATTCCAATTGGGACTGATGCTTTTATAGAAGATTTTGAGGTTCCATTTTTACCGATGTTGAGACAAACATTGCAAAAAGGGAGAAATGATTTTCCGTCTGAGGTATGGGAATTGATCCATTCCTACATTCTACAATTAAATGATCTGATTTATACACTTGAGGAGCATTCACAGAACTTGAAAAACTCAAAATTAAGAATGGCCTTATGTCATACAGATTTACACAATTGGAATTTAATGCAGTCGGGACAAGAGCTAATATTAATTGATTGGGAAGGATTGAAACTAGCCCCGCCTGAAGCTGACTTGATGTTCTTAGATGATAAACCCTACTTTAATGAATTTTTAAGAATCTATCGGAAAACTCATCAAAACTTTTCAATTAATCCTGAAGCAATGACCTTTTATAAGGGAAAGAGACGATTGGAAGATATATGGGAATTTATGGAACAACTTTTATATGATAAACAAGGGGAACAAGAAAGAGTTATAACGATGAACTATTTACAGGAAGAGTTGAATGAAATAAATAAATGGTAAGGTAAATCTATCCCATTGTTGAATAGGAGGGGGTGAACATATGAGTATTACAGGATCACAGTTTGATAAAGTGGCTGAAGAGTATGACTTTGTAACTAATCTTCTGAATGACAATACCTTTTTTATTGCTAATATGCCAATAGAAAAAGGGAGAGCATTAGATATTGGATGTGGGACGGGAATATTAGTCTATGAATTATCCAATTACTTTAGCGAGGTAGTTGGTATTGATATATCGGAAGGGATGCTTGAGTTTGCCAACAAGAAGCGTCAGTGTTCGAATATTTCATACTTGAAGATGGATGCAGAAAATCTTAGTTTGGGGTATAAGTTTGCTTATATCGTAAGCAGGACGACTTTCCATCATTTGAGGGATATATCAATTGTAATTAATCAAATGAAAGAATTGCTGTACGAAGGTGGGAAAATTGTTATTCTTGATAATGTGTCTAAGGTTGAAACCCCACCAACGTACGTTTACATATTAGGAGCAATCCAAGAATTTCTTCCTAACTGTTTCAAATTCGGTGTGAAAAATGCTGTGAGAGTATTCAAGTATAACACTTCAAAGTCGTGGCTCGAACATTTAGCATCTGACAAGTACCTTTCAGAACAGAAATACTATGAGATATATGGAAAATTATTGCCTAATTGTACCTTTCGTAGAATGAATTGGGCAATGGGGATTATTTGGGAAAAACCGATTGTTTCGATGATAACTGAGTGAATGTTATTAACCATAGGATAAAAATAGGAGTTGAAAATTGTTGAGCGTAGAAAACATTTTACAAGAAATTAACAATGAATTAAAAGATGTCCCGGGCATTGTTGGAGTGGTATTAGGAGGATCAAGATCAAGAGGTACGAATCACCCAACTTCCGATATAGATATTGGAATATATTATGATACATCGGCAGGGTTTGATGTCAGAGGGGTTAGTGAAGCTGCTACTAGATTGGATGATGACCATAGAGAAAATCTAGTTACATCTTTAGGTGAGTGGGGTGCCTGGATAAATGGTGGTGGTTGGATTGTCGTTCAAGGGTACCATGTAGATTTGATTTTTCGGGATATAAAAAGGGTATCTCAAGTAATTGATGATTGTTTACAGGGCAAGGTTTCTACTCATTATCATACAGGACATCCACATGCCTATCTAAATGTTATGTATATGGGGGAAATCTCCATTTGTAAAATATTGTATGAATGTACCAATCAAATTTCAGATTTAAAAGCTAAGACTAGCCCTTATCCAAAATCATTAAAGGATGCCATAATCGGCTATTTCATGTTTGAAGCATCTTTTTCTTTGATGTTTGCGAAGGACAATGTGGATAAGGATGATATTACATATGTTACGGGGCACTGCTTCCGAACTATTTCATGTTTAAATCAAGTATTATTTGCTTTGAATGATGAATACTGTATCAATGAGAAAAAAGCTGTCCGAATGATTGAGAGCTTTAATCAGAAACCCAATAATTATAAGAAAAACATCGACCAGATTGTTACATTAATTTCTTCCGATTCAGATCATACGAGTGAAGCGGTTAAAATGTTGCATGACCTTGTGTCGGAAACGGAAAAGATACTAAAATAAATATCAAGTTGAAGGTAAATAACCGTCTCTAATTGTAAAAGCACTATTTATCTTTGACTTTTTGTAAAAGAGAACCTATAATAATCACTATACTTTTAAACGTTAAGGAGGATTATTAAAAAATGACACATTTTATGAGACTACGATTCCCAACTTTGAACCAGTAATTGAATACGTTCAAAGGCTCTGTTTGTGTATGCAGAGTAAACGGGATTAGTCTGTCCTTTTTTAATAATCTTCATTTCATAGTTATTCACCACATCCAGCAATTTATTTCCCCCAATCAACTTATGGGTGGATCCTTATTGCCTGTTTATGTGTGGAAAATATGTAATGTAAGGAAAGGCGACTTATTTGCCTTTCTTTATTTTTGTCTAATTTAACCTTTCGTTGTTTAGATCAAGGGCAGGTTTTATTTGCTGACGGCTTTTAATAGCTCCCCCTAATAGAATAAGGATGGGTCTCTTTCCCTTTACTCTCAAATCACAGGCAGATGCTTGTGATTTTTTTATTTGAAAGGAAGAGAAACCATGATTAATAAAGAAAAAAGTGCTGAATTAGTTAATAAATATGTTCATGTATTTAGTTGTCCGCTTTGTAAAAGTCCAATGAAGGTCACTCATTTAAAGAGCCTAGTCTGCCTGAATAATCATACGTTTGATTTTGCGAAACAAGGCTATGTAAACATGATGACTCATTCTACAAATAGCCATTATGCCAAGGAATTATTTAAAGCACGACAAAAAGTCATTATGGAAAATAACCTTTTTGCCCTCCTACACAAGGAAATTTCAGAAATTATCATTGAAAATATGGATGCTTTAAAGGGTGAAATTATAATTTTTGATGCAGGGTGTGGAGAAGGATCACATTTACAAAGGATCTTAGATGAATGTAAGAATGAAACAATTGCAGGAATTGGTTTAGATATTTCAAAAGAGGGCATACGAATGGCGGCACGCAATTACAAAAAGTCCATTTGGCTTGTCGGTGATTTAGCAAATTCACCATTACAGGATCAATCATGCCATATCATTTTGAATATCCTATCACCTGCAAATTATAAGGAATTCCAAAGGATCTTAGTACCTAATGGTCTCATTATTAAAGTTGTTCCTCGTTCAAATTATTTAAAAGAACTACGAGAAGCACGATTCGATGAGAAAGATAAAACGTCTTATAAAAATGATGAAACGGTATCTCTTTTTAAACAGCATTTTCATCTTATGGACACTTTCGAAATTAGTTATACCAAGGGACTAAATGTAAAAGATTTAACAAATTTAACTCAAATGTCGCCACTTTCCTGGAATATGAGCAAGGACGATATGGAACAAATTATAAATCGTGGAATTTCCAGGATTACCATTGACTTAGATATTTTGGTAGGAATAAATAAGTCAAATAATACTAATGAACGGCCAAATTAGACTCGAAAAAGTGTAATGGGTGTCCCATAGCTGTACCATTTTCTATAACAATTTGATTATCAATAAATGGAATATAAATAATCCTACGAAATAGGGGGAGTAAACGATGCAATTTTTATTATTCTTTTGATACGGGCTTTAACTTGAAATAAAGGCTCGTATCGGTCCTAGCTATCGGTACGAAATCACCAATTTTCGGGAGGTAGCAAAAATGGAAGAAATATGTTTTGAATTAGAAAATGTTGAACTAACTTATTTAGATAAAACTGTATTAGTGATTGAGCGTTTAGCTGTTCATCAGTTTGATCGCATCGGTGTTGTCGGGGAAAATGGAGCAGGAAAAAGTACGTTATTAAAGTTACTAGCGGGTATAGTTCAACCGTCAAACGGAAAAGTGAAAAGTCATGTAGACTTTGCTTATTTTGATCAATTAACTGTACCAGGGCCAGCAGAGGTGGATTATGACCTAAAAGGAAAGCTGTCTATCCCTGAAACAGACATCAATAATTTCAGCGGTGGGGAACAAACAAGGCTGAAACTAGCTCAATTTTTTTCAAACTATCATGAAGGTTTATTAATTGACGAGCCAACCACGCATCTTGATGCAGAGGGTGTAGAACTTTTTATCGGTGAATTGGCTTACTATTATGGTGCACTCGTACTCGTGAGTCATGACCGGTATGTATTAGATAAACTTGTGACGAAGATTTGGGAAGTCCAAGATGGAATTGTAACGGAATATACAGGGAACTATTCGGATTACGTCGTACAAAAAGAACTTCAGAAAAGGCAACAGCAGGAACAACATGACAAGTATTTAAAAGAAAAATCACGTCTTATCAAAGCCGCAGAAGAAAAGATGAAGAAGGCTGAAAAAATTACACAGGCCAATGGACATATGTCCAAAAAAGAAACAAAAGCAAAGGCGAATAAAATGTTTATGACGAAATCCAAGGATACAAGTCAAAAGGCAGTCCAAAGAGCAGCAAAAGCAATAGAGCAAAGAGTAGAACAACTTGAAGCGGTGGAAGCACCGAAAGAAGAGCAAATCATTCGATTTCACCAGTCTAGTGCTTTGCAATTACACAATAAATTTCCGATAATGGCAGATCAGTTAAGGCTAAAGGCGGGGGAGAAGACACTTCTTGATAAATCGGGTTTTCAATTCCCGTTAGGCAAGACCATTGCTATTACAGGTAAAAACGGTTCAGGTAAAACAACGTTGCTTCGGCATATTTTACAGCGTGGTGAAGGGATTACGATTTCGCCAAAAGCGGTTATCGGCATTTATGAACAAATGGACTATCAGTTTACAAAGGATGAATCTGTACTGGAATTCATGAAAGATAGAAGTGATTTCGATGAGAGCAAAATTCGTTCTGTTCTACACTCTATGAATATTACAGGAAATGATTTAAAAAAGAATGTCCGGAATTTAAGCGGTGGAGAGTCTATTCGTCTAATATTGTGTCAGTTATTCTTAGGAAGATACAATATACTCATTTTGGATGAGCCCACGAACTTTTTGGATGTTTTTTGTATTGAAGCGTTGGAACGGTTTTTAAAAGGATATGAAGGAACTGTACTATTTGTATCGCATGATCGAACCTTTGTTGATAGAGTGGCTGATTGTGTTTATGTCATAGAGGATCAAAAGTTAGTATTAAAAAGCTAATGTAAAAAATGGGTAGGGATGTAAAGGGGTCATTATGATCTTAGAGATGTAGCTGTTACTTTCCTCTTCCCTCTGCTAAAAAGTTACTACCTACTGTTAAATAGTTGGTTTCCAAACGGCAAAGGAAGCGGGAAGAGCAGCGGACAGTCAATTATGTAATTAATCGTTACTCAATCGGTTTTTTCAATCAAAAATCAATATTATATCGGGGCGGGTCCAGTAGGACTTCGTCCCGTTTCTTTATGTCCAATATCCCTTCAATCCCTTGTCCATAGCGTGTTCAGGTGTTTTCCATATCGTTTTCTATACAGTACGAAAGAACACGGAATAGAAGTAGGGAGAGATGTATTAAAAGGGTTTTTCATTTTCCCCTTTAAGGGTCAGTTTTCTAACGTATGGGTAGGCCACTTTAGTATAAAGTAGCCTATTTCTTGCTTCTTAACAGTGATTATAGTCAATGAATTTCTTATAATGTTAGGTTCCACATTATATA
>Ga0182745_1003465_pt1 | contig 13594 bp, 12 predicted proteins | sample eDN3rd30CKraftBY_FD_128523 | JGI IMG/M metagenome (GOLD analysis project Ga0182745, IMG submission 128523) | Enriched backyard soil microbial communities from Emeryville, California, USA - eDNA 3rd pass 30_C Kraft BY (version 2) (version 2) | ecosystem: Environmental > Terrestrial > Soil >...
ACCGGCGCGAAGCAGGCGTCCGTACCCTCCAGCAGCTTGCACCAATATTCGCGATCCCGGCTCTTGAACCTGGCTTTCAAGGCGGCGGCCGCGCGTTGGCGATAACCGGCGGTCCCGCGTCGGCCCAGCGTGCTTTGGGCGATGTCCAGACGATCGAGCAGATCCTGATAGAACTTGTCTTCGATCGGCGCGATCGACACCCAGCGTCCGTCGGCGCATTCGTACACGTCGTAGTAAGGGGCGCCGGAATCGAGAATGTTCTCTCCCCGGGGGCCGAGCATGCCCGCTTCGTGCATGCCGAAAGCGGAGGTTGCCAGGGCGGCCGTGCCATCGACGATCGCGGCGTCGACGACCTGTCCTTGCCCGGAGCCGCGCGCCTCGAGAATGGCGGCAAGGATGCCCAACGCCAGATAGAGGCCGCCGCCGGCGTAGTCGCCGACCAGGTTGAGCGGAGGCGTGGGGGGCTGCTGCTCGCGCCCGATCCAGTTCAGGACGCCGGTAAGGGCGATGTAGTTGAGATCATGTCCGGCGGCCTGAGCCAGAGGACCGTCCTGTCCCCAGCCCGTCATCCGGCCATAGACGAGACGCGGATTGCGGGCAAGACAGATTCCCGGCCCCAACCCCAATCGCTCCATCGTGCCCGGACGAAAGCCTTCGATCAGGGCATCCGCCGTCTCGAGCAGTTCCAGCACCAGTTCCTTGGCCGCCGGATCCTTCAGGTCGAGCGCGATGTTGCGGCGATTGCGCAGAAGCAGGTTGTATTCGAGCGGCCGCTCGATGCCCAGGCCGCTCGCGACTGGCCGGTCGATCCGCAAGACCGTCGCGCCCATGTCGGCGAGGGTCATGGCCGCCATCGGCGCGGGGCCGATGCCTGCGAATTCGACGATCCGGATGCCTTGCAGCGGACCGCTGCCGGCGCTGGCGGCGGTCGTCATTTGATTGCGGTGCCGGAGGCCGCGGCGGCCGCCCGCGGCGGTCCGCTGTCGATATAGAGCCCGCGGCCGCTTGCGATCAGGCGGCCTTCATCATCGGTAATGCGCGTTTCCGCGGTGATCAACTGCTTCCCGGCGTGCACGATCTTCGCATGCGCGCGCAGGAGCCCGGACGTGGCGGCCCGATGATAGTCCACACGCAGGTCGATGGTCGGGACCGGATAGCCGAGGCGCGCGGCGATGACATAGTCGCTGGCCGTATCGATCAGGGATGCGAGGACGCCGCCGTGGATCGAGTTGCGTTCCGGACTGGACACCAGGTCGAGGCGCCAGGGAACTTCCAGCGTCAGGCCGTCCGCGTCCAGACCGGCGACCTTGACCCCGATCCAGCGGTTGAACGGCGACCGGTCTGCGATCGCCTGTATTTGTTCGATGGTGTCGATCGCCATGTCGCTTCCTATCCCGCCATCGTCAACCCGCCCGAGACCGAGATCACCTGACCCGTGATGAAGGCCGCATCGTCGGAAGCCAGGAAGCAGACGGCGCCGACCACGTCTTCCGGCTGCCCCAGGCGGCCGAACGGAATCGCCTTTTCCAGCGCCCCGCGCAGCTTGTCTCCGCTTTCGCCCGCACCGGCAAAGTCCTTGAAGAGCGCGGTGTCGGTCGGCCCCGGGCAGACCACGTTGACGTTGATCTTCTTGCGCGCGGTCTCGCGGGCGATGGTCTTGGTGAAGGCGATGATGCCGCCCTTGCATGCCGAGTAGACGGATTCGCCGGAAGAACCGACCCGGCCGGCGTCGGAAGCAATGTTCACGATGCGTCCGCGGCCGCGTTCGAGCATGCCCTTGAGCACCGCATGATGGAGATTGAGCGGACCGACGAGGTTGATCGCGATCAGTTTCTGCCACAGATCCGGCGTGGTGTTGACGAAACGATCGGCATGATCCCAGCCGGCGTTGTTCACCAGCACGTCGACCGGCCCGAGGGCGGACTCGGTCCGGGCGACCGCCTGGTTGACGGCATCGTGGTCGGTGATGTCGACCGCGCAGCCGATGGCCGTTCCTCCCTGCGCCTCGATTTCCCGGGCGACTTCGCCGGCGCGCGCCGCATCGAGGTCGAAGATGGCGACCTTGCAGCCTTCGGCGGCGAATCGCGCGCAAAGCGCCGCACCGATGCCGCCGGCGCCGCCGGTGATGATGACGACTTTGTCCTTGAGTCCTCGCATGGCTTGCTCCATCGGCAAAAGGGTTGCTAACGCGCCGCGTCCCGGCATTTCACCATCCGCAGCGGGGTATAGGTCAAGGCGACGGTGCCGTCCTGCTTGACGACCTTGTTGCGGGTCCGGACAAGCGCGCGTCCCGGCCGGCTGTTCGAGCGGCGCGATTCGATGACCTCGCACTCCACGTGCAAGGTGTCGCCGGCAAAAACCGGCGAGTGGACGGTCAGCTCCATGTTGATGAATGCGTAGCCGGTCTTTTGCATCGTCGATTGCGTCAGCAGGCCCTCGGCCATGCCGTAGATGAACGCGCCCGGGGCGATGCGGCCCTTGATGTCCGATTCGTTCCTGACGAATTCCATATCGGTGAACAGCACTTCCGTCATGTGGATGACGTTGATGAACGCGCAGATATCGGCGTCCTGGACGGTGCGGCCGAGCGTCTTGAATTTCTTCCCGAGCGGCAGATCTTCGAAGTACAGGCCAAGACCGACGGTGGGGATGTTTTCTTCACCCATGGTTTTCCCTTTCCTATTGGAGATGCCCGGGGTCCGCCTATCGGCGCGAAGGACGGCCGAGCAATGCATTGGCGACGATGTTGCGCTGGATCTGATTGGTGCCTTCGATGATCTGCAGGACCTTCGCGTCCCGGAAATACCGGTTGATCGGATACTCCGAGGATACGCCCGCCGCGCCGAACATCTGCACCGCGTCGGTGGCCACGCGCATCGCGGTGTCCGTGGCGAAGCACTTGGCCATGGCGGCGATCGGCGCCAGGGCCGCGGCGGGCTCGCCGGCATCCACCATCGAGGCGGCGCGGTAGACCAGGTTGCGGGCGGCTTCGGTCTGGATCGCCATATCCGCGAGCATCCACCGGATGCCCTGGAATTCCGAGATGGATTGGCCGAAGGCATTGCGGTTGGTGATGAATTCGATGGCGTGGTCGATGGCGCCTTGGGCCAGGCCGACGCCGCGGGCGCCGATCAGCGGGCGGCTCGCGTTGAAGGCTTCCATCACGGCGCGGAAGCCGCCTCCGAGCAGGTTTTCGTCCGGAACGAAGACGTTGTCGAGGAAAAGCGGGCAGGAGGGAACGCCGCGCGCGCCGATCTTGTCTTCCTTCTTCCCGACCGTGAAGCCTTCGGCATTTTTCTCGACGATGAACAGGTTGATCCCGTCTTTGCTGCCGTCGTCGTACTTGGCCGCCACCAGGACGAAATCCGCGATGTCCGAGTTGGTGCACCAGATCTTGGCGCCGTTGATCCGGTAGCCGCCGTCCACCTTCACGGCCCGGCAGCGGATGCTGCTGACGTCGGATCCGCTCTGGGCTTCCGTGGTGGAAAACGCGCCGCGAATTTCTCCGGCGGCCAGGCCCGGCAGGAAGCGCTGCTTTTGTTCTTCATTGCCGCCGGCGAGGATGGCGCCGAACGGCAGCCACTGGACGAGCAGCAGATAGGCCGTGTTGTAGCAGACCCGTCCCAGCTCCTCGATGGCAATGCACGCGGACAGCATGCTGTTGGCGCCGCCATACGCCTCGGGAAAAGGCAGCGTGAAGAGTCCCAGATCCTTGAGGAGGGCGAACATGTCGTGAGGATACTCGGCCGTGCGGTCGATTTCCTGCGCACGTGGCGCGACGCGTTCCCTCGCCACGCGGCGGAGGAGGTCCTGGACCTGGCGTTGGTCCTCTTGAAGCTCGTAAGTCATTTATGCGGGTTCCCTTGGAGCTTTACGCGCCGCTTCATTCGATCGCGCCCTTCTTGCGCAGGGCGTCCAGATCGCCGGCGGACAAATGCAGGACTTCGCCCAGGATCTCGTCGGTGTGCTGGCCGCGCTGCGGCGGCGCGTACCGGTACTCGACCTGGGTTTCGGACAGGCGGATCGGGTTGCGCACGGTACTTACCACGCCGCCCGCCGCGTGCGGCATATCCACCTTCATCTGGCGGTGGATCACCTGGGGATGCCGGAACACCTTGTCGTAGGTGTTGATCGCGCCGGTCGGGACATCGCAGTCCTCGAGGCGCTTGAGCCATTCTTCGGTGGTATGTTGCGCGAAGGTCTTTTCGAGTTCCCGGATCAGCGCCGCCCGGTTCTCGTTGCGGCCCGACATGGCCTGGAAGCGCGGATCCCGCGCCAGGTCGTCGCGCCCCAGAATCGCGCAGATCGCCTGGTATTGGCCATCGTTGCCGCAGGCCACGATCAGGTGGCCGTCGGCGGTCTTGAAAGTCTGGTACGGCGTCAGGTTGGGGTGGGTATTCCCCCAGCGCTGCGGAATCTTGCCGCTGGTGAAATAGCTGACGATCTGGTTGGAGCCGAAATGGACGATGGTATCGAGAAGCGCCATGTCGATGTGCTGCCCGCGACCGGTTTCGCGCCGGCTCTCCACCGCGGAGAGAATGCCGATCGTCGCGTTCAGTCCCGTGAGCACGTCGGTCACGGCGATCGAGGTTTTCATCGGGCCGCCGCCCGGCTTGTCGTCGGCTTCGCCGGTGATGCTCATGAGGCCCCCTTCGCCCTGGAAGACGAAGTCGTAGCCGGGGCGCGATGCGTAGGGGCCGGTCTGCCCGTATCCGGTGACCGAACAGTAGATCAGCCGGGGATTGGTTTCGCGCAGGTCTTCATACGACAGGCCGTAGCGCTTCAGGTCCCCGACCTTGTAGTTTTCCACCAGGATGTCCGACTTCGCCGCCAGGGTGCGGATGAGCTCCTGGCCCTCCTTGGTGCCGAGATCGACCGCGATCGAACGCTTGTTCCGATTGGTGGAGGTGAAGTACGCGGAGTCCCCGGTATTGGCGCCTTCGCCGTCCTTGGTCCACGGCGGGCCCCAGTGACGCGTGTCGTCGCCCACGACGGGGCGTTCCACCTTGATCACGTCGGCGCCGAGGTCGGCAAGCATCTGCGTACACCAGGGTCCGGCAAGGACGCGTGTCAGGTCGAGGACGCGAAGATGTGAGAGAGGTCCAGCCATGGCTATTTGCGATTCGAGAAGGAGCTTCGTTTCAAGGCTTGGCCGCGCTTCCTGGAGCGGTGGACGATTCGTTGACGGTAACGTTCTTATATGTGAACGATGTTCGTAAATATACACTATCGATGGGTTCTGTGCCATGATTCGTTGAATATTTTTTGCCACGACCACCGAGGAGCAGACATGGACGAATACAGTGACATCACTTACGACCAGGCCGACGGCGTTGCGACGATCGCGATCAACCGCCCCGAGAAATACAATGCCTTTCGCGGCCAGACCTGCGACGAGATGATCGACGCCCTCAACCGCGCGGGCTGGGACCGGTCGGTCGGCGTGATCGTGCTCACGGGCACCGGAGACAAGGCGTTTTGTACCGGCGGGGACCAGTCGGCGCACGATGGTGGATATGATGGCCGCGGCATGATCGGGCTTCCCGTCGAGGAGCTGCAGGGGTTGATTCGCGAGGTGCCCAAGCCGGTGATCGCGAGGGTCAACGGCTACGCGATCGGCGGCGGCAATGTGCTGGTCACTTGCTGCGACCTGGCCATCGCGTCGGACACCGCGATCTTCGGCCAGGTCGGCCCCAAGGTCGGCTCGGTGGACCCGGGTTTCGGAACCGCGCTCCTGGGCCGCGTCGTTGGCGAGAAGAAGGCGCGCGAAATCTGGTTCCTGTGCCGCCGCTACAAGGCGGCGCAGGCTTTGGAGATGGGACTGGTGAACGCAGTCGTTCCCGCGGATCAACTGGATGCCGAGGTCAAGCGCTGGTGTGACGAGATCCTTGCCCTGAGCCCGACGGCGATCGCCATTGCGAAGCGTTCGTTCAATGCGGATTCCGATTCGATCCGCGGCATCGGCGGCCTGGGCATGCAGGCGCTCAGCCTTTATTACGGCACCGAAGAGTCGCACGAAGGCGTACGGGCGTTCCTGGAAAAGAGAAAACCCGAGTTCCGTAAGTATTACGAAGGCAAGAAATGAATCCGGGTGCGCCGAACGAGCATGCCGCCGAGGGCCTGTTTCTATTGACAATGCATGCGTTAGGTTTAATAATATGAACATCGTTCATAAATATGAACGAACGATATTGGATGGGCTTTCGAGAAGAACTTTTTCGGAGACATGTCGGCGGTGCCGACCCACTGGTACGGACCCGGGTGGTCCGCACCCGGCAGCGCTGATGGATGGAACACGTGAAACTCACTAACTTCATACCGCCAGGCTCCGAGGTGGCGCCGAGGCTGGCTGCCCTGCGTCGACAGGCCCGCGATTTCCTTGCGCAGGAGCTGGCGGCCGGCGGCTACACCCGGACGGCCGCCGGCTGGGACCGCTACGACCCGGCGTTCAGCCGGAAGGTTGCCGCCCAGGGCTGGATAGGGATGACGTGGCCGAAGCAATACGGCGGCCAGGAGTCCTCCTATCTGGAACGCTACGTGGTGGCCGAGGAACTGCTCGCCGCCGGGGCGCCCGTTCGCGCGCATTGGCTGGCCGATCGCCAGATCGGACCGCTTCTGCTTGCCGTGGGCACCGAAAAACAGAAAAGCGAAATCCTTCCTCTCATCGCCAAGGGCGAGTGCTACATCTGCGTGGGCCTGAGCGAACCGGATTCGGGTTCCGATCTGTCTTCCATCCGTACCAAGGCGACCAAGGTCGACGGCGGATGGTTGATCGAAGGGACCAAGGTCTGGACCAGCTATGCGCACATGGCGCACAAGATGAATCTGTTCGCGCGCACGAGCGCGCGCACCGAGGCGGACCGGCACGCGGGCGTCACGCAGTTCATGGTGGATCTGAAGGCCGAGGGCATCACCATCCGCCCGATCTACAACCTTGCGGACGACCACGATTTCAACGAAGTCATCTTCGACCAGGTCTTCCTGCCGGACGAAGCCGTGATCGGCAAAGTGGACGGGGCGTGGAGCCAGGTCACCGGCGAACTCGCGCACGAGCGCAGCGGCTCCGAGCGGTGGATGAACGCATACGGCCTGCTCGTCGCGCTGGTCGATCGCATCGGGAAAGGGGCGTCGGAATACGATGCCGAGCAGGTGGGGCGCCTGGTTGCCCACCTTTCCACCTTGCATCAGATGTCCTTTTCGATCGCGGGACTGCTGGAGCGGGGCGAATCGCCCATGGTGGAGGCGGCCCTGGTCAAGGACCTGGGTACCCACCTGGACCAGGAGATCCCCGCCGTGGCGCGCCGCGTCGTGCCCGAGCCGGCGCGGGCAGGCCTGGATCCGGCCGACGGTTTTCACGACATGTTCGCCAGGGCGCTCCTGTACGCGCCGTCGCACACCATTCGCGGAGGCACCGCGGAAATCCTCCGCGGGATCATTGCCCGGGGCCTTGGACTTCGCTGAGACAGCACCTCATGACTACCGAACGCGAACTGTTACTGGATCCCGCACGACGTATTTTTGGGGATTACTGCACCCGCCAGGCCATCGAAACGGCGGAACGGGGAGGTTGGCCGGAGACCGTCTGGAAGGCTCTCGAGGACGCCGGGCTGACCCTCGCGGCGACGTCGGAAGAGCGCGGCGGACCCGGGTGCGACCTGGCCGACGCATTCTCCTTGTTGAAAGTGGCCGGAGCCTATTCCCTGCACGCGCCCCTGGCCGAAACCCTGCTGGCCGAAATGCTGCTGTCGGCGGCCGGCCTGCCGCCGGTAGAGGGGCCGGCAACCATCGGCCCCACGCTGGCCGGCGCGCAAGTGCAATTGCAGCGGGTGAATCGGCAATGGCAGCTCGGCGGAGTGGTGCACCGCATTCCCTGGGCGCGGCATGCCTCCTGCGTCGTGGTTGCCGCGACGCACGAAGGCAGGCCGGCAACCGTCGTGGTCAGAAAGCCGGTCGTCCGCAGCCGGATGGAGAACTTTGCCAACGAACCGCGCGATACCGTGGATTTCAACGGTGTCGTCGTCGACGAAGGCGACGTGGCGGTCGAGCGTGGAATGGCGGCGGGCGAAGTCCATGCCTTCGGTGCGCTGGCGCGCGCGTGCGCCATTGCCGGCGCCCTGGAGGCCATGCTCGATATGTCGGTCACCTACGCCAAAGAGCGCATCCAGTTCGGCAAGCCCATTGCAAAATTCCAGGCGGTTCAACAACTGGCGGCCGTCCTGGCCGGCGAAGCGGCCGCCGCCGCGGCTGCCGTGCAAACCGCCATCGAAGGCATGGCCTGCCAGCCCTCCGCGTTCGACATTGCGGTCGCCAAGGCTCGCGCTTCCGAAGCGGCGGGCACCGTCAGCGCCATCGCGCACCAGATTCACGGAGCCATGGGGTTTACCAAGGAGCACGCGCTTCATCTGTCGACCCGGCGTGTCTGGTCCTGGCGCGAGGAGTTCGGAGACGAGCGCGAGTGGGCCGCATGGATCGGCCGGCACGTCGCCAAGCTGGGCGGCGAGGCGCTCTGGGGCGTGATCGCCCCCATTCCCTCGTAATTTTCCAAGTAGGAACTTTCGGAGCCGAAGTTCTCATGTCAGCAGCTACGCAACCCGCCCTCAATCCCGGCCCCTTTTCAGGGGTGAGGGTTCTCGACTTCACGAACATGATGTCCGGCCCGTACTGCACCCGTCTGCTTGCGGATCTGGGTGCGGAGGTCATCAAGGTCGAACCCCCGGAAGGCGATCACAACCGCACGCGCCGCCCTGTCCGCGACGGCCACAGCAGCTTCTTCGGGCAATTGAACGCCGGCAAGACATGCGTCGTGCTCAATCTGAAGAGCGCCGCGGGCCTCGAGGCCGCGCGAGCCCTCGCGAGCAAGTGCGACATCGTGGTGGAGAACTGGCGGCCCGGCGTTGCCGACCGCCTGGGTGTCGGCTACAAGACGCTCGCCGCGGGGCGATCGGATCTGATCTATTGCTCCATTTCCGGTTTTGGCCAGACCGGCCCCAAATCGCAACGGCCGGCTTACGCTCCCATGGTGCATGCGGCCTCCGGCTTCGATCATGCGCAAATGGGCTACCAGATGGCGGACCGGCCGGCCAACACGGCTACCTTCACCGGCGACCTGTTCGGCGGGCTATCCGCCTTCGCCGCCGTCCAGGCCGCGTACATCCAGCGCCTGCGCACGGGCAGGGGCCAATACCTGGACGTATCGCTGTTCGACGGGATGCTGAACATCCTGGTCTATGAAGTCCAGGAAGCGCAGGCCCCGACCAACGAAAAGGTGCGTGTCTACCAGCCGCTCAAGACCACCGACGGCCATATCGTGCTGGCTCCGACCAGCCAGAAGAACTTCGAGCTCCTGGCCCGGTCGGTGGGCCATCCGGAGTGGATCGAAGATCCGCGTTTCTCCCGTACGCGCGCCAGGGAGGCGCACTGGGGCGAACTGATGGAACTCATCGAGGAGTGGACCAGGGTGCGTAGCGGCCTGGAATGCGAGGATCACCTTCTGGCCGACGGGGTGCCGTGCAGCCGCTACATGACCGTCGCGCAAGCCATCGCCGATCCCCAGGTCGTCTATAGAGGGTCCATGACGAAGGTGACGGACCCGGTGGGCAGCTACCTGATTCCCAACGCTCCGTTCGCCATGCCCGGCACGGACGCGGCGCCGAAGCCGCACATTCCCCAGCTCGGCGAGCACGGTCCGGAAATCCTGGGCGGACTCCTGGACTATACCCCCGCCCAAATCAAACAATGCGCGGCACGCGCAAACACTCGCCCCGCTGCGCAAGAGATCGAGTCATGAGCGAAGACAACCTGATCCAGTTCGAGGTCGACACGGACGGCATCGGCGTGCTGACCCTGAATCGCCCCGAGAAGTACAACGCATTCACCAAGTCGATGATCGTCCGCTGGCACGAGTTCATCGCGCAGGCGGCCGAAGATCCGGCGGTCAAGGTGGTCATCCTGACCGGCGCCGGGAAGGCGTTCTGCACCGGCGGCGACGTCGGTGCCCAGAAAGAGCGGGCGAACAACGATGCGCTGGAACGCAAGGATTTTCTCTTTCGCCACGTGCACAAGATCGCCTTCGCGCTCGAGCGGATGGACAAGCCCGTCATCGCCGCGGTGAACGGCACCGCGCGCGGCGCCGGCATGGACATGGCCCTGATGTGCGATCTGCGCATCATGGCGCAGACGGCAACCATGGCCGAGAGCTACATCAACGTCGGCCTGATCGCCGGGGACGGAGGCACCTGGTATCTGCCGCGCCTGATCGGAACCGCCCGGGCGCTGGAGCTGTGCTGGACCGGCCGTGTCATCGATGCGGCCGAGGCCGAACGCATCGGCCTGGTCAACCGCGTCGTGCCGGAAGGCGAGGCGCTGAACGCTGCCAAGGAACTCGCGCGGGCCATCGCGGCGCAGCCCTTCGAAGCCGTGCGCGCCTACAAGCGGTCCATCTACCAGGGCATGACCATGACGCTCGAGTCGCATCTGGACATGGTGTCTTCCCACACATCGATCTTGCGCGACACCCCCGATCATCGCGAACGCGTCGCGGCGTTCCTGGATCGCAAGAAGAAGGCATGATCATGCGCGCACTTGTCTGCACGGCCTTTGGAGAGCAGGGTTCCGGCGAGCATGGATCCTACTCGCCCCCGTCTCTGGCGGTGAAGGATGTCGAGACGCCGGTGCCGCAGGCGGGCGAGGTCCTGGTCCGGGTGCAGGCCGCATCCGCCAACTTTCCGGACGTCTTGATGCTGGACAACCTGTACCAGCATCGGCCGGGCCTGCCCTTCATCCCGGGCTATGAGTTCGCCGGCGTGGTCGAACAGACCGGGCCCGGCGTGACCGGCATCGAACCGGGCGATGCCGGCGTCGCCGTGACGCGCATGGGGGGCTTTGCGGAGTTCGCCCTGGTTGCCGCCGACCGGTTCTGGAAAATTCCGGCGGACATGGACATGCGGTACGCCGCCGCGTTCCCGCTGGCCTACGGCACCAGCTATTACGCGCTCAAAGACCGCGCGCAGCTTGCCAAGGGGGAAACACTGCTGGTCCTGGGCGCCGCCGGCGGCGTCGGCATTGCCGGCGTCCAGCTCGGAAAGATGATGGGCGCCACGGTCATTGCCTGCGCGTCGTCGGACGACAAGCTGCACCTGTGCACCGAATGCGGCGCCGACTACGTCGTCAATTACGAAAAGACCGAACTGCGCGGCGCCATCAAGGCGATCGTCGGCGAACGCGGCGTCGATGTCGTCCTCGATCCGGTCGGCGGGAAGTTCACGGAGGCGGCTTTCAGAAGCCTGGGCTGGAATGGCCGGCATCTCGTGGTCGGTTTCACGGCCGGAGAAATTCCGCGCCTGCCGCTGAATCTTCCGCTGCTGAAAGGGGCCTCCGCCGTCGGTGTGTCGTGGGACACGTACTCCAGGAAGTTTCCCGAGGACGGTGCGCGCAACATCCGTGAACTGGCCCAAGCCATCGCCGATGGAAGACTGGTTCCCGTCATTGCTTCCGAGTATCCGCTGGAGAAGGCGCAAGAGGCGCTGGAAGACATCCGCGCGCGCCGTGTAATGGGCAAGGCGGTGGTCGTCTGCCGATGAATCCGTAGCGGCCCGAGTCGACGCCGTTCATGCATGTGTATATCGAATCCGAAGCCATTCCGCTCATGAAAACACCTCTGCTGTTCACACCTTTGACCCTGCGTGAAATCACGATACCGAACCGCGTGATGGTGTCGCCCATGGCACAGTACAGCGCCGTGGACGGCTTCATCACCGATTGGCATTTCGCCCATTTCGCCAAGTTCGCGATGGGCGGCGCCGGACTGGTCTTCATGGAGGCCACCAAGGTCGAGCGCCGGGGCCTGGGCACCGTCGGCGACATGGGCCTGTGGAAGGACGAGCACATCGCGCCGCTCGAGCGTCTTACGCGATTCATCCGCGCCCAGGGCTCGGTCCCCGCGATACAGATCAACCACGCGGGGCGCAAGGCCGGCACGCTCAAGCCCTGGGAAGGATTCGGGCCGCTCGATCGATCGGTGCCTGTCGAGGGCGAGGAACACTGGGAGGTGATCGGCCCCAGCGCGACCAGCTACCTGGAGGGGTGGCCCATCCCCCGCCCCATGTCCAGGGCCGACATCAACGATGTCATCGATGCCTGGGTGGCCACGGCGCGGCGTGCTGAAAAGGCCGGTTTCGACGTCCTCGAGGTTCATGGCGCGCATGGCTATCTGATCCATCAGTTTCTGTCTCCGTCCTCCAACCAGCGGACGGACGAGTACGGCGGCAGCCTGGAAAACCGGATGCGGTTCCCCCTGGAGATCGCGCGCGCCGTCCGTGAGGTCTGGCCGCAGGGCAAGCCGCTGTTCTTCCGCGTTTCCTCGGTCGACGAGGGCGGCTGGACACTCGAGGATTCCATCGCCCTGGCCAGGGAGTTGAAGAAGTGCGGGGTGGACCTGGTCGACTGCTCGGCGAGCGGCATCGCGATCCGCTCTCCCACCGCCTCGCGCAACGTCGCCAATCGCGGATTTCAGGTGCCGTATGCCGAAGCGATACGGCGGGAGGCGGACATCGCCACCGCCGCGGTAGGCCTGATCATCGATGGGCCGCAGGCGGAGGAAATCCTTCGCGGGCAGCAGGCCGACCTGATCGCGATCGGCCGCGAAATGCTCTACGACCCGTTCTGGGCCGCCCATGCCGCCCACGCCCTGGATTACGACGCCGAATTCTCGCTGATGCCCAAACAATACGGGTGGTGGCTGAATCGCCGCACCAAGTCCGGTTTTACAAAAGACGCCAAATGAGCCATCTCCGTGCCCTAAGTAAGCGTCATACAACCTAGGAGACTCTCATGGATCGCCGCGTATTTCTCGCTACCGCCGGCATTGCTGCCGGGCACTCTCTCGTCGCTCCAAGGCTTTCGATGGCCCAGGGCACGTATCCGAATCGTCCCGTCCGTCTGATCATTCCCTTTGCGCCGGGTGGGCAGACCGACATCCTGGGCCGCCGTTTCGCACAGAAACTCGAAGCCGCCTGCGGCCAGACGGTGGTGCCGGAAAACAAGGGAGGCGCGGGCGGCACGATCGGCAGCCTGGAGGTCGTTCGCGCCGCGCCGGACGGCTACACACTGGAGATCGGCACCTCGTCGACCCACTCGATCAGCCCGTTCATCATGGCCAAGCAGCCATACGATCCGGTGAAGGACTTCACGTCCATCGCCCTGCTGGGCATCATCCCCATGGTGATCGTGGTTCATCCGAGCGTCCCGGCCAAGAATCTCAAGGAGCTGATCGCGCTGGTCAAGGCCAACCCGAACAAATATGCCTACGGTTCCGCGGGCGTGGGCAGCATCAACCACCTGACCGGCGAAATGTTCAAGACCCAGGCCGGCGGCCTGGATCTGCCCCACGTTCCGTACAAAGGCAGCGGCGCCAGCGTGCAGGATCTGATCGGCGGTCAGATCCCGGTCCTGATGGCGACCTTCTCGTCGGTCGAGTCCGCGCACAAAGCGGGGCGGGTACGCATTCTGGCCGTAACGGTGGAGAAGCGCCTGGCGATCGCGCCCGATATACCGACGGCGATCGAAAGCGGGCTGCCCGACATGGTTTCCTACACGT
>Ga0182745_1003466_pt1 | contig 13590 bp, 10 predicted proteins | sample eDN3rd30CKraftBY_FD_128523 | JGI IMG/M metagenome (GOLD analysis project Ga0182745, IMG submission 128523) | Enriched backyard soil microbial communities from Emeryville, California, USA - eDNA 3rd pass 30_C Kraft BY (version 2) (version 2) | ecosystem: Environmental > Terrestrial > Soil >...
AATAGAAGGCGCCAAGGTTCCAGCGCAAGCGCTGGTCGTCGTTCGCGAACAGGCGCGCTTCATAGACCTGGCTCTTCGACTTGGTCTGCCAGAAATTGCCCGAATAATTGTCGTACTGGACCGCCGACAGGTCGCGGCCGGGATAGTCGATCCCGTCGCTCGATGCGTTGACCTGATAGAAGTCGACCGAGCGATAACTGCCGGTCAGTTCGGCGCCGAAGCTGCCGAAATCATAGTTGATCTTGCCCTGGATGCCCCAGAGTTCATTCTCCATGTCGCCCTGCAGGCCGCGATAGACGACATGTTTCAGATCGAGCTTGTCAGGCCGCAGACCGCTTGCCACGACGGCGCTGAAGATGTTCGCGCCGGGATAGCCGGTGCCGGTTTCCTTGCCATAGTCGCCGACGATCGAGATGCTGAGACGGTCGCTCGGTTCCCAGAGCAGCGACAGACGGCCCGCATAATTTTCTTCGAGCCCCGCGGGCTTCAGCCCGCTTGCCGGCGCGCCGGTCGAGACGTTTTTGAAGCCATAGTCGCGGTTGATGTAATAGCCCGCCGCGCGGATCGCGAAGGTATCGCCCAGGGGAATATTGATCGCGCCTTCGGCGCCGTAGGACGAGCGGTTGGCGATCTCGGCCTGCGCATAGCCGCCGAATTCGCGGAGACGGGGCTTTGCCGTGATGATATTGAGCGTCCCGGCGAGCGCGTTGCGCCCGTAGAGCGTGCCCTGCGGTCCCTTGTTCACCTCGACCCGGTCAAGGTCGTAGAACATGAGCCCGAGCCCGCGCGGACGCGGGATATACGTGCCGTTGAGATGCGGCGCCGCGCCCGGGTCGCCGAGTTCGGTATTGTTGGCCGAACCGACGCCGCGGATGAAGATTTCGACATTGCCTTCCTGATTGGCGATGCTGAGCCCCGGAACGGCGACCTGCAACTGGCGAAGCTCGGCGATGCCGTCCTGGCGCAGCTGATCGGCGTTCAGCGCCTGGACGACGCCCGAGACATCCTGAGAATTTTCCGCGCGGCGGTTCGCCGTCACGATGATCTGGTCGCGATCCTCGCTTGCGCCCTCGCCCGTTCCGGCATCCTGCGCATAGGCCGGAACCGCCGCAGCCGTCGAAAGCAGCACCAGAAGCGCGGTGCGCGTGAATTTACCCCTGTTCATGTCATCCTCCCTGTTCCGACTCTTATTTGCATGCAAGCTGCGGCCCCGACGGCGAGACGATGCGCGCCGCGGACAAGATGAGATCGAGCGTTCCCGACGTGGCGAGGCTCAGCGGCGTTTCGACGCGCGTCATGTCGACCCCCGCTTTCTCGAAACAGCGGAGCGGCACTGCGATCCGCGTCCACTTGCCCGTCTTCGCCGCTTCGGCGAGCACGGGGCGGATCGGAAAACCGCCGGCGCAGCGCGCGCCGCATCCCATCAAAAGGCTCACGTCGGCCGAAGGCGGCGCATCGACTTTCAGTTCGAGTTCCAGCGCGAGATCGCCGTTCGCCTGGCGCGAGAGATCGACGGGCGCATCCTGGACGATCGCCGCGACCGCCGGTCCCGCGCCCGTCCAGCGCAGGCGCACCGAATCCTCCTGCGCGGCGCGATCGGCGGCGCGGGCTTCGATGAGGTCGGGGCCGGGATTGGTCGACAGCGCGCCGGGCGCGCCGAGCAACAGACTCCGCCCTTTTCCCGGCTTGCCGGCCGCGAAGAGCAGGCCGGGATCGGCGGCCGCCGCATTCGCCCGCTCCTCGGGCACCGGAGCAAGGTCGCCCTTGTCGGCGAAAGTCAGCCCGAACCCATAGGGGAAAAGCGGATCATAATCGGCATCGCCGACATTGACGTCGGTCTGGTCGCTCGACCGCGGCCAGCTGTACGGCAGCTTCCCGCGAAAATCGGCCTTTCCGAACAGGACGTCGGCGACGCCGCCGCCCTCGGACCCGGGCAGCCAGGCGGCCACGAAGGCATCCGACGCGTTCAGGAACGGATTGACCCACATCGCCCGGCCTGAAAGGAACACCGCGACCGTCGGCACGCCCGCCGCCTTGAGCGACCGGAGAAGCGCCAGATTCTTCGCATCGTCGTATCCGACATCGGGGCGGTCGCCCTGAAATTCGGCATAGGGCTCCTCGCCAAAGACGATGATCGCGACGTCAGGCCTCAGCGCATAACGGCCGTCGACCGCCAACGTCGCGGATCCGCCCGCCGCCCGCACTTCCGCGTCGATCCCTTCCCAGATCGATTGCGCGTTCGGAAAGTCGCTGCGTTTGGTGCCGGTGCCCTGCCAGCTCAGCGTCCAGCCGCCGGTCTGCTTGGTCAGATTGTCGGCGCCGTCGCCCGCCACCAGGACATTCGCGCCCGGCTTCAAGGGCAGGAGTCCGCCCGCGTTCTTGAGAAGGACGAGCGATTCGCGCACCGCTTCGCGCGCCAGCGCCCGATGCTCGCGGCTGCCGAGCAGGTCGAATTGCCCGCCGTAGGGCCGCGACGAAGGTTTTCCCGCCTCGAACAGGCCGGCGCGGACCTTCACGCGCAGGATGCGCCGCACCGCATCGTCGAGCCGCGCCACCGGCAGCGTCCCGTCGCGCGCATGCGCGAGCGTCGTCCTATAGAGCTCCTTCCAGCTGTCGGGCGCCATATACATGTCGAGCCCCGCGATCGCCGATTGCGGGCAATCGGTCGTGGTACAGCCCGCGACCTGGCCATGGCCGTTCCAGTCGCCGACGAGGAAGCCGTCGAAGTTCCAGCGCTCCTTCATCACGCCGGTCAGCAGCGAGCCGTTGCCGTGCATCTTGGCACCGTTCCAGCTCGAAAAGCTGACCATCACCGACTGGACGCCAGCGTCGAGCGCGGGAAGATAGGGCGGGCTGAACAGGTCGCGCAATTGCGCCTCGGGCATCCGGGCGTCGCCCTGATCCTTGCCGCCCGCGGTTCCGCCGTCGCCGAGGAAATGCTTGGCCGTCGCGATGATATGCGGGCCGCGCAGCCAGTCGTTGTCGCCGATCCGGCCCTGAAGCCCCTCGATCAACGGGGCGGCATAGCTCGCCGCGATCTCGGGCGTTTCGCCGAAGCCTTCGTAGGTGCGCCCCCAGCGGTCGTCGCGCACCACGGCCAGCGTCGGGGCGAAAGTCCAGTCGAGCCCGGTCACGCGCATCTCGATCGCGGTCGCCGCGCCGATCCGGCGGACGAGGTCGGGATTCCGCGCCGCGCCGAGCCCGATATTGTGCGGGAACAGCGTCGCGCCGACGACATTGTTGTGACCATGCACCGCGTCGCTGCCCCACATCACCGGAATCCGGGGGAGCTTGCCGTCGGGCTTCATCGAGGCGGCATAAAAGGCGTCGGCGGCGGCAAGCCAGTCCTTCGCCGGCGCATTGTAGCGCCCGCCGGGGTCGGAATTGCCGCCGTTGAGCACCGAACCCAGATGGTAGCGATAGACATCGTCGGGGGTGACGCTGGCGATGTCGGCCTGGATGATCTGGCCGACCTTTTGTTCGAGCGACATCGCCGCGATCAGGGCGTCGACCCGCCGCTCGACGGCGGGGTCGCGGGCGACCGTGGCCGCGCGCGCCGGCCACATGTCCGGATGGGCCGCACCGGCGCCCGCTTCGGCGACCGCAGCCTGCGCCGCCGGGATTTCAGCGAGGAACGGCGAGGCGAACGCCGTCAGCGACGTCGCTCCAAGCGCCATGGCAATGCCGCGCGGCAGATGCATTTCCCCTCCCATCCCGATAATTGTCAACGTTTACCGATTCTCGGTCAACGTTTACCGACGCTGATCGACAGAAGTCAAGCGACGCGCTATGAGAAGCGCGCGCCGGGGGCGTTGAAAAGGTATTCAAGGCATTTATCCCACTGATCGGAGGGAGAAATTTCAAAAAGATCGACGATCATCGATGTCGCGCGGATCGCAGGGGTGACTCCCAAGACCGTCTCGCGCGCGCTCAACGATGCCCCGCATGTGAGCGAAGCGGTGCGCCGCAAGGTCAAGGAGGCCGCGGCCGCGCTCGACTATCACCCCAATATCGCCGCGCAGAGCCTCATCGCGCGCCGTTCCTTCCTGATCGGCCTGACGTACGAGCGCCCGAGCCCGAGCTATGTGGTCGAACTGCAGAACGGCGCGCTGAGCCGGCTCGAGAACGGGCGCTATCGCCTCGTCGTGCTTCCCTTCAATCATGTCGCGAGCCGGCCCGACGAGCTCGGCAAGCTTCTCCTGCGCGCCGGGCTCGACGGCGTCCTGCTCGCGCCGCCGGCCTGCGACCAATCGGCGTTGCTCGATATTCTCGACCGGCAGAAACTTCCCTACGCCCGGATCACCCCCCACAGCGATCTCGGCCGCGGCATCGTCGTCGCGATGGACGAGGTTGCAGCGGGCCACACCGTCGCGGATCACCTGCTTTCGCTCGGACACAGGCGCATCGGCATTATCCTCGGCGACCCTTCGCACGCGGCGAGCATGAGCCGCATGGAGGGCTACCGGCGCGCTTTCCGCGATGCCCGGGTCGCGGTCGATGACGGCCTGATCGTCACCGGCGATTTCACCTATGATGTCGGCTACCGGGTGGCGCGAACCCTTCTCTCCCGATCGCCCCGCCCCACGGCCATTCTTGCCCAAAACGACGATATGGCGGTCGCGGCAATCGCGGCGGCGCGTGACCTGGGCCTTGCGGTTCCCGGAGACATTTCGGTTGCCGGTTTCGACAATTCGGAAGTCTCGCGAACCACCTGGCCGCAGCTTACGACGGTCAACCAGCCGGTGCGGCAGATGGCCTGGGACGCCGCCGATCGCCTGATCGTCCAGCTCGACGGGAACAGCACTCCTTCAGAAGCGCAGCGCCGCGATCATGCCCACGAACTGCTCGTCCGCGCCTCAACCGCAGCGCCGTCCGCCGATTGACAGCAATTCTCATTCCGACGGAAGCGGAGGCTCGGCCAATTCGATCAATTCGCGGGCCTGCGCCGGGAACCATTGTCCCGCCGGCGGCGCCTTGACGCCCCGCTCGGGATCGGTCGGCCCACCCGCTCCGCGAAGACATTCTCCGTCGGATTCACCGGGCACCTTGATCCACAAGAATGCGTCGACATAAGGATTACCGCTATTGAGAGACGGAAGCCGCCCCAAGCCGCGGCCGGGAGGATTGCACCAGACCTCTGGATCACGATATTTGCCTGCCGGTGGCTTCCATGACCCTTTTCCATTGCGGCTCGTATCGATCACGGCGTGCATCTGCCGCACTGGCTCCTGCTTGAGTCCCGTTCGCGCAAACAGGCTATCATAAGCTGCGTCGGTCGCTTTCCAGGTCGTAGGATCCTCGAACGTCGCCGGACTATACTGGCTCGGACATTCGCGCGGATCGAGCCCGCGGTGCGTGACAAGCGCGATACAGTCGCTCACCCAGCGCGCGTAGGGGACGACGCTTTCGTCGCTCTCGAAGTTGGACACGTTGAGGAAGAAGCCCGAGGTCTTGGCCACGTCCGCCTTGATAAGCCGGCTTGCGATTTCGCCGGGGGCCAGCCAGCCGCTTCCGGTCCCGTCCAGATAGATATGCACCTTGGGCAGCGCGGAAAGGATCGTCACGGCCCCCCGCAGCGCGTCGTAACGGTGCTCGGCGGCAGCTTCGTCCTGGCCTTCCGGCTGGCAGGCCTCGATATCGCCGCCGAGCGTGCGATGCCAAGGGACGATGCCGAGCCCATCGGGCTCGAGAATGATGATCGCCGGCCGATCCCCCACCCCCGCCGCAAGTCCCCGAATCCAGTCGAGATAGGCGCCGCTGTCGGCGGCGCCGCCCGCCGAATAGAGGGCGCAATCGCGATAGGGGATATTATAGGCCACCAGAACGGGCATCTGTCTTTCGGCCCAGGCGCGGTCCACGATGTCGCGAACCTTCGCCTTCACAACGTCCGGAGTGCCATAGGCCAGCCACGACGCGGACGGGAACTTCGACAGCCGAAGGGCATCGTTCCTGGCGGCACCCTCCAGCTTGTCGGCAGCCTCCACCGTGGTGCTTCGGGCATCGACGAAGAGCTCCGGCGCTTGGGCCATGGCCGCGGTCGAATAAATCAGAAGCGACATTAGCGACATCGCGACGAAAGACCGTGTCATCACGCCTCCTCAACCAATGGCGACCTCTGGTTCCGAATTGCGACGCCGCAGCGGCTAGGCAGATAGTGCTACACAGCTGGCCCACACAAGATGCATACGAAGTGAGAGCCTGTTCAGCAGGACCGCGGAGATGAGCTTTTGAAAGCCATTCGTCCAACAATGGCAAGGCTCGGCCGAGCGCGCACGCCAGGCACGCGGGTGGCGGCTATAGCGTGCGTCAAAACGAAGTCATGAGGCCTGGCATTTTCGCTACCGCCGCTGCTGGAGGCGCGCGGGCACGCCCGCTTCGCTAAGAATTATTAGCATTTGGGGCGTAAGCGCCGGGCCGGGGGTGTGGCTTGTATCACGCGCGACTCGATTCCGGCGCTGCTGCTGACGCGCCATCGGCGCCGATCCTGCCCGTGCGCGCTGCCGACCTCGCCGCGACCGGCGATCCGGATTGGCTGGCGGCGGAATGGGAGCGTCTCGAAGCCGGCGGCCGCTGGCCGACTCAGACGCACGCCTTCGCGGCGGCGCTCGAGCCGCTTCTGACCGGCCAGCAGCGCCGGCTGCTCTGCGTCCTGCGGGATTCGGCGATCGCGGCGCTGCTGCCGATCTGCCGCGAATCGGGACGGCGCGCGCGCTGGCGGATGGCGGGATCGTGCGAATTGTTCGAACCCGGCGATCTGCTTTGCGAAGGCGCGGACGATGCGGCCGCGCTGACGGCGCTGTTCCGCACCCTCGACCGGCCGCTTTCGCTCGACCGGATTCCCGCCGATTCGCAATTGCTCCTCGTCCTCCGCTCCGCGATGAAGGGGCGCGGCTGGCTGTCGGTCCGGCCCGCGCCCCCCTGCCCGATGATCCGGCTCGACGAAAGCTGGCGCGACCCCGAAAGCCGCTTCAATGCCGGCCGCCGGTCCGATTTCCGGCGTGCCGCGCGCCGCGCCGAAGCGCTAGGACAAGTGACCTACGAGACGCTGACGCCCTCGCCTGGCGAATTCGATACGCTCTTCGACGAAGCCATCGGCGTCGAGGCGCGAAGCTGGAAGCGCGAGGCGGGAAGCGCGATCGCCGTCGATCGCCTGCGCGAAACCTTTTTTCGCCGCTTTTTCCGCGCCGCGGCGACGCAGGGAAAGCTCCGCCTCTCCTTCCTGCGCATCGATGGCGAAGCGATCGCGATGCAGCTCGGCCTGATCTGGTCGGGGCGCTATTGGCTGTTCAAGATCGGCCACGACGACCGTTTCGGCAAATGCTCGCCGGGCACCTTGCTGATGCTCCACGCGCTGCGCTGGGCCGCCGGACAGCAACTCGAAAGCTTTGAACTGCTGGGCGAGACCGAGGCGTGGATCACGCGGTTCTGGACGCAGGACCATCACGAATGCGTGCGCGTGCGCACCTACCCCTTTACCGCCGCGGGGATGATCGCCTTCGCGTCCGACGGCGCCGTCTGGGCGTGGCAGCGCCTGCAACCCCGCGACCGATGACATCCTCGCCGCTCTGGAGCTGGATGCGCGCGCGGCGCTATGCGCTTCCCGGCGCGCTGGGCGGCCTCCTACGCACCCCCGGCGCCCGCGATGCCGCCGCGCTGTGCGGCCGGTTGCACCGGCTCGGAATCGCGGCGACCGTCGGTTATTTCCAGGGCGATCGCGACACGCCCGACACGATCGTCCAATCCTATCGCGCGATGCTCGAAACGGGGGCCTGTGCCGGCCTGTCGGTCAAGGCGCCGCCGCTCGGCTTCGACCCCGGCCGCCTGCGCGCGATCGCCGCAGCCGCCGCCAACGCGGACGTCGTGCTGATGCTCGACGCCCATGGGCCGGGCGATGCCGAGGCGACGATCGCAGCGACCGAAGCCCTGCTCGCCGATTTTCCGCAAAGCGGCTGCGTTCTGCCCGCGCGCTGGCGGCGTAGCCGGGGCGATGCCGACCGGCTGCGGGACACATCGGCGCGGCTGCGCATCGTCAAAGGCGAATGGGCCGATCCCGACGGCGATCCTCACGATGGGGGTGCCGCCTATCTGGCGCTGATCGAGCGGCTCGCGGGGCGCGCCGCGCCCGTGGCGGTGGCGACGCACGACCCGGCGCTCGCCGCGCGCGCGCTCGACCGGCTGATCGCCGCTGGGACGCCGTGCGAGCTCGAACAATTGCGCGACCTGCCGCGCCGACGCACGATGGCGGCAGCGCGGGCACGCGGGGTGCCGGTGCGCCTCTATATCCCCTTCGGCCCCGGCTGGTGGCCCTATGCGATCGACAAGGCGCTCGCGCGCCCGCACCTGCCCTTGTGGTGGCTGCGCGACCGCCTCGGCCTGCCCGATCGGGCGTAGCGGCGCCCAAATAAAATGGGGCGGCCTCGCTGTGAGTGCCGCCCCAGTTTGAGGGTCCGCCGGGGAGAGGGAGAGGGCGGACCGGAGATGGTGTCAGGTGTCTTAGCGCGAAGCCATCTTGGCGTCGGTTTCGACTTCGGCGACGCCGGCGAGCTTCAGCGCGGCGCGGAACTGCTTGGCGGCGGCGCGTTCGTTACCGGCTTCGCAGAGTTTCTTGCCGGTGGCGACGAAGCGCTTCGCATTGGCCTGCTTGGTGCCTTCGACGCCGTTCGAGGCGACATAGGCCTGTTCGGCGAGGCCCGAGCAGCGATAGTCGTTGCTGCCCGTCTGGGCATAGGCCGGCGAGGTCGAAGCGATCAGGCCGGTGAAGGCGAGCGCCGAAGCCGCGACGATCGCGAAGGCGGAGGGGAAGCGGCGGAAAGAGGAGAGCTGATTGGACATGGGAGAGGTTCCTTTCGTTTCGTTGTGCAACCTTTTTAGGAGCGGTTGCGCCCATAGATAATCCTCTATAATCTGCAAGTGCCTTGAAGCAGGATTTAACAATCCCCCATGGGGCGCTCGACGGGATCGAAGCCTTCCTCCGCGTTGCGGAAAGGCGGAGCTTTTCCGCCGCCGCCGCCGATCTGGGCGTCTCGCCGTCGGCGATCAGCCAGACGGTGAAGGCGCTGGAGGCGCGCGTCGGCGCGCCTTTGTTCATGCGCACCACGCGCAGCGTCGGGCTGACGCAGGCGGGCGAGATGTTCCTCGAACGCGCCGCCCCCGCCTATGCCGGGCTCGCCGACGCCTATGAAGCGGCGCGCAACCTCGGCAACCGGCCCGCGGGGCGGCTGCGCATCAACCTGATGCGCGGCGCGGTGCAGCCGATGTTCGAACCGATCATCGCGGGCTTCGTCGACGCCTATCCCGAGATCGAGCTGGAAATCTATGCCGAAGACGCGCTCGCCGACCTCAGCGCCGGGGGTTTCGACGCGGGGGTGCGGATGGGCGAATCGCTCGATGCCGATGTCATCGCGATCCGCCTGACCGGCCCGTTCCGCTTCGTCGCCGCGGCGTCGCCCGCCTATCTCGACCGCTTCGGGCGTCCGGAGACCCCCGAAGATCTGAAGGATCACCGCTGCATCCGCTTTCGCCTCGCGACCGGCGCGCTGATGCCCTGGACCTTCGCGCGCGGAAATCGCGAGATCGAGGTCGCGGTTTCGGGGCCGGTCATCGTCAACGACTGGATCGCCGCGCTGGTCGCGATGCGCACCGGGGTCGCGATGGGAATGCTCGCCGAGCCGATGGCGAAGAAGATGGTCGAGACCGGGGAGCTCGAACTGGTGCTGACCGACCATGCCGACGCGACGAGCGGCCTTTTCCTCTATTATCCCAGCCGCAAGCAGGTGATGCCCAAGCTACGCGCGTTCATCGACTATGTGCGCGAATATCTGCCCGAGAATATCACCGACGCGGTCGGGTGACCCCTTGGCCCGCCGCAGAAACAAATCCCTTCGTCGCCAGCAGAAAAATTGCGCTGGCGAATCCCCGAAAAAATCGGCAGCCCGTTCTCAATTAAAACAGTTGGGATGAAGACATGACCGAAATCGCGTCCTTGGACATTGCGGCCCTGCTGCCCTTCATCCTGATCGGCTTCGCCGCGCAGCTCGTCGATGGCGCGCTCGGCATGGCGTTCGGAGTGATCTGCAACACGCTGCTGGTCGCGGTGCTCGGGGTCCCGCCCGCGGTCGCCTCGGCGCGCATCCACGTCGTCGAAGTGTTCACGACCGGGGTGTCGGGGATCAGCCACCTGCTCCACCGCAATATCGAATGGCCGCTCTTCTTTCGCCTGCTCATCCCGGGAGTCGTGGGCGGCGTGCTCGGCGCCTATGTGCTGACCTCGCTCCACGCCGATATGGTGAAGCCCTTCGTGCTCGCCTATCTGGTCGCGATCGGCATCTGGCTGCTCGTGCGCGGTCTCCTCTATCCGCCCAAGATCCAGAAACCGACGGTCATCGCGCCGCTTGGCCTCATCGGCGGCTTCCTCGACGCGGCGGGCGGCGGCGGCTGGGGGCCGGTCGTGACCTCGAACCTGCTCGTCCAGGGCGCCGAGCCGCGCAAGGTCGTCGGCACGGTGAACAGCGTCGAATTCTTCCTGACCCTCGCGGTTTCGGCGACCTTCATCTGGAATCTCGGTTTCGCCGACGTCGCCGGCGCGACGCTGGGCCTGCTGATCGGCGGCGTGCTCGCCGCGCCGCTCGGCGCCTTCATGGCGAAGCGCTTCTCGCCCAAGCTGATGCTGGTGCTCGTCGGCGTCGTGCTGACCGCCACGAGTGCGTTCGGGCTGTATCGGGCGGTGATGTAAACAGTCGTCATTGCGAGGAGCGTAGCGACGAAGCAACCCCCAGCTATCGAGCTTGTTCGGGGCCGATAGCTGGAGATTGCCGCGTCGCCTTCGGCTCCTCGCAATGACGATCGTGATTCAATTCGCCGGTTTGGTCTCGTCGATCTTGTCGATCCATTCGGGAAAGAAGCTCGGCTCGCGCGCCGACCAGCCCGGCGCGGTCGCGGCGGCTTCGCTGATCGACTGGAGCAACGTCTTGCGCTTGTCGGGGTGGAGGTGCGGCAGCGACGCCGCGGCGCAGAAGGCGCCGGGCAGCCACGGCCGCGCGTGCGCGCCGAGCAAGCGCTCGTAGAGGAAGCGATAGGAAGCGAAACCCGGCAGTCGGTCCTGCCCGAGGTCGAAAGCCGATACCGCGACGAGCGGCGCCATGAAGCCTTCGAGCGCGTCGAGGCCGCTGTCGTCGGGAATATGCGCGCGGATATCGACGAGGCGCTGATAAACCTTCGCCTGGACGCGAATCGCGGTTTCCTCGACCATGTCGCGCGACCAGCGCGCGATCGCGTCGTCGCGTTCGAGCCCGATGTCGAGCGAGCGGCGGATGTACCGCTGCGTCGCCGCGGGGAAGCCCGCGAATTCCTTGATTTCCGAAATGGACAGGTCGCCAGCGGCCGGTCCCGATCGCGTCGCCATGGTCATGCTCCCGCACGGCGCCCGGGGAGCCATCCCCCCGGAGGCCTGCATCAGACAGTCTGCCACCAAAATGGTTAGTGACGAGTTAACCATGATGTCGGCGATCATTCAGACAGAGCGAGGGCGTTGCGCGTCCCCGCGACCGGGCCTAATCAGCGTGCCTCGAAACCAGAATATGCAGGACTGCCATGTCGCACGCACCGCAGCCGGTCATTTCCGCAACCGGCCTTTTCACCCCCGCCGAACGCATCTCCAACGAAGAACTTGTCGACAGTTTCAACCGCTATGTTGCGCTCCACAATAGCGAAAATGCAGCGGCCATCGCCGCCGGAGAGATGGCCGAACTCACCGAATCGAGCGTCGAATTCATCGAGAAAGCGAGCGGGATCGGATCGCGCCATGTCGTCGACAAGGCAGGCATCCTCGACCCCGCGCACATGGCGCCGCGCCTGCCCGAACGCGGCAACGACGAACTGTCGATCCTAGCCGAGATCGGCGTCGCGGCGGCGAAGGACGCGCTCGCGCGCGCCGGGCGCGATGCGGCCGACGTCGATGCGGTGCTGTGCGCCGCATCGAACATGCAGCGCGCTTATCCGGCGATGGCGGTCGAGATTCAGGACGCGCTCGGCATCGACGGCTTCGGCTTTGACATGAACGTCGCCTGCTCGTCGGCGACCTTCGGCATCCAGACCGCGGCCGACTATATCCGCGCGGGGCACGCGAAGAGCGTGCTCGTGGTGAACCCCGAAATCTGTTCGGGGCATTTGAACTGGCGCGACCGCGACAGCCATTTCATCTTCGGCGACGTCGCGACCGCGATCCTCGTCGAGCAGAAGGACATTGCCCCTGAAGGCCATTGGGACATCCTCGGCACGAAGCTGAAGACCGTCTTTTCGAACAATATCCGCAACAATTTCGGCTTCTTGAACCGCGCCCACGGCGGCATCGACCAGACGGGACCGAAGACCGACAAATTGTTCGTCCAGGAAGGCCGCAAGGTGTTCAAGGAAGTCGTGCCGATGGTCGCGGCGATGATCGTCGAGCAGATGGAGGTGCTGGGCCTCGAAGGCGCCGACATGCGCCGGCTGTGGCTGCATCAGGCGAACACCAACATGAACCGGCTGATCGCGCAGCGCGTGCTGGGGCACGAGGCGAGCGCCGACGAAAGCCCGACCGTGCTCGACACCTATGGCAATACGTCGAGCGCGGGCTCGATCATCGCCTTTCACCTGAACCATGCGGATATGGTCGCGGGCGACACCGGGCTGATCTGCTCGTTCGGTGCGGGCTATTCGGCGGGGACGGTGTTCGTCCAGAAGACATAAATGACGTAACGCGAATCGTCATTGCGAGGAGCGAAGCGACGCGGCAATCCAGAGTGTGCGTAAACCGCTCTGGATTGCTTCGCTCCGCTCGCAATGACGGGGCTTGATCAATCCACGCTCAGGGCACGAAGGTCGTGAAGAGGTAAACCGCGAACAGCATCAGGTGGATCGCACCCTGCAGCACCGTGGTGCGGCCGTTCGCGAGCGTCTGCGACGCGACGATCAGCGACAGGAACAGCAGCACCGCCGACTTGGCATCGAGGCCGAGGCTGATCGGCAGGTCGGTAACGATCGACAGGATCGCGACCGCCGGAATGGTGAGCCCGATCGTCGCGAGCGCCGAACCCAGCGCGAGATTGAGGCTGGTCTGCAGCCGATCGCCTTTCGCCGCGCGCACCGCCGCGAGCCCTTCGGGGGCGAGGATCAGCGCCGCGATCAGCACGCCGAGCACCGCGGGCGGCGCCCCCCAATCGGCGAGCAGCGCGCCGATGACGGGGGACAGATTCTTCGCGAGCAGGACGACCGCGAACAGGCTGGCGAGCAGCAGCGCGCCCGAAACCGCGGTGCGCTGAGCGCTCGGCGGGGCGGCGTGGGCGTCGGGTTCGCCGTCACCGTCGGCATCCCCATCGGGCAGGAAATAGTCGCGGTGCCGCACCGTCTGGACGAGCGCGAAGGTCGCATAGAGGATCAGCGACACCGCGGCGACGAAGCCCAGTTGCTTCGCCGAATAGAAGGGGCCCGGAACACTCGAGGTGAAATTGGGCAGCACCAGCGTCACCACCGTGAGCACGGTCAGCGTCGCGAGCGCGGCGCCGATGCCGGTGCGCTGAAACCGCTGTTCGTGATGGCGGATCGCGCCGCTGA
>Ga0182745_1003467_pt1 | contig 13589 bp, 20 predicted proteins | sample eDN3rd30CKraftBY_FD_128523 | JGI IMG/M metagenome (GOLD analysis project Ga0182745, IMG submission 128523) | Enriched backyard soil microbial communities from Emeryville, California, USA - eDNA 3rd pass 30_C Kraft BY (version 2) (version 2) | ecosystem: Environmental > Terrestrial > Soil >...
CTGGTTGTCGATGATTTCAATGATGCGGCGTTGTGGGCGCTGATCGAGCGTATGGCTTGAGATGTGGGATGTGTTTGAGACTGAGTGCCGCAGGGGCGGCGCCCGGTCTCGACACAAACACGAACTCCAGGTCGTACCTCTCGCCCCCCCTGCCGAGCGCCAAGAGTGGCCATGTCTGGAGCAGCCTCGTGCTGTTAAAAGGCCCGTGCAGAAGCACTCATGGTGCCAAGGCCCGCTGCACTTCACTCACAGTGGTCGCCAAGCTGCTCAGGTGCAAGCTCGACACCCGCTCCACCGGCGCCTGATCCAGCGGCCGTTGCAAGGCGCTGCGCTTTCCACCAGGCGTCGCGCACACAGCCGCGCGAGATGTCCACCGACGTTGAAACTGAAACGCCGGGTCAGGTTATCCACCGGCACTTCTTCGCTCAGCTGGTCGAAGCGTCGTAGGCAAGGCTGTACGTGGCGTTGTTCTCGTTGACCAGTGCGGCCAGGCGCAAGGCCTTGTCGTAGTCGTAGCGAAGCCGCTGGCCCTTGGCGTTCTGGCGGCTGCTCACGCGAAGTACACTGCAACTGTGAGGTCTGGGCCTTGCATTTATATCAAGGAAATCGCTGTTCTTCATAACCATTAGGAAAGACATTTATTATACTCACCAACTCGCCGGACTCATATTTGAAATTCACGTCGAAGTCACTAAATACAGATTCAACATGCTCTTTTTGCCGAACATGTATTTTTTCTAGGCGAGAATCAACGTAGACATAATTTGACTCACTACATCCGTACTGGCCCCAATTCATGCTTTTCACCACCGCGCCCTCTTCAAGCAATGAAGTCGAAACATTCCTGAGCTTTCCGCTACTGGCAAAACAGATCCGCTCAATACATCCGCCACTATAGCGATAGAACTCCTTATTGATGATATTTTCAGACTGCCCATAAATCTCAACAAAGATCACCTTGTCATACTCATCCAAATGATACAGATGAGTATTTTTAATATGAACTGGAATTTTCTTTAAAACTTTCCCTTTCTTAAAGCCGGCCCGCTCGATCTCATATGGAATGACGTTATATAACGCCCCCTTGCTTATTACTATTTTTCTCGCTCTGGATAAAGCCTCAGACAAACAAGAAGACAGGACCTCCTCTGCTCGAGATTCAATCTTTAAATATCTTCCTTCAAGATCTTTCAAGTTATTCATGCTTTGTCCAATCCAGAATATATTCCATGGGCAATTTCAGAATCGATCATATCCAACACGCTCAAGAAGTCACCACTCTTATCTATATCGTCCAGACGATCTACTTATAAGCATTGGTGTGAATGCTTGCATGATTGGGTAGGACGATGTTCACCCAGGTTCAACTGGTGCAGATGCCCGCAGCCGTATTACAAGTAGTTGAGGTTGCGATTATCCGTCGGGTCGTACTGGTGACGACGATGGATCGAATCGTAAGCATAGACTACCAGCAGCGACGTTAACGCCGAGGCAGCTGGAGAGTTTACCGCTGTTCAATTCAAGCGAACAACCGGGATGGTACTTGTTGCTTAGTATTATTCATTCGAAAATACCATTAGGGAAATTCTGGAGAATCTCTTTTCGTACAAAGCCTACAACGGCGCCCTCAACAGACTTAATTAAACGCTTCTGCTGCCCCCACTTAAAGGCAGTAGAGTCAGAAGAACACACACCATTAAAGATCAACTTAAATCTTCAGCCAAAATACCGAAACATTTCTTTCACGTCTTTGTCGCCCATCGGGGAATAGGACGGGTAGTCACGCTTACTTTCCGTCAAAGAGGTCTCATTATCAAAAATATCAACAAGCCTCACATTATCAGCCACGCCGTACACATACCTCACCGACTCTTGATTTGACGGCCTATAATCCGATTCGTAAGCAACAATTCTCCAGTCACCCTCAGCCTTACGATCAAAAAGCGAATAAGAATCTAATATGACAGGGTCACCCAAGCGCTCGAAAGAAACTGAATCAACCACAGGAACAGTAAGAACCTTGTCAAAAATCTCCACTACATGGCCAAGGCTATTTGGGGTCATAATGCGACCAACCCCATATTTTTTGGAGCCTAATGCGAAGCAAAATATATCCCCGCTTTTTATTTTTTTATAACTTGTTTTTATTCTTTCTTCCCACTCATAAACCTTAAGCGACGTCATCCGCAACCTCTTCATGGCACTTCTACACCTGTGACACAACAAACAATCACGCATAAATTCGACAGCTAGACTTTGTAAAGGTGCACTTTTGAATTTTTGTCGTAAAAATACAAGCCAACCACGCTTTCGCCATCTCGCTCAATGAATATTTCTGTACCAGGAGCACTATTGCTTGCATAAGCAATCATTGATACTATCCGTGCTGCTTCACACCTATATTCATAGCACCAATATTCACCATCGTCCTCCAGGCGGCATGATATATCTGGGACTCGATTCTCAAATATGACCCCAGACGCCCTAATAGCCTTTCCTTCATCGTCAAAGCGGACTGAATAGGTCGACTGCCCCTCCACCTGATATATCTCAGTCTCTATTGCTGTAGAGCTCACACCATATATATCAGACTTATAAAAGCCATGCTGTTCAGAACAATAGAACTTAAAGCAATTTTTTTTATTCTTTGGCTCAGCGCTTAGCATGGGAGACGGAGTCACCCCAGCCAGTTCCAACCCATAAGGCAATATAGAAAGGCTTGGCCCCTTAGACCATTTTACTTCTTCGCTTGTTATGCGCTGCATGCCTGTACTTTCAGAAAGCCCCATATCAAGCTTAGATTTTAAAATCCCAAGCAAATCCTTAAATTTATCAGGAATCACGACCACCTCCTAACAGCAAAATTTTACCGCTATTTAGTTGCTCAACACATAAGACAAACCATTCTAAACAACCAACTCAACTGCGCTACCATTAAAAAGTTCCTGCAACGCTTCTCGCAAGGAAGAAATCCGCCCTGCCAGCTCTAAAACTCCTTCATCAAATTTCACAAGGATGCTTGAACCACCCAAGCTATCAATGAACGGCGGCTTGACCTCAACCCTAAGACCACTTTCCTCCAAGACTAATTTTTTTATAGCGCCCGCCATTTCATAGGTTGCGCCCGAAACTTGCAACCCAATACCATCATCAACACTCAAATTATCTTCATCATCTAAGCGAGTCATTATCAGATAATTTACAGGATCAACACCGCCCTCACCAATGGCAACCACTAAAACATCGTTTTCTTCATAGCACTCGATGCTTGACGCGACGAAATTATTCATAGAACCCTACATCCCTAACCGCCCCAGAACCAGATACTGCATGAGTAGCGAGGGTGTTCTTTGAAACCCCTATTGCTGCCTCATCTGGCGACATATTTCCACTTTGCCAAACACCAGTGGCCTTTCACATTGCCGCTGCTGTCGTACAAAGTTGCAATCGCATTATGTGTTCCCTTGCCGGATCCAAATGAAAGCTCAGCGGGTCAACATAGACACTTGGATGTACCTATTGAAAACGTTCCCCCCCCAACACCAGCAACCTAAAGCCCCCATTACAAACGCCCGCTCCAAAAACCAATCTAGATAACAATCAATTTATCCTTTGAATATCCAACGGGCCATCTGCCAGAACAATATAACTCAACCATCTTCAACCAGACACTGTCTTCCCCATAGTAGCACTCAGAGACATACTGGCGAAACGCAAAACAAGCCGCGTTTCTAGCAGCCACACTAAAGTCATGCGCACCCGACAAAAACTTATCTTTGGGAACATTCCTCACCGACTGCAGTACAGCTTTACTTACTCCAAGCCTAAGATCAAGCAAATCCTTAGGCGGCTTCGGAAAAAACTTGAACGGATCATCTTGAGTGGGAGTGGTCGGTAACCACTCAAGGTCTTCATAAGCACCAAGAAATTCAGCCTCTACCGGTTCAACAAAGACCTTAAACACGCTCTCTATATATATAACATTTTCAAATTTATCAGCCACCTCCCCCATCTTAGAAAAAAAGTTCGCACGCCCAATTTCATCAATCAGGTTTTGAAAATCCAGCATTTTAAACCCTCAAATCTGTCATGGCGCGCGGCAGCAAGGCTTTCCTGCAGCTTACCAGCCCTAGCGGATCAACACACCCAGTGGGTTCCGGCCCATATTTATAAAAATTACTACCGCCTTCAAGCCCAATTGGTTCCTAAGTAATGAACATCTCAGTTTCAGGACCATAATAAAGAAGAGTATTATAGTTAAGATTGATTTCACTATCAAAATACTGCCCTTAACGATTGTGCCGTCTCTGTCCGTCAGTTCCAGCGGCGTACCAACCTGGTCCGTATGGAAGTAATAGACCTTCTGCCCTTCCCCCTTCAACCTGATCAACCCGCGCCAACGGCGCATAGCTACCCGGCTCGGACAGGTACACCTCCCGGTGCAGGTCGTCGCGCTCCATGTCACTGGTCACCTGCCCATCCAGGTTCAGCTGGTGCAAGTGACCGCTGCCATAGTACGGCTGATTGACCTTGCGCCCATCCGGCAGGTTCCACGCTCGCACAGCGTGTGGAGCTCCGGCCGCTCGGCATTTCCGCCTTGGGTTTCCCAGCGATAATGCCAGCCCAGGTCCAGGGCGTTGTGGGTCGCCATCAGGCCCTCGGCGTTGCTGAAGCTGCGCACGGGGTCGCCGTTGCGGTTGATCACCGCGCTCAGCCGGCCGTGAGCGCTCTCACCAAATACAAAGCCGAATGTTGATGCCCGATACTATGCTCGCGATTTTGTGTAGCCCGCCCGCCATTAAGCGCCCCAGCAACAGCGCTCACCCATCAAATCTTCTGATAAAATAGTTATATTCTTCCGAAGAGTTGAGCAGTTCAGCTGTTTTATTTTCAAGCTCTTCTGCACCATCATCATCCGTAACAGTGACAAATAGCATCGGCTCCTGAATCTTAAAGGATGAAAAGAAACCTTCCCTACGCAGAGAACTTAAAACATTAACCATGAGCGAGAGCAGCCTTTCTTTAAAACGTAAGATATCGCTTCGGGCACTTGCCTCTCTCAGGTCCTTACAAATATCTTTGAAATACTCCCCCTTCCACCCCTCGTATTTCCATTCTGAAGAAGCCCACTTATAGTAGGGCATCAACTCTTCACGCTCTTCTTCACCTTCCCCCTTAAGTTTCTCCTCAAGTGCCTCAACGGAATTAACCGCAACCGCCATGGTCATAGCGCTACTATCCGTATAAAGCGCGCAAGCGTAGAACTGCTCATCCGGATGTTCCACACTCAAATCTTGCAGAGCTTTTGTCACCAAGGTTAAAGCCGTGCTCTCTAATGCCTGCCAATTCATTGCACTCTCCTGTTCAGTTCGACATCATCGACAACCAATTGTTCTCGTTGACCAACGCGGTCAGGCGAATGGCCCTGTCGTACTCGTAGCGACTCTGTAGACGCTGCAGGTAAAGGTTTCCGTGGTGACGTCCGGGTGGCTGATGCGCTGCACTTCGCCGTCGGGCTTGCGCTCCAGCGTGGATGGTCTGATTACGCGCATTAGTTACGCTAGTCAGATCACATACAAAATAAGAATTTGCAAGAAGATGATAGTTCTCCCCAGGCGATTACATAAACGAAACCACATAACAAACAAACCGATTAAAACTTCTTTCAAACCAAAAGCACGAATCCTTACAGCGGAGAACGACGCCATCTATCATCAAAGCTTAAAACTTCTTTTTTCTTTATTTTCCAGTAGCCACCTTTAGACACTAAATACATCTTGGAGCACGTTTCAGCACCTTTAGTTTGCTGCACTTGAACTGTCAGCATTTTTTCATCACCACCCAGAAGCTCTAACTCATCAGTCGCAGGATCATAAGTGGCAGGCTTAGTGCACCCAAGATCCATGAGGCGCCCGTAGTTAAATTTATCCTTGACTGAATATCTATCAAGTATTTCTTCAAGCTTTCTTGCGTATTTATCTTTTAGCTCAAGATCTTCTACTCCCTGAGCCAGATTTTTTTTACGCTGATCAAAAAACTCAATCTCCCAGCAGTTCATTTCCCTCATGAAAGCTATCAGTTCACCAGGAGGGGTCATCACTACATTTTCCTTGGTCATGTTAATTCCCTAAAACACCTTCAAGGATATTCTCACCTTGACGATGTGCGTCATAGGTTATGAAAGTCGATCGCTTGCCACTATTACCATACACGAAGTTTAGCTCTACATCCACAACGCCATTTTTTCTTAATGACATTAGCAATTTGCGCTTCAAATACTTTAGATTGGCTAGGATTAGCCCCCTTTAACAGAGGGTGCACGCCGTCATTACCACTGCCCCATCTAAAAGCCTGCCAATTAAATGCACTGTATCATCATCAGAGTTCCACATCATTCGAGCCCACGCTCTGGACGTGGCGTTAGTTGCTCCACTACCTTGATTCACATCGTTTAAAGTGATGATTGCGGTTGCTTTTAGGCGTTGACCTGCCGGCCCTGTCACACCATTAGTCCTGACACACGAACCTAATGGGTCAAGCCAGCCCGAGGAACTGGGCGCATTATTGTAAAGGTCTGAACTACCTAGTAAGCCTATTGGATCTTGCGTAATGAATAGCGCCACCTCGGGGTCATAGTCCCGAAAGGTATTATAATGTAGTCAGGATTCATCCTCATTGTACTGCCTTGGATAACTCAGATTCTGGTCTGACCTGTTTGATCGACAAATTTTCTATCGCGCCCCAAGACCGATACGTTGCCTGCCAAACGATCTTGCCGTTGCTGTCCGTCAACTCCAACGGCGTACCAATCTGATCCGTATGGAAGTAATAGACCTTCTGTTCTTACCCTTCAGCCTGATCAACCCGCGCCAACGGCCATAGCTACCCGGCTCGTACAGGTACAGGTGTTCTGCCCAGGCGTCTCTGCGTGCAGCATTCGCAATGCCTTGCCAGAGAAAGCGCTTCTGCTCAACCTCACCATTGATTTCAGCCCGCTTGGCCACCCGCCGTCCCAGGCTGTCATACCGGTACCGCCCGGTGCCCTCCAGTCTGCCACTGACATACATTTCAGCTTTAACCAGCCGATTCTCACGGTCATATGCAGTAGAAGAAAAACATTGCCTCTACCTATACCGCGGCAGAGTCAACTAACCCACTAGTTATTAAAGATTACATCTTTAGCATCTTAATATCTGCAACAGAGGTTTTAAATCAATAACACATACCTGCACATCCAAAATCAGATCCGAACACTAAAAATACTGACACAGAACGCCAACCCCAGGCACCTCGGCACCTATGTCGAGCTTATCATTCACCTTCATATAATCCCGCATACTTCAAGCCATTATAATTCGACTTTAGGGGCTTGGAAATATTCGTACCGCCATCGGAGTACCAAAAAATTGCATTAGCCTTAGCAACACCAAGCCTCAAGCACTCTGCCTTTAAATCCTCAATACAACTGGAGTCAACCGCAGATTCAATCAAGATTTCATCTAAACTCACCTCCTCCGCTTTCCTTGGGATGATCCCGATGAAATCCTCGTCATACCATCTCACACCAATATCTCTGCAAAACCCACAAACCTTGTATGCCGGATCATCCAAATCCACAGAATAGTCCAACTCGAAATACTTTAGGTAGTCATCCTCCGAAGAGAAATTTACACCTACCCAAACATGAATTTTTTCATACCGCTCAATATCATAAGAATTCATTTAGCATGCTCCTGGCTTCATGGACTTGCTGTAATCTGGATCGATTACGCTAAGCGCTTGGGCCTTGCTTTGCGCGCCATTCAATTCTTTAATTAAATTATTATGGAGCAGCCTTCCCGCTCTACTATCATGGTGCAGGTCGTCCGGTACAGGACTACCATGTTTGTCTGTCACACCAACAAAAGTAACATATCTAGTCGGCGCCGTCGCCCCCTTAATTTCTTTAGCGGTAAAACCAAATTCTTTTGCCTTCGACGCTATAGAGACAGGAAACGTTCCATGTTTACCTCCTGGTTCCGAAGGGCAATTTCTACAGCTTTTATTATCAACAATATCTTGAACTGAGGCGCTATTAAACCCCGCTATCAAAACCATCCTTCACCGTTAAATATTATGCCACCAAACGCTTACAACAAAATTTGTGCAGAAAGTAATTCTCGAAAAACTCGAAGACAAGATATCTAATCCTTAAACTGCACTCCGCGAACCGAGGCATTTTCAAAAATAGACTTGACGCGAGCAGTCACCACAATTACGGGGCTTTCCTCTTCAGCCCTAACGACATCACTAGAAAGTATTGTCTCATCATCCAAAACTATCTTGCTGAACCATCTAGGACCATCTGGAAGATAGCTAAGCAAGGGTTCGCTAACGGACTCTTTCAAGTTAAAAACTGGAGACTTATCAGTCACATTTAACACTTTGTAACCAGCATAGGAAACCTCACCTATCAGTAGATTCGCATCCACAAACTGAACACCAGAAATATTTTCTGCCTTCATTAATTCGTAGAGCCGTGGCGAAATCAAATTGGGCCCATCACTGTAAAAAAAATCATAGCTCAGTAGTTTGGAGACACTGACCCTTTTTGATCCCTCGAAGCAAACTTTTATATCCTTGCTAACAGCCACGCCATCTTTAAAAACCCCAGACTCTTCACCTGACAACATCTTTATCTTCAGCCAATAACTCTCAGGATAATCATCTGAAATGGAAAGTATAAAGTTTTTAGCCACAATCTGACCCTCTAACAGAACCTTTATTCAGCATCGTTTAACCTGCGCACAGACCCTTTCTCTCATCAACCATGACTCCGTGGATAGCCTTTTGGTAATCCGCTTTGGACCAGTCGTTTTTTTGCCGTATTCGTGTATGAATATTCACTTCCCCTGCCTGCATTGCTGCATGATTGGACAACTTATGTATCTACCGACTTTCGGATCGTAGTAGCCAAACTTGTTATAGCGCAGTTCCGTTTCGTTATCCAAGTACTGCCCCTGAAATCGAAGGTTCTGTTCCACCTCACCGACAGTCAGATACTCTATCGCAGCCCACTAAACATAAGTTCTCTGCCACTTCTCCCCATTTTGCAGATCTCGCCTGCTGACCTTGCATGTCTCACCGTCCATGATAAAAGTTAACCTAAAGGAAGCACACAGCCCTGTTTTCTTCCTGATAATAACAGACACTGTACTTCCATTGCTCTCACACACCTCAACCTCATCATTAACTAAATCATATTCAGGATATCGGCCACATACTATATTTTCCACGCGATCATAGTTGCGACCTTCGTCTACGACATATTTTTTAAAAACTTTCAAAAGATCACTTTTCATGCTTCGATCAAGGGCTTCTCCGAATGAATCGTCCGAAAAAGCTTCCAAACTTTTTTGTAGCCCAACGTCTCCCACTCGCACATGGCGGCCATAAAACCTAACAACGCATCTCGAAAGTCACCACGCAAGTTAGTTGCTAAATATTTCTCCATCAACTAGATCACCCTTTTTAAAAACATTATAGAGAGCCTTAGTGGGCCTTGTCCCGCTGGCCCAGTTTCCAACACATCTTTTGCAATTTGTTTTTCAAAATCTCTAAACAAACCGCGGTTGAGCTCGGCAATCAGTCGACCAACCGCATCGCGCTCGAACAGCGTCTCGCGTAGCGGCTGCTCGCCATTTGCGCCATAACCGATTTCATCAACGCAGGTCAGATGTCCGCCCTCGTTGTAGCTGAAACGCCGGGGCAGGTTATCCACCCATCGGTCCCGCCACCAGATGCTGACGCTAGTTGTGTTAGACCGTGATTTACCCGAACAGTCGCGGGAAGCTCGACCTAAGCAGAGACGTACCGCAAAGTGCTCACACAGGCTAGAAAAAGAGGAAATCGCTCAAAAATTTAGCCGTAAATATTTTCTTCTTGAGCCTTCTCAATAAAAATATCCATAAAATCACCTTGGATCTCCTCCCCATCACAGGTAACAACAAACTCCCCCTCTAAATCATTTGGAAAGTGCACCCCGTCGAGAGCACCCAACACCACCGAAGCACTATCTGCGATAATAATTTTAAAAAAATCAAACACATCGGCCCTCTGAGCATCACTCAAAACAGCCAAAGAATTTCTCGCCCTCGCATAAGGGTCCACATCATCATTCACTGGTTTACTTAGAGACGTCTTATACCTCTCGAAGTTACTCCCAAACAACTCATCAAACACAGCAAACACAAATTTTTTATCCGGCGTCATACCTTACTCCTTATCAGTGCACTTCTGGGCACATGGATTTATTAAGAGATATTAGGCGCGTACTGGTAAAGATTATTTCCTCCAAATAATCTAATCGGGTCCTGTGATAAAAACCGCCCCACCTCAGGATCGTATTACCGAACCGTGTTGTAGTGCAGCCCGGTCTCGTCGTCAAAGTATTGCCACTAAAACCTCAGATTCTGCTCGACTTCATTGACCGCCAGCTGCTCAATCGTTCCCCAAGACTGATAAGTCGCCTGCCAAACGATCTCGCCCTCGCTATTGGTCAGCTCGAGCGGCGTACCGATCTGATCGGTATGGAAGTAATAAAACTTTTGCTCCTGCCCTTCAGCCTGATCGACCTGCGCCAGTGGCGGCTCGATCAGGTTGCCCCAAGGATCGTAGCGATACGCCGTCGGTGTGGCTGAGTACCCGACCGTAGACGTTGTAGGTGAAGGTTTCCGGGATACCGTCCGGGTGACTAATGCGCTGCACCTCGCCGTCGGGCTTGCGCTCCAGCGTGGCGGTCTGGTTCAGCGCGTCCGTTACCGCGACCAGTTGCTGGCGCTCGTCATAGCGGTAATACGTGCTCTTGCCCGAGCAGTCCGGTATCGCTCCACCTGGGCCAGGGCGTTCCACCACAGGTACTTGGACTTGTAGGTCGCGTCGATAATGGTGACCCGCAGGCCAGCTTAGCCGTTGAGTCGTTTACTGCCAGGCGAGCCCAAATCCAAGCCAACAATGTTGCCCTACTCGTAAAGCGCGCGGCCAAGCATGCCGATTTCCCGGCTGATGCCAGGCGTCGAAGTCAATATCTCGCATAGCAAGCTTACTAGTCTTACGCTGCTTAAAATCATTTAAACCGGGTCAAATTAACAGGCAACCGATCATAATCAAGCGTATTTATTTCTTGATCCGACAATAAATCATCGAATGCATCTCCGCCAAACTTTTCGACGAAGGCACGCTCTTCTTCATAAATAGCGATACACTGCAACCAATTCACTTTAAGCGAAGCAAATTCAAGCTGCGGAAAGTAAGCATCGTTCCACATAAAAGGGACCGACAAATAAACATGAGGCATTTTTGGCGATTTAATATAATCATTGAAAACATCAACGATCACATCCCCTGGCATTACCGAGCTTTGAAGTTTTATAATGGAAAAAGCAGCAGAAGCCAAAGCATTTTCCCAGAAAACCTCTTCAGTCAACGCCCCGGCACAGAGCTCTACACGAGTAGGAAATTCCTCGCCACTGCTTCTAAATAGTGGAACTTCTGACAGCCCTATCGTACCTATAGACTTAACACCCACATGCAAAGAGTCAAGCGTAGTAAGCAAATCTACCGAAATACTTTTAGAATCATCATAATAAGCTTGAACCTTAAGTTCGCCCCCAAAAATTTTCAGGGCGTGCCTAGCTACTGCCTTGCACTGCTCGCTCGGAATAGTCATGTATGGACCAAAATAGAGTTCAGATTTAACCCCCCCAAAAAAAGGGGAACTCTTGCCCATAGTGACTGCCTTGATTGAATTCGTCAAGAAACTCTTTCCTGGGAAGGCCTCGTTCTTCGGTACTTCTAACATGTTTTAATGCGCGTAACCTGGCTCATGGCCCATATCCCAAGGTTCGCTTTTATTCATTAGTGTACTCGAGCTTTTCTTCCGTGATCCCGAACTGCTTGCCAGTCCCGGTTGGTTGCCGCTCGATACTCAACAACCGGTCGCCATCGTCATAAGCAAATGTCTGCGTTGCATTGCTGTTGATCTTGGCGACCAAACGGCCAATGGCATCGCGCTCGAACAACGTGTGCCGCTGAGGGTTTCCCAGCGGTAGTGGCTACCTTCGGTGCAGTCCTGTGGCAGTGCTGCCAAAGAGGTGGCGCCCTTCCTATGAAAGACGCAATTTCTGAATTGACGATTTATAGAGACATCGGGGCTTTCGCCCCGAAATATTACCTAACATGTTATTAAAGAGCTACGGGCGCCCGCAAAAATACAACATTAGCGAATTCAAACAAAACCAACCATAGCGACAGTCAGCGCCACCCAAGACCTGTCAACTTGATTATTTGATCAGTATATTTTTTGGCATGTGGGATTCTACACAACTTAATATATACCAGCAGACATTCACGACCAGACATCGCCAATGAAAACTCAATAAGATTGGTCAACAAAAAACCTTGTGAATATTTCTCAATCGAAAGAGTTTTACTTCTTTCGTCGCCAGAAGGCTCTGCACCAACGGGATACTCTTCCTCATCCTCTTCATCTGAAAGTGCTTGAAACTTAGAAAGAGAATACTGCTTTATAAGATCTATTTTATTTGTCAAGATGGACATCAAGTCATCAATATCAACCTTTACCTTGACAATCTTAGCAGAGTCGAGACGAGCGAATACTTCTTCATATTCCGGCTCAACCTCAATACCTGTAGCGTCGACTAGCTCCGCAAGTAACTCCCTATAAGCAGACGACCCAACCAGATTCGCCGCCAATGAACCGCTATTGATTACCATAATCAACTCCTTTAATTACTCTAATCAAGTCAGACCCTACATGCCTAAACTGGTCGACAGCCTCATGTTCCCATGCTGGGCTGGCGGTAATCGAAGGTGCGGCTGCTCGGGGATGTCCACCAGCGTGCTGGAGTCATCGCAGATGATCATGGTGTGGCCTTCGGCGGTGTGCTCGAAGTAGTAGAACATCCCCTCTTCCTTCAGCAGGCGCTGGACGAAGTTGAAGTCGGTCTCGCGGTACTGGGTAATGTAGGTATAGCGCTTCTGCGGGCGGGTCAGGCGGAACTCATGACGGAAGAACGCCGGGCACAGGGCGAATACTTCGGTGACCACCTCCTCGACCGAGTTGCCCTGGAAGATCCGCGTGTCGAAGCGGTTCTTGAGCATCGAGAACCACGGGTCGAGGGTAGCGGTGTAGCGCGCCATGCCGCCGTCGCTGGCGATGCGTGTGAGGTAACCGGTGATGTAGCGCAGGTCGCCTTCGGACAACTCGATTTCGATGCTGACGTGCTGCCCCATCATGGATTTGAGTGGTACGCCGGAGGCTTCGCAGACCAGCAGCAGTTCGTAGTTGAACGCCCGCGACAGACCCTCGACGCCCTTGAAGGTTTCTAGCAGCAGTTGCTGCTCGGGATTGGCCAGGTTGTGGAACTTGAACAGGCGGCGGTTCTGCGGCGACAGCAGCGCGGAGTCGAGGTCCATGATCATGCGAATCTCCTTGAAAACACGGCCAGCACGCTAACGCGGTGCTCAGCTACAACTCTGATGGTGCGGGCGTATCCTGCAGACGCGCGTGTCGCGCAAGCTGTACGGGA
>Ga0182745_1003468_pt1 | contig 13587 bp, 11 predicted proteins | sample eDN3rd30CKraftBY_FD_128523 | JGI IMG/M metagenome (GOLD analysis project Ga0182745, IMG submission 128523) | Enriched backyard soil microbial communities from Emeryville, California, USA - eDNA 3rd pass 30_C Kraft BY (version 2) (version 2) | ecosystem: Environmental > Terrestrial > Soil >...
GCCCCTACGAAACGGGGCCGCAGCCATGGCGGCGATCGATCAGTGGGCGCCCGGTGGCCTTCTGCGGATGGAATTCAACCCCGCCGCGCCGCCTCTATCGTGGCGATATCGATCTTTTTCATGGTCATCATCGCGTCGAATGCGCGCTTGGCCGCCGCGCGGTCCGGGCCGAATACCGCCTCGGTAAGCGCACGCGGAGTGATCTGCCATGACAATCCCCACCGATCCTTGCACCAGCCGCATTCGCTTTCCTGGCCGCCATTGCTGACGATGGCGTTCCACAATCGGTCGGTTTCCGCCTGGTCTTCGGTGGCGATCTGAAACGAAAAGGCTTCGCTGTGCTTGAAATGCGGGCCGCCGTTCAGCCCGATGCAGGGAATGCCGGCGACGGTAAATTCGACCGTCAGGATATCGCCCTCCTTGCCATCGGGATAGTCGCCCGGTGCGCGATGGACGGCGTCGACAGTACTGTCGGGGAATGTTTCGGCATAGAAGTTTGCGGCGCCTAGGGCGTCGCGTTCGTACCATAGGCAGATTGTGTTCTTGCTGGTCATCATAGGTCTCCTGAAGGTTTGGGCTATTGTCGCGAAAAGTTCCTATTCGACCCGCATTCCTGACATAGGTTTATCGGTAATCGTATGAATCTTGTTAAGATCGGCCAGATGGGAATCGAATTTACTATCAACCGTCAGGAGTAAGGAATGTACAGCGGCAGCTGTTTATGTGGTGCGATTACCTTCTGCTTGCAGTCCGAGCCCAAGGCTGTAACGAACTGCCATTGCAGAATGTGCCAAAAGCAGCACGGTGCGGCATTTGCCACGTATGCCAGCGTGCTCAAATCAGATCTGAAGTACTTATCCGGGCAAGAGCTGCTCGCTTCGTACAACTCATCCGGAAGCGTCGTCAGGAAATTCTGTCGTGTTTGCGGCTCCAATATCGAGTGGAGCGGCGGTGAAAAATTCCCGGACTGGGTATCCATTGCGTTGGCAAGCATGGATACCGATTTTCACCCCAAGAACATCAAGAACGTTCACCTGGAATCCAGGGCTTGTTGGTTGGCATCGCAGGAGCGGGTTTGAAACCCGTCCTAACCAATGCGCTGCCGTGGCAAGGTTGAATCGATGGCAGCAACGATCTCGTCGATGGCAAGCGCACTCATCGGCAATACCTCGACCAATTGAAAGAATCCGTGCATCTGGCCGGCGAATCGCCGTAGCCGTACCGGGACGCCATCCTTTTCCAGACGCGCCGCGTACTCCTCGCCCTCTTCCCGAAGGGGGTCGCATTCAGCGGTGATGACCAGCGCGGGCGGAAGTCCGCGCAGGGACTCCGCATACAAGGGCGACACCTCGTGATGCGAGCGGTCGGCTGCATTGGGAACGTACTGCTCCCAAAACCAGCGCATCGATTCCCGGGTAAGGAGCACTTGTCGGTCCGGATCATGATAGCTGGATCCGTCGCAATCGGGTTGCGTGACGGGATATACGAGAACCTGGAGCGCGATCGGCGGACCGCTTCTTGCGCATGCCCGTTGGGTAATCACCGCGGCCAGGTTGCCTCCCGCACTGTCTCCCGCGACGACGATCGGAACATCGGTTCCGACCAAGGCCTTTGCGTTGTCTGAAATCCACGCCACCGCCGCATAGGCGTCGTCCACCGCTGCGGGGAATGGATGCTCCGGCGCCAGACGATAATCCACCATGCAGACAGCGCAGCCGCTGCGCTGGGCCAGCTTGCGTGCGACCGCGTCGAATTCATCGATGCTACCCAAGACCCAACCGCCCCCATGGTAATAGACGATGATCCCGCGCACGCGTTCGCAAGGAATCAACACGCGCAGCCGTATCGCTCCCTCCCGGGTGGGCATTTCAAGGTCGAGAACGCGCAGCATCGCGGGTCCTGCGGGACAAAGTCCTCCCAGCCTTCCATAGGCCGCGCGCGCGACCGCTACAGGCAGCTTGTACAGCGGTTCGCCACGCGCCGCCATGACGCGCTCGAACAGGACACGATTGTCTTTGTCCAGGGGCATCGCCATCCTCTTCAGGTTCGGCCAAGGCCCATCTTGCGAGCGATGACCGTCATCATGATTTCGTCCGCGCCGCCGCCGATGGATCCTAGCCGGCTGTCCCGAAAAGCCCGCGCAGTGGGGCTGGTCCAGGTATAGCCCATGCCGCCCCAGAACTGCAGGCACCAGTCGGCGACTTCACGCGCCAGGCGGGTTGCCTTGAGCTTGGCCATGGATGCGAGTTCGGTGACATCCCTTCCCTGGACATGGGTCGTCGCCGCCATGTACACCAAGCCGCGCAGCGCTTCGATTTCCGTCTTGAGTTCGGCCAGCTTGAACTGGATGAACTGGTTTTCCAGGAGGGGTTTTCCGAAGGCCTCACGATGACGTAGATAAGTCACGGTCTCGTTGAGAAGTTCGGTCATTGCCAGGCGCCGTGCGGCGCCATTCATTCTCTCTTCCTGGAATTGCTCCATCTGGTACAGAAAGCCCTTGCTCTCCTCGCCGATGAGATTGCGTTGCGGAACCCGGACGTTGTCGAAGAAGACTTGCGCGGTATCGGAACACCACATCCCCAATTTCTTTATCTTCTGAACCTCGATTCCGCGAGTCCGTTTTCCACCTTCCTTCAGCGGCACGACGATGAGCGACTTGTTCCTGTGCGCGGGGCCGTCGGAAGTATTGGCAAGCAAGCACATCCAGTCGGCCTGGGTGCCGTTGGTAATCCACATCTTGTGGCCGTTGATGACATAGTCGTCGCCATCCTTTCGGGCATGAGTCTTCACGGAAGCGACGTCGCTGCCGGCTCCCGCCTCGGATACGCCGATGCAGGCCACCATTTCGCCGGCGATGCTCGGCGCGAGATAAGCACGCTTGAGTTCATCGCTGCCATGGGCCGCCAATGCGGGAACGGCCATATCGGTTTGCACGCCGACCGCCATGCCGATTCCCTGCGCCGCGGCGTGCCCCATGGCTTCGGCCACGGCTATAGAGTAGGTGTAATCAAGACCCAGGCCGCCATACTCTTCGGCCCGGTTGACCCCCAGAAAACCCAGCGATCCCATTTTTCGGAACAGCTCGTGGGCGGGAAAACATTCCGCATCTTCCCACTCCTGCACGAATGGATTGACCTCGCTGTCCATGAAGCGACGGATGCTGTCCATCATCTTCAAATGCTCTTCGGTGTAAATCATTCTTGTGATCCCTTCGGTCAAAACCCGAGCTGGCGGGCGGCGAGATCCTTGAGGATTTCCTCCGAGCCGCCTCCGATCATGTTGACTTTTACTTCCCGGTATATCCGTTCGACGCGCGTGCCGCGCATGAACCCCATTCCTCCCATCATCTGCACTGCCTGATCGGCGCACAACTGCAATGTCTGGGTTGCGAAGATCTTGAGCATCGCAATCTGTGCCGAGAGCGCTTTCTGGTCGCCGTTCTCATGCTGGTAGCGCCAGGCGACCTGCTCCAGCCACGCCCGTGTGCACTCGATGCGGGTGCTCATGTCGACCAGTTTGTGGCGGATGACCTGGCGTTCTATCAAGGGCACGCCAAAAGTGGAGCGCTGCCTGGTCCAATCGACGGCATCGTCCAGACAGACGCGCGAGAAAGCACAGGCGCTTGCCGCCAGTCCTATGCGCTCCTTGTTGAAATTGACCATCATGGCTGGGAAGCCCGCGTGTTCCTTGCCAATCAGATTGCGCACCGGTACGCGGCAGTCCTCGAAACGCAGGTGCGCCGTATCGGATGCCCACCACCCCATCTTCTTCAATGGCGATCGGGAAAAGCCCGGCGTATCTCTTTCGATCAACAGCAAGGACAGGCCTTGGGCGCTGGCTCCGGCCGGGCCGGTTCTGACCGCGACGACGAAGAAATCGGCATGGATGCCCGAAGTGATGAAGGTCTTCTCGCCATTCACGATGTAGTCGTCGCCGTCGCGCACGGCGCTGGTGCGCAAGGCCGCCACGTCGGAGCCGCCGGAGGGTTCGGTAATGGCCAGGGCGGCAATTTTCTCTCCCCTGATCACACTGGGGAGAAGATACTCCTTCATCCACTCAGGGCCCGCGGCCACGACCGTCGGCATGGCAATCGAATGGGAAATGAGAGACGCGCGCACTCCCCCGCTGCCGCCGCGCGCGAGCTCGTCGGCAAGGACGATCTGGTAGAGGATGTCCGCGGGCGTGCCACCGTATTCCTCGGGGTATCCCAAACCCAACATCCCGATCTCTCCGGCCTTGAGAAAGAGTTCGCGCGGGAATCCGCCGGCCTCGTCCCATTCATTGGCATAAGGAGCGATTTCCCGGTCCACGAATTTTCTAAGAGCAGCGCGAAACTGCTCATGTTCCGATGTGTAATACATGTCACTCCACTGTCAGTCCACGAGACCGGATCAATTCACCCCATTTTGCCCGTTCCGATTTGACGAACTCCCTGAGCTGGGCGGGAGTGGTCACCGGAAGGATCTCGGTGCCCATGTCATGCAAGCGCTTGGCCGTGGCCGGGTCGTTGAGCGTGTCCACGATTTCCTTGTTGATGATGGCAATGATCTCGGGTGGCGTACCCTTCGGCACCACGACGCCATGCCAGGCGAAACCGACCAGGGGAGTACCTGCCTCGTTGAATGTCGGCACATCCGGGAACACCGGGGAGCGTGCATCGGATGGCACCGCGAGGGCGATCAGCTCGCCTTTCTTGATCAAGGGAGAAGACGTCGCCAGGTCCGTGATCGAGAAGGGAATACGCCCGGCGACCACGTCCATCAATGAAGCCATGGTCCCGTTGTAGGGAATATGCGTAGCCTTTGCATCGATCTGCTTGAGGAAACTCTCGGCGACCAGGTGGTGCGGACTGCCCATGCCCACCGAAGCGTAGGAGACGTTGCCATTGGCCTTTTTGATGTATGCAATCAGCTCAGGCAGATTCTTTATTCCCAGGTCCTTGTTGACGACCATGATCATGGGCAGCTTGATGAGGCCGGAAACATAATCGAAATCCCGCTCCGCTTCATAGCGCAGTTTGCGGCCCAGTTCGGGATGCAGCGTCAATGCGCTGCCGGCGGCGGTCAGAATTCTGTAGCCATCCGGCTTCGCGAGAACGAACTCGTCGGTGGCCAGGATGGTGGCGGCGCCAGGCCGGTTCTCGACCACTACCGGTTGTCCGAGATTCGCCGCCATGCGCTGCGCCACGATACGGGTAACGATGTCGCTCGCGCCACCGGCCGCGTAGGGAACCGCCCACCTGACCGTGCGATCAGGATAGGACTGGGCTTGGGCCTGGGCAAGCAGGCATACGCTCGCCGCCATTCCAGCCAGCAGGTACTGCATTTTCTTTGGCATTTTCATCTTCGTCTCCTTGAGTTATGAACACCTTCTACTTCTGCACAACGGATTCCGCTTCCCCCATGGAAAGGGCTGGTAGCGCCAGGTTGAAGCCCAGCCGGCGTGCCGCTGCGGTGGCAGCGGCCGCCAACTGGGCGGATCCGATCAGATTGGCATGAAACATGGGCCCGCCGCGGTAGGCGGGGAATCCCAGGTCCATGATCCAGGCGACATCGATTTGCGCACGGGTGACCCCGGTGCTGCGCTCAAGATCCATGCCCAGTTCCGCCATGAATCCCAAACAGGTTTCGACGATCTCCTTGGCGTGCGGCTGCTGCGCTATCGCATCGTCATGAATTCCGGGCTGACGGCCCCAGCTGTATGCGTCCGTCGCCATGCCGAAGTTGCGCAGCGCTGCGACGAGATCCGCGGGAGCGAGGCCGGCATCGAATAATGCCTTGGCGTGTGCTTCGAAACCCTGGACCAGCAAATCCCGCAGCGGCGTCCCGGCTTTCGTGCCAGCGGCCGCCTTTGCCGCCTCGCGTTGGGCGAAGAAGGCGTATTGCATCGCCTTGGCCTGCGGTGACCCGAACAGTTCCAGGAACAATTCCTTCTCTTTCATCAGCCCTTCGGGAAAGGGCAGTTCGGAAGATGCCTTCACGGCCGCCAGACAATGCAGTGGTGCAATGAAGCCCGGCTGCTTGCGGTGGATCTTTTGCTCATGGCGGCGGAATATCTCCGGATCGGGCGCGGCCACCGAGCGGTCGCTGGTGCGGCGCACTGGGAGATTTTCCTGGATGATGCTACGGGCGAATTCCACGGCGGCGGCGCCAACGTCGCCTTCGCACACCTTGTCGACCAGGCCGCAGTCCAACGCTTCAGCGGCGCTCAGCGTGACCCCATCGACGATCACCTGCAAAGCGCGCTCGATGCCGACCAGACGGGACAAGCGCTGCGTCCCGCCCGCCCCTGGCAACAGGCCGAGCCTGACTTCGGGCAAGCCCAGGACCGCATCGGAACGGGCGATGCGGTAGTGGCATACCAGGGAAAGCTCGACCCCGCCGCCCAGGGCGGTGCCATGGATTGCCGCGATCAAAGGTTTGGTCGCGGTCTCGATGAGCTCGATCATGGCGGGAACGCGCGGATCGCGGGGGTTGGCGAATTCGCGGATGTCGGCGCCGGAAATGAACGAACGGCCCTCGCAGCGGATCACCATCGCGCTGGTTTCCGGGTTGGCGCAGCCGTTCTCGATGGCGCCGATCAAAGCTATGCGTACGTCATAGGAGAGCGCATTGACCGGCGGGTTGGCAATGGTGATGACCATCACCGGCCCCTCATGCGATACCCGCACTGGCGCTTCCGCTGAAATGGTTTTTCCTTGCATGGATCTATTCCTTTCGCGCAAAGCCGGAGAAGGCCGGCGCCTGCTTGGAGATAAAACGCGACACCGCATCCTGATGCGGCGCGGAAGACATCGCGACCCCTTGCGCCGTCGCTTCGAATTCGAGCATGGTGCGCAGGTCGCTATTGAGAGACATGTTCAGGCCGCGCTTGGTCATGCTCAAGGCCACACTAGATGCCTGGGATAGCGCCGCCGCCATTTGCTGTGCGCGTTCCTGCAGTTCGTCAGACTCGGCCACCGTGTGTACGATGCCTAGTTGACGCGCCTCTTCGGTTCCCAATTCTCGCGTCGAGAACATCAGCTCCTTGGCGCGCTGCAATCCAACCACGCGCGGCAGGGTGTACAGCGCGCCGCAATCGGGAATCAGCCCAACGCGCAGGAACGACAGGCAAAAACGTGCGCGCGGCGTGGCCAACACAAAATCGGCGGCCACCGCTAGGCTAAATCCGCCGCCGTAGGCGACGCCATCCACCGCGGCAATCACCGGCCGATCGAAGCTCAACAGGGGCTCCAGCCATTCGTGGGTAGCCTGGATCCGGGAACGTCCGGACTCGGCGCCCGATGCGCTTGGCTGCATGCTTCGAATATCGCCGCCGGAGCAGAAATTGCCGCCGGCGCCTGTAATCACCAGCACCTTGACCGTATTGTTTCTCCGTACCGTATCGATGGATTCGATGAGCTCGTTCCTCATCGTCGGATCGATCGCGTTTTTTTGCGCCGGGCGGTTCAGCGTCAGTGACGCAATGCCTTGATCAATGTCGAGTTTCAGTGTTTCCATCGTCTTTCTCCGCTTCAGAATGACCAGCTCATGAATCCGTCGGCACCGTCCTTGACGTTGCCTTTTCTTCCGACCACGGGATTGTCCTGGTCGAGCAGCGCCGTAAGCGTATCGGTGTGGTCGCCGGATATTCCGGTGATGACTCTTGCGCCGTCATCGGTGCGGGCGATGACGGCGCAAGAGAGCGGGGCGCCGCGGCGATCAAACAAAGACGTGAGTGTGCCGTGAAGGGCCGGGCGGGTATAGGACTACTAAATAGTGAGGCTTGGGCCGCGCTCTGCTGCGGCCGTGGCGGCCAGTTGCGCGTCGTCGGGCATGGTGAAGCGCGCCGGCGCTTCGTGGTTACTTAGCACCAGGCACTGATGCTTGGTCAGGTGTTCGCCCTGTCCATACAGCAAACCGGTATCGGAACCGCCCTGCCGCAAGCGGCGCACCATCGCGGCAGCGGCATGGGTCATGTAATTGCTCAAGGGCGCGCCAAAGAACGGCAGCCCGCCGGTCACGCCCGCGGACTGTTCGATGGACAATCCCAGGGTCCGGCGCGCCATCTTGGGCACACAGGGAAAACAGCTGTACAGTTCGATGTTGCTGGCGCGCTCGCCCGCCGTGTCGAGCGCTGCCACCGCTCCGAGCAAGACCGCGTTCATCGCGGGCGAATGGTCGAATCGGTCGCGGCTGGAGAAATCCCGCGCTTCGTCCGTTCCGCCTCCGCCCCAGACAAAAATCATGCGCTCGCGCGGCACGCCGCGGCGCAATGCCTCGGCCAGGCTGGTCATCAGGATCGCAGCACCCTGGTTCACCACCGGGTTGGCCACCATCTGCTTGCTGTATGGCCACGCGACCAGGCGGTTGCCGCGCGCGGGCGTTTCTATTTCCGCCGCCGCTGCCGCCTTGGTGCTCCATCCAGCCGGATTGGTTACGGCAATCGAAGACATCAGGGAAAGCAAGGAAGCACTCTCTTGCTGGGCTTCCCGGAACGATTGCCGCCAGGCGGCGCGGCAGGCGTTTTCGTAAAGGGGATAGACTTGCAGCGGCTGCACCAGGTGATGGCGCACGGCATGCGGGTGGAGAAATTCGTTCCAGGCGGTGGTGCGCGGCGCCGCATCCTGAGCCGGCCATGGCGGCGGCTTGCCGGTCCTGGCCGCCATCTGCACCGAGGCGGCGGCCTCCGCGCCGCAAAGCGCCGCGATGCGCGAATCACCGTCGGCGATGCGCCGCGCCATTGCGCGCAGCATGCGAACCGGCACTTCCCCGCCTATTGGGGTGTAGTGTTTCCGCGCGGGAGAAATGCCGAGCGTTTCGCTGACGGTTCGGGGAAGATCGGCATAACCCCAGGAACGCACGTCGACCACATCCAGGGAATCCAGGTCGGAAAGCAATAGGGCGCCGGCATCGGCCTCAGCCATCCGCAAGGCGCTGATGATCAGCGCAGCCGGCTCTTGGGCCTCCTCTGGCGTCGAAGGACGGTCGGCGAGATCGCCCACGCCGACGATGACCGCAATCCGTTCCGCCGCTGTCATACCGGCTCCGACTTGGGTGTGGCGGCTTCCGACCAGATGACGAGGCCGTCAAGCGCCTCGATGCGGTCGCCACAGGCATAGAGCGGGTTGACTTCCAGCGCATCCAGTTCCGGCCCAAGCGCCAGGGCGGCATTGCCGATGCCCAGAATGGCCGCGGCAACGGCATCCAGATTCACGCCGGCGGCGCCGCGATAGCCAGCGAAAAGTCTGGCGCCTCTGAGCTGATGCAGCATCTGGAGCACGGTGTCCTGCGAGACCGGCAATAGCCGCAGGCTGACATCCTGCAGCACTTCGACCAGCACACCGCCAAAGCCAACCGCCAATACCATGCCCCACTGCGGGTCGCGCTTGATGCCGACGATCAGTTCCACGCCGTTGGTGCGCATCGGTGCGACCAATACCCCCTCGCAACGGGCCTCCGGCTTCAGGGAGCGCACGCTGGTGAGAATGCGGTCGAAGCCGCTTGCCACTTCTTTGGCTCCTTCGATATCGAGCAGGACGCCGCCCACCTCGCTCTTGTGGGCAATATCGGGAGAGGCGATCTTCAAGGCGACCGGCTCGCCGAACTCTGCCGCAATCCGTATGGCTTCGTCCGCATTGGTGGCAAGGCGTGCCGTAACAACCGGCACGCCTTGCGAGGAAAGGTAGTCGAGGGCTTCGCGTTCCGATGACAGGCGCGACAACGTGGGCTTGCTGTGCAGAGGAAGAGTTTCGAGCAGGGTATTGCGAGACTGTAGTTCTCTTTGGCGCAGCCAGTCCGACCAGACCTGCGCGCCGCGAATCGCCTTGACCGCATAGCTGGTGCCGCTGGTGACATGAGGTACGCCATGTGCAGCCAGGATCGCTTTCACCTCGGCACCAAGTGCTTTCCCGACGACGTTCATGATGAGTCCCGGTACATGCGCGGCCGTCATGGCCTTGCCGATGTGGTGTAGCGAAGTCATGGCCGTCGGATTGTCGGCCGCGATCGCCGGGACTTCCAGCACGCATGCCAGCAATCCAATTTCCGGATCCTCCGCGAGAATCTTCACGGCATTTTCGAACAGCGCGGGATTGACGATGGCGGCACCGGTAATGTCCAGCGGGTTGTGGGTGGCGCCGTAGGATGGGATGACGCCGTCACGCAAGCGCGCGACGGTATCCGCGGAGAAGGCGCGCAGGACGATGCCTGCGCGCTCGCACTCGTCGGCGACGACCTCGGCCGCTCCGCCGGAGACGGAAAGAACCGCCAGTCCGCCGGATGGCAATGGTCCGGTCTGCGCCAACAGGCCAGCGGTCTCGACCATCTCTTCCATGGAATCGACCCGGATAAGGCCATACTCCCGGCATGCCGCATCGAAAACCCTGTCGTCACCGACCAGGGCGCCGGTATGCGCCTGCGCGGACTGGGCCGTCAATTCACTCCGGCCGACCTTCAGGATGACGATAGGCTTTTTCTGTTCCGCTGCGCGCAGAGCCACTTCCGCAAACGCTTCCGGGTCACGGATCGCTTCGGCAAACAGCGCGATGACGCGGATCTTCGGATCCTCGACAAGAAAGCGCATCACGTCTTGCAGCTGGACCGTTGCTTCGTTACCCGTTGCCGCAAGGAATCCGATATCCACGCCCTGTTGCTGCGCATATTTGGTGATGTAGCCACCCATGGCGCCGCTTTGCGACACGACCGCCACCGGCCCTCCTTCGGCCACTTTCATTCGTACCGGCCAGCAGGGGATGCGTTGGTTGTAGTTGATGAAACCGAGGCTGTTCGGTCCCATCAGGTGTATGCCAAGTTCCCGCGCCTTCGTGATGAGCGCGGCTTGCTTTTCCGCTCCTTCGTGGCCAACCTCCGCAAAGCCGGAAGTCAGGACCACGGCGGTGAAAATCCCTGCCGCCGCGAGGTCCTCGAGCGTCTCGTTCAGGCTATCGATAGGCACGATCAATAGGGCAGCATCGACTGGCGCCCCGATGCGGGAGCAGGAGGTGTAGGCCGTATGGCCGAAGAACTGCGTGCCCTTGGGATTGACAGGATAGACTTGCCCGCTGAACTCCCATGCCTGCAGGTTTTCATACGCTTGCCGAGCCCAGGCCGAACGTTCGCTGGCGCCGACCAGGGCGATCGAGCGAAAGTGAAAAAGCGGCGTCAGGGCATGTGCGGAGGACGAGGTTTGAAGAGTCTTTGACATAAATAAAGCGCTTATAAATGAAAGTTCGGTGATCACGACCATGCGCCCGGGCATGCTTGCCACGGGAGAGTCGTGCGCTGGGCTCAGTACAATTCAGTGCATGATGGAACCGCCGTCGACGACCAGTGCCTGACCGGTCATGAAGTCGCTTTCCTCGGAACAGAGATAGACCAAGGTTCCGGCAAGGTCGGCTGGCAGGGCTTCCCGCTTGATCGCCCTGCTGGCGATATTGTTGCTGGAGATGGCCCCTTGCCACGATGGATTCGACGCAACATTGTCGCTGACGGTCAATCCCGGGGCCAGCGAATTTACACGAATCCCCGCCTCGCCGAGTTCGCGTGCGAGCGCTCGCGTAAGTGCGACGACGGCGCCCTTGGATGCGACGTAATGGGCAAGCAGCGGCGTGCCCTTGAACACGATCGCCGAGGCAATATTGACGATCTTGCCGTACTGCCGCCTTTGCATTTCAGGCGCAGCCGCCTTGCAGCACTCGAACACGCCGCGCACGTTGACCGACATAACCCTGTCCCATTCGGCACTGCTGATCTTGTCGAGGGATTTGAATTCCAGGGTTGCGAACAAGCCAGCATTATTGACCAGCACATCGATATGGCCGAAGCTTTCCACCGTGCCCTGAACCATCGCCCGTACCGAGTCCGCGTTGGTGACATCGACATGAAGAGCGATCGCCTTTCCGCCCTCCGCGGTGATCGCCGCGACCACCTCCGACCCATCGGCGATATCGGCCACCGCCACCGCTGCGCCCTCGGCTGCGAGCCGATGGGCATACTCCGCACCGATTCCCTGTGCCGCCCCCGTAATGATCGCAACCCTGCCCGTCAATCTTCCAGTTTTCTGCATGTCTGTCTCCTTGCTTTTCTCGTCGCCAGTTCCGGATAAAACCGTTGGCGCGCATTACGCCCATCAGGCGATCACAAAACCCTCATATCCGGCGTCCGCGACGGCCTTGCACTTGGCCGCGTAGGCGCCGACACCGCCGACGTAGGGCATGAAAATCCTGGGCTTGCCCGGAATGTTCGCGCCGGTGTACCAGGACGGCGCCTTTGTGAACAGGGTCTTGTCGGCCAACTCGCTGACATGGCCGACCCATGCGTCCTCGGCTTCCCTGGTGGCCTCGATACGGCTTTTCCCGGTCTCCTGCAGGTGCTGGATACACGCCGCGATCCAATTGACGTCGTGCTCGATCGACAGCACCATGTTGCTCAATACCGAGGGGCTGCCAGGTCCCGTGATCATGAACAGGTTGGGGAAGCCTGCGGTCATCATGCCCAGATAGGTTCGTGGTCCATCGGCCCACCTTTGGCGCAAGCTTGGACCGTCGCTGCGGCAGATGTTCATTCCCAGCAAGGCGCCGGTCAAGGCGTCGTAACCGGTGGCGAACACGACATCGTCCAGTGCGTATTCGCGATCTTCGGTGCATATTCCGGTTTTCGTGAGGCTTTTGATGGAAGAGCGGCGCACGTCGACCAGCGTCACGTTGGGTCGATTGAAGGTCGCGTAGTAGTCGGTATCGACGCAGATCCGCTTGGCGCCCAGGGGATAGTCCTGCGATGCCAGGAGGGCAGCCGTCCCGGGATCCTTCACGATGCGGCGTATCTGATTGCGGACGAAATCCGCCGCGCACCGATTCGCGTCCATTACCGTGCTCAAATCGGAATATCCACGGGCGAAGCCGGCGCCTCCGCGCTGCCATAGCGCTTCAAAGCCTTGTTCGCGCTGCTCCGGCGTCAGCGACAAGGCTGGTATGTCGCTGCGGTCGATCAGGGTGCCCACTGCCGAACGCCGCATTTTCTCGCGCAACTCGCGATGGTTCTCCTTGAACCAACGCTCATATTCCGGATCCATGGCATGGTTCCATGCGGGAATGCTGAAATTCGCAGTGCGTTGAAACACCAGCAGGCTGGAAGCCTGTTCCGCGACCAGGGGTATCAGTTGAATACCCGATGAGCCAGTGCCGATGACACCAACGCGCCGGCCACTGAAATCGACACCTTCATGCGGCCATTTTCCGGTGTGGTAGACGTTTCCGGAGAAGTTGTCGAGGCCAGGGAATTCCGGTGCGCGCGGCAGGGAAAGGCAGCCCGTCGCCATGATGCAGAAGCGCGCCACCACGCGATCACCGCGGTTGGACTCGACGATCCAGTTTCCCGTGGGCGCGTCGAAAGTCGCCGACTCGACCCGGGTCGAGAATTTGATCCGGGCGCGCAAATCGAAGCGGTCGGCCACGTGCTCGATATAGCTGAGGATTTCCGGCTGTGCCGCGTAGCGTTCGCTCCAGTGCCATTCGTTCTGGAGCGCATCGGAAAACGAATAGGAATATTCCAGGCTTTCGACGTCGCAGCGCGCCCCCGGATAGCGATTCCAGTACCAGGTGCCGCCCAC